>Ga0163217_1029270_pt1 | contig 17564 bp, 17 predicted proteins | sample SynspAceP_FD_185933 | JGI IMG/M metagenome (GOLD analysis project Ga0163217, IMG submission 185933) | Saline lake microbial communities from Ace Lake in Antarctica - Synechococcus sp. Ace-P (PacBio error correction) | ecosystem: Environmental > Aquatic > Non-marine Saline and Alkaline > Saline ...
AAGGAGAGAAAGAAAATCGCCGGTTTGGCCGGGGGCCGGCACTTTTTTTGGGGGGGGGTTTTTTGTTCCCCGCGGGCCAAAAAAAGGAATGGCCCCTCTGATACCTTGCCCCGGCTTCGATTTTGTTGAGCTGCTCCAGCTTTTCTGCTGAAATATCCCTCAAAGCAGATTGTCAATCCCGGCGGAATGGGTTGAGGGGTAGTTTGCGCCCATGCCTGAAGCTCTGATTAACTATGGTTCTGGAATACGAAATGTTTTGGATGCGAAATTTTTTTTAAAAATTAATACCTGTTTGACGGTTTTGGGGTGTAGTAAAAAGTGGTCGAAGTGGGGTTAAATGAATGAGGATGCCTTCAACATTTTAGCGAACGATTAATTGGATAAAATTACTACAATGACCCAAATCAGACCATACTCGCTGCGAACTTGAATGATTTTTGGCGCCTTGGGGGCGACTGGCCAAGCCGCAAACTGTTTTCGGCGCGTTTAACAAGCTTGAGCGCGCGGGAATTTGCTTGCTGAAGGGAAGCCCGTGTTCTGGCACTTGGCCGGCACGGCACAGCCACTGCCCGACGTCGCCAGCAGATTGCCGATAATTTGCGCGCGGTTTCCCGGCTGAAGAATTTTGAACCAAATTGTTTTAGAGCGTCCTGGTGCAAGCGGGTGGAATACCGCAGCCTTGATTTCAGCTGCCGCGAGGTTACCCGGAATTCGACGGTTTGGCGCGACAGCGTCATTAATTCTGATTGTGTACATGGCCGACCACGTCGTTGTACGGGGTGATTGCGCGCCATCTACGAATTCCCCGACTGTTGCAGTGGAGAACATGTCGGGTTTGGTGTTGGACCCATTGGCCATGACTGCCCATCCGTCCGCGGGTCATCAATGATGCACTGGGTGGATGGTTACGCTGAAGTGAGCTGTTTCCGTATTGACCATTATCTGGGCAAGAGAAGACCGTAAAATCTGATTGCCTGCTTTCGCCACCAATCTTTTTTGCCTCCCAGTGGGATCAGAACCACATTTCCACGTGAATCACTGTGGCATAAGAAAGCTTGGGTATTGAAGGGCGTTGGGGGCTAATTTTCGACAGGCCGGCATTTGCCGTGGACATGATTCAGAACATGTTGGAACTGCTTGTGCCTGATTGCCTGGGATCACCATCTGATCTTGTCCGGCAGACAGCTTTCGCGATGACAAAAGTTTGAAAGGTACTGAAGGCTCTGCGCAAATTACGCCCGCATGATGGAACATTTACTGCGGTGGCGCGGCGCAGTAACACCTGCAGGTTCCAGCGAGGGCAAGGCGGTGCCCGGAATACTTGATGAAAGAGGTTGCTGATAAATCCAGTGCTACCGAAACCCTTTGTCGCCGCTGAAAGTAGAAATGGATACTGCGCCTTTGGTCCGGGTGTGCCATTTTAACATCCGCACAGGCAAACGGCTGCCTGAAAATTTCGCCAAATCGAATTCATTTCAGACGGCCCGGCACTATATCTTTGACCGGACCAAAAATCTGGCCAACATAAATTTGATTAAAATCCGCTGCAGCAGACGAAGGTATGCGCTGAAAATACTCACCAAAGACCAGGCCTGGTAAAGGATGCGCATGGCGCCAGGGCGTTGGAACTGAGCTTCCCGAACCTTTTGCCAAGGTTTCGCATCCCCGAAGCTTATGAACGCGCTGCTGTGGGAAGTTCTGAAAGGCCACCAATACCTGTTTGTGCGCCGCGACGAAGTTTGAACATGCCTGCGCTGGATAGCCAGATCATCACATTGCAAGACAGCGGCGAGCCACCAAAACGTTACGCCGCAGGTGTTGGGGACCGGTGCATCGGTGGCTTTAATAACTCGTACGGACGAAACTGACGAAGATGTTTTAAGCCTATTGCCTAATGGCTATTTTGGTACCAGGCTGCACACCGGCGACTTGCCGGAAATTGGCAGAAGCAATTGCGTTGAATTCTGCGCCATCTTGAAGCATGCCGCGGGGCTAGCGTGGCGTTGTTTCCTGGCGGCAGTACACCGTTTGCCTGTTTTAGGCTTTGGCCGCAAGTTTTCTTGGACCTGGCAGCGGATAGACGTTGTGCAGGTAGACGAACGCGGGTGATCCGCACCCAGCACAGCAACAGCGCCCAGATACGCGCGCATCTGTTGCAGGGAGCGGGCTTGCAGTGGCAACGTTTTTCATCCACTTTACGAAAACGGTGCAAGTCCTTCAGCCGGCTGGGTGCGTTTGCCAGCGGCTTAATCTCGGAAACTGGCCGCTGGAAACGTGGTCGGTGTTGGGTATCGGGCACGACGGCCAATACCATCGTTATTTCCGGATGCGCCGGACTGGTCGCGGCATGGCGGAGCATAACGGCAGTAAATTGGCGGCGAATTAACCCCACCACAACAAGCCCAGGCGCGATCACTCTGACCGTACGCCATTGCCGGCGCCCTAATTTGTAATTCTGCACATTCAGGCGACGCAACTGGCCACTCTGAGCAAGGCCATTGACGAGACTGGATAACTGGGCGCAATTGCCAAATCCGGCCCCCGGGGGGGCCGGTGTTTTTTCTGCGTCGGGTTGCACATTTTTTTGGAGCGAAAGTGACCATTAATTGATGAAATGCTCAGCGCAAGCCCAATGCAACGGTTAGACGACATCGGTCAGCTGTCCGCCGCTGCTGCCAGGTGATCCCATTAATCACCTCAGACACCGCACGGCCTCTGTGCGAGCGTTTTGATGCAGGGCGGCTTAAGGTGTTCGAGAATCACTCTGCGCTGATACGGTCTGGATGCCATCGTGCTCTGCGTAAGGCGCTTCTGAGCTTTGTAGGCGTGGTACGGTGTTACGTAGAGCATATAAGCAGGCAGATGGGGCGGGTGCGCATTTTGTCGTAACACCGTATCACACTGCGTGTGAAATACGGGTTTGCAAACTCAGGTGGCGCTGCTTGCCAGCATTGCACAAGCTCATTAATGAGGGTTAACAGTTGGCATAACCGCGTTTCAAGTTCTTTCAGCAGAAGTGGCCGGTGGCACGCTGGCTTGCGACGCTAAGTGAGACCGTTTGCCGGAGTTCGTTTGCCCTAACGCGGTTTCGCCAAAACACCGCAGCGGAATTACCTGGCTTTGGACAACGTGAATGAACGTGGGCGGAACCTGGCTTGGCGCCCCGGAAGACGCAGTGGCCAGCGGCGATTGGGCAAGAGTCCGCGAACTGGCCGGGCAGCCTGGCCGAACCTCTGGCGCGTTGGAGTAGCGTAATGGAGACGTAAAGTTCACACGAAATAGGCGTGAACAGACCAAAAAACGCCAGCAAGCCGGCGTTTTTTTTGTTCTGAATTAACCGCGTTAGTGCAGATGTTCACCACACGCAATCTGCATGGAGTTCGTGCCGCCTTGGGCATCTGTAAAGTTGCCTTTGGTAACAACGACCAAGTCGGCACGTCTTTTCACAACGCTTGTTTTACCAGTTGCTCACCGCCGGGTAATTGGTCTCTTCGCTGCAAACGTTTGCAGCATCAAAGGGTACGGTTTGTACGCACGTCATCACGACCCGGTGCTGGGTGTGTGGATGGCGTGAAAACGCGTAATCGGCAAGGCTGGACTTGAATACGAGACATTAGCGCGGGGTTGCAAACGTTTCGGTCAGCAAGATGATAGCGGCTATGCCGTTCAAGTATTGGCCGCGTACATGGTAGACAGAGCAATGGCTTGTCTACTTGTTCCCATGGATTCGTGCATCCGATGTTTGGACTGGTCTGGAGGGTGTTTCTTCCGCACCGATGCAAATTCGCACCATGGCGGTCTACCGCTTCTCCGGATAATACCGCACACAGTTTTCTGCCGACAGCATCACGGCCGTCAGTGTAAATCCTCCCGCGTTTAGCCACAATCCGACACTTCGGCGCGGTGGCATAGGGTTGGTGATATCGATTCATCATCTGGGTGGCGTAATCACCGCCGCGGTTGAGGATTCGAGCGCGCTGAATATTCTTCTAGCACACCGACCAGTTTCGGCGCATCGCCGATTTCCACTGCCAGATCGCGCGGCAACCATGACCACGTCAGACGCTTCGATGACAGCAATCAGTGCGGCGTCATTCGTGGGCCCGCTCGGCGCGTTCAATTTTTTGCAACCAGCCCGCTTCAGAGCCGGCCTCTTTCAGGCAAACGACGGGCGGTGTGCATGTCTTCGGCGTTGCGAAACGAAAGAAACGCAACATAATCGACGGCCAATCTGGCGGCAGTAACAAGTCTTGCTTGTTCTTTTTCTCGTCAGGCCTCAGCGAAGGCCACCGCCGCGCTTGTTCAGCGCCCTTGTTGTTAGACAAGGTCCACCAATCAAAACCTGTGAGGTGATGCTGATGAACGTCTACGCGTCCTTATCTTGCATTGATACGGCGTCCGTCCAGCACCAGAATGTTTACGGTTTTTACATAGCGGAATAGCTGTTTCGTAATCGATGCCAACGCAATCGGAGGTGCCACTCTTCCTTTGTCAACTGTGGGTCCAGACACAAAGGTCTGGCCGGCGGTAAGGGTGGACTTTATTGTCGCAAAAAGCTGGGCAGCCGCATTTTGGTCCTTGCGGTCGCCATAATAGCGACCAAAACGGCCCTTTGCTTGGCGGTGTCGCGGACAAGGCGCGCGCGCGCTTTTTCGTGATTTCGCATGCCGTGGGAAAAATTCAGGCGGGTAACGTCGACACCCGCAGCCACTAATAGCGCGAGACCTCGGGGCTATCAGTAGCGGGACCAAAGGGTGGCAACCAAATCTTTGTAACGCCGGAGCATGGTGGGTGTCCTTTTAGAATGGTGAAGGTGTATTCGCTTATGCGGTTTGTCCTGGCTGTCGGCTTTTGCCTTCATTGGCTGGCTTTTATAAGCTGCAGCAGCATTATCCAGCATTCGTTCCGGAGAAAACCCCATTCATTATGCATACAAGCCATGCTTTTACTATGACGCCCGATCACGCGGTGTGGTTGGCATCAAAATACTCGAACGCGTCATGGTTTAAAGTCGACGCTTTACCATTTTTCCTGGTTGTTCCCAGTACGCTGCTTTTTTCAGCCGCGGCTTTACGGCGGTTAACTTCGTCTACGGAGGTGTCGCGGTTCGCAATAAAGCCAAGTACGACCAAGCGACCACATAATGTCGGTACACGAATCGCAGGCCCGTCCAAGTCTTGCCGTTCAGCGCGGACTGATTTTTAACCAAATCGGGCGCGGCACCGGTTTGGTGGGGGATCAATCGACTGGGTGGCTGAATGGAGCGTACAGGTCTGAATGTACACATCGCTTAATTCTGGTCGTTAGTATAGGGAGTGAATGGTGGTCATTAATCGCTTTCAATTCCCGCCGCATTGTTCATACGCTTCCTCTCAATCCGGCGCACAGCAGTTTAGTGGTGCAGGAGGCGTTTGAAATAATGTGTGGTCGGCGTTCAGATCTGGTCGTTAACAACACCGAAAACAACATGGCGTCTTGCGTCCGGCTGGGTGCAGAAAATAATCACTTTTGCGGAGCGCCGCCTGCTGTAATGGCCCGCGCTTTTTCACGTGTTGTGACGACCCGTGCATTCCAGAACCACGTCTACGCCAGATCTTTCCACGGCAGGTGCGAGGGGGTTGCGGATCGCGCTGATGCAATGCGTCGCCGTTCACGCTTGAGGAGTCGGCTCGTGGCTTACGTCTGAAGCAACCGCCGTGAACACTGTCAATACTGAGCAGGTAGCGTTGGTTTCGGGCATTCGCCCAGTCATTAATAGGACTACCTGATCTCTCAAAAGATAATTGTTTCGTAAAGAGCGCGAGCCTGGTTGCGGCCAATGCGGCCAAACCCGTTATTTGCGATTCGGATGGTCATGAATGTTTTACTTCCTAGACGGGATGACTTTTTTTTCGAAATAACACGATTGGATGTAGTAAATGTCTCAACTAAAACGCACAACAAATGGAACACTGAAACCGGTTAAATGTAAGAAATCGAACTTAAAAACTAGTTCTTAGCCAAATAATCAAAATAAACCTGCTTGCCCGTAGAGCTTGCCATGAACCCGACGTTGATCGCGGAAACTCAAAGAATTATTTTAGCGCAGCCGATTATTGGGTCCTGGATTATTTGCCGTTGAGGCGTTGAGAACCGTTTCGCCCCAGCGGCGGCACTCTAGGTTTGAGCGATCATTGTGCCCTCCATGACCCGCATTTACGCAATGGCGAAGCGGATATCAATGCCTTCCACGACGCTCGGTGGCATCCTTTTTTTTGATTCGCGAACTACTCGCCACGCTATTTTGCATCACGATGTAAAACCGTGATGGGTTTTGGTCTTGAGCGTTACACCCGGGGTGCTCTGCGCTGAAAAACGGCGACTGACCTGGCAGCCGCACCGGAAAGAGCCTTGACCCGAGCTGCTGAGTAGAGCGGCAAACGTTTGCCGAAGCGAGGCCTGAAGGTGCTAACGGCCACTTGGCCGTGAGTTTATAAAAGTGTCGGCGGTAGACTCAGCATCACAAGTTGCAGGCCCAGCAGTGGTAATTCAACGACAGAACGAACTGAAGCCGCGTTTGAAATGCCGGTGAGCTGAATCGGGATTGCGTATGGTTGTTGCGTTTTCAGGGCAAAGCCACGGCATGCCGGAGTTTGCACAAGCTGACGCCCTACGGGTTGTTCTGCAGGACGCGGTTTAGGTGGCGCTGGTGACCGATGGCGTATGTCTGGCGCACTCGGGCAACTGCAGCGGCCATACACTTTTATCCGGAAGCCACTTACCACCGGTGGTGCCCTGGCCAAAGTCGCGATGGTGAAGTTATTATCCCTTGTGCAGGTACCGGTTCGCTGGACTTTTGTTAGATACGAACATGTTCTTGCAGTCCGCGAACCGGTAAAACCTCACCTGGCGGCATCCCATCACGGAATGGCCGTGAACTGTTTGGGTTTGGATTCGCCGCAGGCCCCAGCAGTTCGGAACAGGGCGCCATGGTGTTCTGGAATTATGCAAGCTAAGGCTGACCATAGGACCGCGGTTATGCTTTGTTTTCGTAAAAACTACTTTTAAAACGCGTTATAGTAAGTTCCTAACGAATTTATTTCATTTTTTTTTTTTTTCAATAAGTACCTATAGAACAATATTTTAAATGTTGATTTACGGGTGATTAGCGCAATCTAAAGTCCGCAAAACGAAATACTTCGATCAAAAACTTTCCATTTTGTCATTCACGGTTAGATTTGTTGGTTTCGAATATTCTGATTGAAACGAAAAAATATTCGTTCACGACTGGGCTGTTGTGCTCAAAGTAACGCTCGGCGTTTGCGACGTAAGCGCTGATAGATCTGGCACTAATAACAACAGGAAGCTGCATGGATTCGAACATAACGCAATCTGCGGAACTCCCAGCCGGCCGTCCATTGCGCAAGGCCGCCTTTGGGGCTGCGCTATCACTTATGGCAGCAGGGATGGCTTACCGGCGATGGCGGAATTTGCATTTGAATCTGATAACGGTTTGGAAAAGTGGGGTGTTATGGTCATTTCCAAGTTTTTGAATTATTTTGGAGATTTAATGACGAAAGGGCTGAATGGTGATTTCCTGACGGGAAGGACTCTTTTCCATTACTACCGGTTTTAACCTGCAAACTGCAACCAATATTTCGCCCCAGAGAGAATGGACTTCGAGTGTATGTCATTTCCAGATGAACGCGAGTATTGCGCGGGCGCATGGCGGATGAAGAGTTCGCGTAGTCGTGTGTCTGAATTGCGTGGCCGGTGATTTTTTGGTAGCGTCAATATTGGTAAAGGTTTTGGTATCTTTGGAAAGCCATGCGATCGCGATAATGGCAGTGTCGTTGGGTGTTGTTTGATTCGGGGCTGGTCTGACCAAGGTAAGCGGCTACTGGGGGCGTATCGATGGTTATTTTCTAACGCTGACATTCCACCACGCGTGATGTACACTCTAATAACTTTTGCGGTTTTCAGTTCAAGTTGGCGTGTTTAGCGTCGAAGGTAGCCGATCAGCTGATGCGGAATATGACACGCCCCGGTTAGAGGCTAACCTGGTGGTCTCAGCGGATAACTTCTCGCTTTGGTCCAGTGGTTTTTCACTGCAGACGTGGCTACAAACGGGCATAACGAATACACTATGTCTGGTATCGATTTGTGTTCGGTCTCCTTGGGTACCTGGCTGTCCGTGGTAACTACTCAATGACCTCAGGCACCGTAAAGCGTGTTCGCAGCGCGTTTTTGATTCCCAAACGAATGAGACGCAAACAAAGTGGTAATGTTGAACCACTATCAGATTTAATCAGCACCCCCTGGGTGCGAGCTATCGGTGAAGGGCGAAGAATGACTTTGAGGGTTGAATGGTGCGGGTGCTGGTGAATTAGACCTGCATGTTTGTTCGCCCGCTATGCGGCTAACGGAGCATAATTTACTTGGTTGGAGGAGTATCCAATCTACGGCACGCGATGGCGATGGCGAATACAATGCCATCATCTTCGCTCACAGCTGAACGTTCTAATTCTGCGTTTTAAAAGGGATAAGGGTTTCTAGCCATAGAGCCCGTGATGAAAAGATTGAGGGTTCGTCCTCATCTTTTTTTGCCTGATTTTTTATCTGATTCTAAGGCAAAAAAACTCCGACGGATATCCGGCCGAGAAAGTTGCCTGAGAAGTATCAGGCGCTGTGGTGGAAGGTTTCAGAGCTCTTTCGCAGGCCGCTTTTGTCTGACAGATAAGTGTCTAGTGCTTCAACTCGCTGTCTGAGGCGTAAGAGCCTTGGCTTGGTCACGGGCCAGAGATGTCCTCGGAGGTCAGGCCCATTCGTTTTGTTGATCAACGTGCTCTACTTCTTCTCCATAGAGCGTGCCACGAAAATTGCCAAATCATTACGCTAGTGAGTTTGTTCAGAATATCCTGCGACGTTGTACCCGTAGGTGCGCACGTAGCGGTGACCAGTTTTTTTCTGGCACCAGGGATAGGGCCTCAATTGAGTGAGCGGCCAGATTAATCTGGTTATCAAAGTCGCCACCGGAGCACAGCATTTTTGGTCCAATGGCCCCTGGGTATTTTTGAAGAAGTGGCAAATTTTAATTCGGTAGCGCTTCGCAGCTTGCGATAGGTGGTGATTTTGCCAACACACGAATCAACGGCGCTTTTGTTTTTTCTCTCTCGCCTGAGTTCAAAGGTATAGTCGCGGGAGCTTCTGTGCGGTTCTCTTCTTCCCCGTCATCGAGCGGGCGCACGCCCGATAAAACCAAGACACGTCAGACGGTTGCAGCGTCCGCTTAAAGTGCGAGTTCACATTTTCAGCACTGAGGTGGTTTTCTTCGGGAAATTTTGGCATCTTTCGGGTTGCCTTCGGTATTCACGTCGTTTGTGCATCAGCGAAGAAGTTAATCTTGTAGGAATGAACGAACACAATGCGGTACGTCCTTTCGTTGAAGACTATAAGGCTCTTCTTCTTGGGTTCAGGCGGGGCACCACAAGTGGCTGGCCTTTTACAATGCGGATCATTTTTTCCGGCGCGCATCGACAACTCTCACAAAACAATGAACTCAACCCAAGGGCCCGAGCTATCACGATGCACTTGGCAAAATTATCTATTCTGTGTTTTGTGTCAGTGTTACGAAAGGTATCTGCCATCGTCGCGACTGCTCTGCGGGGTTACGCACTTGGTGCGGGTCAAATGGGTGGCGCCGGACCTGCTGGGGCTTTTTTTAGCGTCAGTACCACAGTCCGCGTCGTCTACCCAGCCTCGAATACTTCAAGCCGCGGGTGATATTCGGCTTTTAACGGACGGACTCAATCAATAACGATGGATTGGCCGGGCAAAATTTCCCGCTTGGCAAATGGTCATACACAGAAACCCTGCGCGAACATCCCGCGGGCGAAGTGGACGTTGTGGCAAACGAAGAAGCGCATGGGCCACATGATGTGGGGAGAATTGCGCAAAAGAGACTCGCGCTCGCCAGTGTTTTTTGCACAGGCGAAATTATAGTGTTCCAGGTAACGATCCGCCGTGAATAAGCTTGCTGCTGCTGGATGACGTCGCCGAAGCCAAACATTCATTTCGCAAAGATACTTTCAAGCTCGCCTGCAGCGTCCCATTTGCGAATGCTGTGCCATTTAAGCCGCCGACCAACGATTAACGACGTCATACGACGTGGTGATCTGCAGTCATAGTCGGTCATCTCCTGAATCCATTCGAAAGGGCGCTTTCCTGGTTATGCGCGCTTTTCAGAGTTCATACGCTAAAAAATCTAGTATGCGGAAGCTCGATATATTGGTAAAGGAAAATAGAAAAAGAAGCGAAAAATAAGGACAACTAAAGCAAAGCCACTAGTTGCAGCAAAATCAAGACTAAATGAAGAGTAACATCGTGTCAATGAGAGTCGCGAGATTTCCGGGGGGGTGTCTGGTCAGTGAACACGTGATCGGCTGGGTGATCGTTGCCCAACCGAACCATGGCATTGCGCAAACTTGGAGTGGTCCCGCTGCCAGTAAAATTGACCGGAAATCTGGCCAATAATTGGCCTGGGCGGCTCGAACTTCGCGGTAAATCAAAATCCTAGTGAGCGTCGTCTGTGATGCCGCTGATGCCGATTAATGCCAAAAATCCATCTTGAACTGATTGATAAATCTCGGGTGGCTTCCGCATACAATGCTCATCGCGACTGGCGTACTTGCCAACCGGCGATAATAGTGAAAGTCATCTTTGGGATAAAATAGAGGCTATCAATGCAAATTGTTGTTAACAATCGTAAGTTGTTCTTTCAAGCAAGGCTTTAGCAATGGTTTCAGTGGTGGTGCCTATTGTTTGATGACATCGAGGAATTGTGGGAATCGCTTGACCATGGCTTTCGGCGAATGCGCTTTTTGCCTCCAGGTCCATAATCTTTTGCGGGCCTGATAATCGGTGTTGACGGTGCTTGAGTCTATGCCGCACGCGCGTGATGGCGCCTTAGCTTTTATGTTTGGCTATGCTCGTTCAAGTCCCGGCGATGGTTTGCGTCGGTTCTTTGAAACTGTCTACGAAGTCACTGTTTCGGTGGTTAAAAACCCCGTTGTGCTGGATCAGTTCCATAATCAATCCTGTCGGCGCCGCTGTGCCATTGCACATCCTCCACTTGGGGTTCTTTTTATATGCTGGTGGTTTAATTGAAAATAACCTACGAAAGGTTTTAAGTCGTTTTCGATGTTTTATGCAGCCGTTCGGGCCCCAATAGACGTGTGCATGAGTGCGGATATCCAGCGAAACTTCTTGGCATTCATGTTTCAAAAAAGTAAAAATACGAACATAAGAAACGAGGTCTACAAAATATCAATACATACTTTCCATAGATAAGGAACCAACCAGTTTCCGCGCCATTCTTTTTGATTTTGCGTGGCAAATAATCTGCGGTACGGCAGCAGGAGTTTTCCCCAGCATTTTCCGACAGTGGCTGGGTAGAGCACAAGCCGCAGACATCTGGTCGACGGTGAAAAGTCCCTGCGGCAAGTGATGGCAGAAGATCGGTTGCAGTATGAGAAGTAATTCGCAGTGGGGCATTACAATCAGCGTGGCGCACCATTTATATGGGATCGGAAACCGCGAGCCGGTTTTATAAACGCGATTTGTCTGGCGGATCGGCGAACTGCCGCTTACTGGCATAACAATGAAATCGTCCACCATGAACCGCAGTGCATAGCAAACGGGGACTGCTATAGACTTATTTTTCCGCCACAAAAATCCGTTGGATACTGGAAAATTTTCAGCACGCGAAGAGCGGGCAGAGTGGGAACTGGCTTTGGACCGTTGACAGTTTTTCTGTTTTGTGGAAGCTACCGGGGGTGCAGGTACCCGCACGATCGCAACAACGCCGTCGCATTTTGCTGTTTTATCATACCAGCAGTGGGAATGAAAGAGCCACTGAAATTATTTCGAACCATTCGCGTCTTGCTTGCCCGAGTGATGGACTCGTCAGACGATTTGGCAAAATCACGGAAGGCGGTGCGACCTAAACCGGCGTGTCTGTTTTAGGTGTTTGCCGGCGACCAGCAGCGGCGTTGTTCGGCCAACCTGTTTCGGGTTCGTATGCGAGAGCACTACGGCACCGGTTGTTTCTCATGCTCAATACGGCGATAAGCGCTGCAATCCGAGCTCGCTTGCTGAACTACGGCGCCTAACGTTTGAATGTAAACCGACCTATTGCGAATAGAGGGGCAGTTAAATCTTTATTGGCGGGCACGATTCAGTGGCTTCGCGATGGGTTTTGCGACTGATCAATAACGCATCCGAGCTGACCCTGGCGGAAGGCACGCCGTGACTCGGCGTTTATCTGGATGCGGCGTTTAACCGGCTGGGAGCGCCTTACTGGGATCCTAACGGCTCGCGCGCCATTTTTTTGGCCGACCCGCGCACGGCATCAAGGAAATTGGTGACCGCGGTTTGCAGTCGGTGTGTTATCCAGACCAAAGATCGCGAAAGATGGAGAAAGACGGTATATCGTCAATCACTTTTGCGGGTCGATGGCGGCATTGTCCAAACAATGGGTGATCAGTTTTGGCAGATATTTTGGGCGCTACCGTCGTTCGGCCGTCGATGGTAGAGACACTGCCTGGGCGTCGCTTCTTTTGGCGGGCTTAAAACGGTTTATAGGTTCGCTGGAAGAGCTTGCCGAGTTATGGCGTTGTTGAACGCCGCTTTTGAACAATGATGTCGAAATCAGATCGCGACCATTGTTGGTGCGGCTTGATTCAGGCGGTCACAAGCTTTGAGCAAGAGCGGAATTTATAAACCTCGGTTGCGCGCGCTAGCGACCCCAGGTTCCGCAGGCGCTGTAAAGTGTGTTGCCGGCTGATTGATAGCTCCCGCGCTGCGCTGGGAAATGTTTGCCATTGCATTTTTTGATAGACTGCAAGGTGTGAGTTAAGGGGGTTCTGGCGTGAACTTTATTTTCAGTTCGCCAAACGTGGCCCGAGCCGCTCTTGCGTTGGCGGAGTTAACTCACCTGGGTTTTTTGCGGTAGCGTAGCATCAGCTGGGCCAGAAAATCGGCGGCAGATTGCCATATCGAGATCTTTCGCCGTTCGGCAAATGGAACAGCTACCTGATACATTGACCAGTTGCGAATATTTCCGGGCCACGGGTGATGGTCAGGGTGCAGAACTTTTCGCGGCGACATGTGCCTCGCTTTCACTGATGGGTACTGGCTGTAAATAGTTTGCAACAGTGTGTTTGTCAGTGGATCACGAAGTGCTGGCAGCTCGACACACAGCCGTTTGATGCATAGGTAAGGTCTGCGCGTATTGTCCGATTCAACGTGTAAGGCCGGTGCACGTTTCGTGGCTGTTATCAGTTAGATATCTAACCGCAATTACTGTCCGGTGGCCCCAACGGTGTTACACCTCGTTCTGAAGTCACGCCAATACCTGACTGTGCGATAATGGCATTTCCGCCATTTCATCGCAGAAATAAATGCTTTGTTGAAGCTTTACGAATGAACCCCAATGAACCTTGCGCTCGTGCTCAGGTAAAGGCGCCGCCTTCGTAGCCGAAAAGTCGACCCACCTCAGCGGAATAGCCGCGCAATTAACGCAACAACGCCCGCTCTTTGCGCTGTGTGGCTGATGCAGTGCTTTAAAACCAGCACTTCTTTTGGCAAACCGGTTTCCCCCCGGTAATAAGCACTGGCAGTCCGCGCTCCAGCACTTTCAGGCTTTGCTCGCGCAGCGGCGAACGGTCGTTCGCCGTATTCGAGTGTTGAAAAGTCGGCGCTATTCGTATTTGTCGCCTGCTTTGAGGTCTACTGCTGAAGGGAGGCCCGGCGGACGGCCGTACCTGAGCAACCAGTGGTGTTGGACTTGCACTCCAGGCGGCACCCGCATTTTTAGTGCTGAGTTGTAATGCGATTGCGCTGGGTGCGCAAAGGATGTGATTGCGAGGGTCGAAAAAGGTCGTCTACCGACCAACGGTCGTTTACTTAACAGTTGGTCGGCTCGTTTGAATTGCTGGCACGACACGCCCAAATCATCGGCAATCCATAAATGCCAACCAAGGGTGTCGGAAGTTTTTGGTCTGCGGTGGTACTGGAGTGTCATGAATGGAAATGGTCCGGTTCAAATTGGCCGCTTTGAGCGGCGATTTGTCTACCGACTTGGCCCAGCAACCGACCAACGCCAGAGTGTGGAGCCTGGGCAGGTAGGCGTCACTGAATACGCTGAGTACTGCCGACCAACTGCTTGTGTGCGTCAAAAATGGCGCGGCCTGAAGCCAATCATGCCTGCGATTGAGTTTTTAGAAAAGTGTTCGTTGGCGCTGAATCTGCACCGCTTTGTTGGTGGCAAATCGCAGTGCCTTGGCGTTTGTACCACAGCTGCTCCTCCTGCAGTTTGCGCCTTGCTGGAACAGGGTTTCAACTGTGCTCAGTAACGCGCTCGTCCCCCCCAGCTTTTAAGAACCGTTGTGCGTGCCGGTTTTGCAGCAGAATCAGGCAAAGCGGCTACTGGAAGCAATGTTGCGATAGTAGGCGCATTCGGCTTCGGTACTGGCAGCTGCTTCGTGATATGGCGGTTCCAGCTATCACCTGTGTTCGCGCCGGGTGCCGGTGGATGTGGGTTCGAATCCGTGATCAAGAACCCAGGCTATGCAGCGATCCCAGATTTGTTCGACAGACTGCGTCTAATTTTTCGTTTGGTATTTTCATTAAGCCGCATCTCGTTGTTTCGTTTTCGAGTTATTCGGTGCGATGTGCGAAGCGGGTTGGTTCTTATTGCCCCTAAATACTGTTCAATAAATCTGGTGGTAATTTTACGTTGAGGTCAATGTTATTCACGTTGACGACAGTAGTGTTTAAAGCGAACATCTTTCATTTCGATTAAGAAAAACGTGAATAAAAAAGTCTATATAAATCAGAGATTAAGTATTTTTACGTAGAATAGAAAGCTGTATGGCTTGGTGCTTGACTCCAATCAAAAGATTGGGTGCGATCATTTGCTCAGATGTGTTTCCACATGACAACAAGGAAGATATGTCTTAACTTGGAGACTCTCCCAACAGGGTTCCGAACGGTTGTCGACTATATCGGAATGCCAATCCCTCAGGCTGGTCCTCTTTTCCATGTGCTGCTAGGTCGAACGCTCTCGGGAAGACTCGATGATGCGCTTGATGGCCGGCTTGATAAACTAACGAAGTCGGTTGATCTTCAACGGCCAAGATTGTAACGACAAGCGTGCAGCCGAACGTCGTGTCTACCAGAGGTTTTCAATTACCAGCATAAGGTGTCTGAAAAACATTGCGTCGCTTTGGCGCCTGGCGAAATGACTCGAGTCTGAAGATTGACGCCGGTTGAAAGAAACCGCGGGCATGCTGCAGAATTAGCCCTCTTCTGAAGGCTATCCTCTTGACTTTCGGTGGCCAGCAACGCGTAGGGATGGCGCGAGCTCTGGTTAATAAGGATGCCCAACATTGGTGCTGTTCGATGAACCCTTGGTCAAGCGTTGGAGTGATAAGTGCGGAAGGAACTGCGGCCGAACTGCGCGACTGTTCCGTGAACGCCAGGTGTTTGGCGTGATTACCACACGGGAAAGCGAACGAAGCCTTGGCGTTGGGCGGTACAACCCCGCTGTTGCATGAAGGAGGGTGATTCAGAACGGTCGCGGTTTATGGGAGTGTGTACCGGTCACGGTTAAATAGCCTGGTGGCAGATGTTCAGGCGAACCGCGAGAAGTAAGTTGATGCGCGGACGCGTGACAGGACACGGAAGGTAACGTTTGATTGATGACTCCATCGATGCTTTGGACTCAAGAATTGTTCAAACTGATGCGAGAGATGTACTGGTGTTCCGGGTTCGCCGTAGCGACGATCGCTTCTGGTGCGGCCAACGAACGGGACGATTCTGGAAGATTTCGATGGGGGAAGTGCGCTGAGCCGAAAATCAGCGGTTGGAAACGTTTTTATACAACATCGAAAACAGCCATTCTTGAAATGGTGAATAGCAGCTGATGGTGTTCACCCATACCACAACAGGTGCCCGGTTAAGGTCTACCTGCCATCACAGGCTTGTTCGTTTTTCGACAAGCAGCCGAAAAGTTGTGCAACACCATCTGCGGATCACCAGGAGGGGCTGGTCTAATGCTGAAATTCAATTGAAAGATCAACTGGCTCCGCTACAGCGACAGCACCGAGGGGCCAGGAAAGATTTGCGATTCGCCAGCTCGACAGTTGGCAAAAGTGGCGGCCTACGCTTGCTGGGGCATCCGGTGTGGCAAAGCACCATGCTGAATTTATTTCCGGCCTTGGTCTACCTCGAAGGTGAAAGTGTTTATTTGGATGGCAGCGTGTCACCGAGCTGTCACCAGCGGGAACCGAAATATAGCCAGGTGTTCCAGTTCCGTCATTACGCTCCATGACGTGTTTGATACCTGCCTCCTTAAAAATAACAAAATCAAGTGCGATCAAGGCGCGGGTGCATGAATTGCGCAGTGCTGGGAAAATGAATGACAAGCTGTACAAAAGGCCAAAAATCTGACCGCCGTGAAAAGCAGAAAGTGTCATGGGGCGCGTCTGGTGCGGGAAGAGTGTCGCGATTTTGTTCGTGAGCCGCTAACGGTCCATTGACCACAGCTGAAGTTAAGCTGCGGCGCAAGCTCAAGCAGATTCACGACAGTTTGATTCAACATGGTGTAGTGACCCACGACCAGCCTGGAAGCCTCTACATTTGCCGACAGATCGCGGTGATGTCGGCGCGAATTGTTCAGTTCGGCACGCCACGCGAGTTTTTTGACACAGCCCACTACGTTTGTTGGTTACATTCATGGTAGCCGGGTATGAATCTGATAGAAGTTGGAGCGTTTACCGCCGCGGCCGTGCGTTTCGGGTCTTACTCAGGTACCTTGATTTCTGGCAGGTTAGCTTTTTAAAACGCCTCAATCCAACAATCATAAAAATCGGTCATTCGCCGGAAATTTAATCGAATTGTTCCGAGGCTTCCGACGATACCATACGAGCCGAGTTTTGGATATGGAGACTCGGTACTACAAAATTAATTCACCGTGCAGCCGCTGGATCCAGTCAGGAAATGAAAGTGCGGATGAGCGAGGAGTTCGGAGGGAGAATTGGCGTCCGCACGCACCTGTCGTTTTCTCCGCAGCAGTGGCTTGAAGCTGTATGTCGATGAATACCATGGTGGCAGGGAAGAAACAATAATGCAAAAAATCCAGAATAATCGCGCTGTGCTGGGTCTGCCGTATTTTTGCTGTCGCTTTTTCAGCGTTAAATTCCGCTGAATGACCGTTGTGACTATTTATACAGTATTTTTGGCCCCGGACAGGCGTTTTTTTGTCGGCACCGAGGTGGTAGAGAGTATGTGACGAGCGTTTTGCAGGATTCCCTGATTCGGCAGTTCATTGTTTATCCCGGCGCTGTGTTGGTGATTCAGACCCCTTTGGTTTAATCGGCGTTGTCGCTGATGATGCCGAAGTCTGGCATTAAAGCGTCCTGTGTTTGATTCTGAATCGCTATCGTTCTGGGTTCTGGAACGTGGTAGGTACCATCTGGCAGATTTTCGCCACGCGCGATATCCGGTCTGTTTGTTGGGGGGCG
>Ga0163217_1096792_pt1 | contig 17561 bp, 11 predicted proteins | sample SynspAceP_FD_185933 | JGI IMG/M metagenome (GOLD analysis project Ga0163217, IMG submission 185933) | Saline lake microbial communities from Ace Lake in Antarctica - Synechococcus sp. Ace-P (PacBio error correction) | ecosystem: Environmental > Aquatic > Non-marine Saline and Alkaline > Saline ...
CAGAGGAGTCAAATACAGGCCGTCTGCTGTTTTTACTTTTCTTAAGTAAAGAATTAGTGAAATAAAATAACTCGCCTCAAGTTCGTTGGGGGGGGTCCGTTTGATACCTCTAGGGCTTAATTAATGCGCCTTTTTTTTTAATTGGAAAAAAATTTGTTTTGAAAAATGATTTTTTTTTTTTTTCAAGGAAAAAAATACAGGGAAACTTTATTATTGATACTTGGGCGTGAAAGGTTTTTTTTAAAAACATGATTTTCGCAAAAAACTAACTTAGTATACGAGTTAAGACATGTTTTTTGGTAAATAACAGGCAATATGGCTGTATGGGTGAAAACGCCTATTGGTATGCGCATCTGGAAACCAAACAGAACAATTTTTATTGGCAAAGGTTTCCCCTCATCGAAGAGACAGCACGGGTTTTTCTTACTTGAACAAATCAGATATACTGAGGTAGAAACTGACGAAGGAACTGCACTAAATTTGGATAGTCTTCAATAGTAGAATTAATACAAAGGAATAAAACGGCATTGAACCAAAACATAAAAAGAGAGGCCTTATAAGGCTCTTTTTAGTTTTTTTATGAAAGGAACAATTATTCCTGCATGGTTGTGAATATACATTATTTGTAACATCATCATCTCGTTTCAAATTTTTTCTAATAGTTTTTTCTACGGTCGGCAAGCTGCTTTCTCGCTCAAGGCCTTTGGTGTACGCTTGTGCAAGTTACGCTCAGAGCCTCGGAAGAGAGAATTTTTATGTTCTCTGTTTCCAATTCCTTTTCTGAGTGGCCTTCAAAACTTTCGAAGGGAGGCTAATTAAAGAATACGTCCTCATCTGCCAAAACTTCTTCCAGGCACCGATAAGCGTTGCATTTCTAATTCCAATTCTTCTGGGTCGATTACGGCTTCGGTCTGGGATCCTAGAAGGTTGCAAGTGAGGTCCAATACATGACTCAACTGATCCTTGAAGTCCCCAAACTACGTTTACAATTGTAAAGTAAGCTTCTTATACATTCGCCACAGTCCCTGTTTGTATCCGTACCGTTTTCTACGCAATAGGCAATACGTGCGGTGCATATCTTCAATAGTACTTCTTTAAAAGTCGCCCAAACTTTGTCTGAGGCTCTTTAATGGCTCTTCACGGATTATCCTTGGCATGTGTTTGACTGCTTGGCATTCTGGATTACTGCCTTAGGCGTGGCTATTTGGAACCGGGTCTGGTCCTCCTTTCTGTTAACCGCCAATAGACATGTCTTGCTATGTCTGGTAAATGGCTTTGAGCATTGCCGACCATCTTTTTTATTTTACGTGCTTTTCTAATCAAAGCCTTCCAATTTCTCTTGTTTTTATTAGTTATAGAGATAGAACAAATTTAATAATTTTTACTTCCTGTTGCAAGTGTAATACTTAGTTGTCTTACTATAATTTCTCAATAACTGGTGGTGCAACTAAAATCCTTTCGCTACTCCGTTCAAGCATCATGGGTGGATGCGTATGTTTAGGGAATTTATAGACATTTGCTCAGTCTGGGTGATTATTTTGAGATTCACTATTCAAAGGTAATTCTCGGTCATACAGAGAAGGTGCGTCCTTGAAATGTTTAAATTCAATATGAATTTCAATGGCTACCATCCACATACTCCCATTCCATCAATTCCTTCAATCGTTTTTTCAATTTCTTTCTTCAGATAATTGTTCATGCGCTAATTTTTTATAAGTTAATTTAAACAGTAGAATTCAAATGGGCTTAAATTATAAGATTGATGGTAACTGTATATCTGATAGATTAAATTTAAGTCTTTGGATAGGGCCGTTTGGTTTTGGTATACGGCGAGATAACGGTCTTCATTGTGGTAAAGTACCGCCTCTTGTAGATAGGATGGTACATTGCCCAAGTTCGGTTTGATAATTTTTTTTCGTATAATAATCTTCATGGTGATTAAGTCTTGCTTCCAAATGAAAAAACCCAGTTTTAATATGATTTTATAGGTAAGATATTTGTTTGTGGTTAGTTTGTCCGCATTGGTGACATTTGTGATCAAAGTCGGGAATACTTCATTAGAATTCATTATTGGTCAAGGCATTTTCTTATTTTCTTGTATTTCTTGGTGAATTTGCAAAACCATAGGAACCCTGGTAGAAATTTGCCATTTTGAAACAGGTATCCTAAAGCATATTTTCTATTTTTAATTGAGTCGACAAAAACATAGATATCTTTCGCAGTACAAGTTTTGTCATTTTTCATAGGAGTGATACTTGCTGTATACAGTCAAAAACATGGCAATGGATATAATATAGCAATACAATCCATATTTGTAAAGTACTTCGACATATGTTGATGGCCATTACCGTGCTTCGTAAATTTCCCCTTAAGGCAGAGATAATAAAGTATCGAGCTTTACCCTATCCAAGATATCAAAAACGTCATCTTTTCTGCAGATGTTACTGAGAACTGTTGTGTTCTCGAAGCTCCTCTTGACGAATAATATGGTGCATAGGTGTCAAATAGAGAATGTAGATGTCCTTATAAATGGCATTAACCTATAAAACTCACTTGCTCCTAAAATGAGTATTTTGGTTCATCTATCACTCTTTTGTCAAACTCAACCTTACTATGTTTAGTAAACTATATGAAAGTGGCTTGACAATGGTGACAGGAATAAATATTTTGTCCTAATTTGAATAAAGATTTTTACTCATTTTGAAGACTGGGCAGTTGGGTACATATCCCATTCAATCTTTCCATGGATGGATGATCATGGTTCCCGATGTTACGAACCCCTACTTCTGCCTGCTTGATCAACAATATCATAATCGTGTCTTGGGAATTCTTTTTCAATCTATTTTTCAAAGGCAACCAGTTTTGTTTTGGCTTACCTACTTCTTCCTTCTGTTTTCTTCAAGGCTTCGCTTATTCAGCATACAAAATACTTAGTGAATTTGGTTTATCCATCCAAGACTGGCTTCCAAAGGCGTAGATGGAATCGGTTTAATATCATTACGGTACAAGACAGTAAACCCATTTCCATCGTGAAGGTGTCCCTAGTCAGCAAGGCAATGGTCTTTAATGTTAAAAGGAGCCCACTCAAAAAACTTATCCAGTATGCTGTTCTAACTTTCTTCATCTTACAAATATATTTGCAAAGCCCTGAACCTGTATATCCTTGTGGCTGAATAATTACATGCTCAATTTCCTGCAAAGCGGTCGTACCTCAAAGGAATAAGAAGTGTGGCGCTTAAGGTCCTATTGCAGTCAAGGCTTGCATGCTTCCACGGCTTTTGGGACCGCCTGTAGTGGCCCAAAGGGAATACCCTTCCGATATATTGCGCATAATCTGATTCAAAGTCAGTGTTGTAGCGTGCCTTATAGTGGTCCCAGATCTTTTTCAATAAGTTGGAGCATTTACTACCAAGCTTAATATTGTTCTTCCTTGATTTTATTAGACAATAGATCATCTACATGCCGTCGTTTCTTAGTTAAACAACTGATGGGCCTTTCCTATGGTTACATTTCTCTGAGGCATCATTTGAGGTTACTTTTTGTATTTAGTTCCAATGCCCTTGGGGGCACCTAATTAAAAATTCACCCTATGGGATACATCAACAGCCCACACGCCGTGGGACTGTTGCATGCTCTATGTTAACCCCCTCATAGGAAATCGCATATTATATCTGGCAAAAGGCACCATTTTGGCGCCTAGTGCGTCGTGAATCTTAGTCAGTGCCTTGTATTTTTCATTTTGAATTTATTTAAAGGTAAAAAATATCGAAAAATTAATAGATGTGAAAATTATACACTTTTTTTTTTGCACAAATTTAAGTGTTAATGGGAATTAAATGTTTAAGCTAGTGGAGTGTCCAATTGCTGAAATGTACATTATGCAATGCATCTTGTTAAAGGGTTTATTTTCCAATAGTTGTTAAGGTCCAGTGGATATGGGATTCGGAATGATTATTTTTTAAAACGGCTTAAATTTAATGAATGGTTATTGAAAAATTTATAGTGTTTCTTTTTGTTCTTTTTTTGTGTTTCTTTTTCCAGCCCAGGAGGTCCCCAACGATTCTGCTCGATTTTCATAAAGGAAGGCGTCAGGAAGTACGTAGGGCCATGCCTCAAAATAGTATGCTTTGTATGTTTTTTGCCGCTCCGGTAAGAATAGGGCCAATGATGTGGATATTATTCATCAGATACCGGATGTTATTTATTAACAGCTATGAAAGAGCGCCAATTCCTTTGCTTATTTAATTCAGAAATGCAAAGCGATATATAATGGGAGGAAGTATGACGAGTGCTTTATACGCCCAAAAGCGTGTGATGAAAAAGCGGGGAACTAATGGAAACGGAAAATCGAGCTTAGGCAGTGGAAGCGGTAAATAAAACAATTGGGTTTTTGGACGTGCCCCTTTTAATGCGCCGAAGAGTTTTAAGTTCCGATTTGATTTCTCCAAGTTTGAAAATGTGTTTTTTTTTCGAAATTTTTCAAGAGAAAAAATAAATTTTTAAAATGATTTATCGAGATAATTGATGGACCTGCGATATTTGTTGATCTAGTAAGGATGGGTTTAAAGAAATCTCAATTACCCATGCTGAATTAATAAGGCACTAACACAGCGTCTATGGTATGGATCAGGTCTACTGAGTTGAAAATAGTGCAAATGTACTAAACCTTATGGGAGGGTACTGAACTATTATGAGGAATTAAAATCTGATACATTACTAGTTGATTTTGTCGGTTGCCGATTGATGATAAATCTACGTAAAGAAATTAAGGAAAGGGTAGTCCTACAGTTGAAATCCAATAATCTTGTAAAGCGCCAAATTTATAGAGAATAGTGAATACCCAAGGAATTAAGCACCTAAGGAAGATGGTGCTGTTAAAGAAGGCCGTAGAGATTTCTGCGTGGTCCTAATTAGAGGTGATGAAGGCCATGCACCCAAAATATTGTCCGAAATGGAAATACAAGGGGTAAAGAGTTGTCTAGTGAGAAGTACGTGTGGCGGAATACGAGGGTTATCCTTCTATTGTTGGAGGAGGTAACAATGCTGTAATTTACATTATATGAAAATAATAATTAAAGTGGGGAACGATTTGGGTTGATTGGATTTGGGAGCCGAATAATCACGGATGATACTGCTGATGGTTCTACCGAGATGACAATTCGCACCAAGCGGAAAATTCAAGAGGAACAAAACAGGATGAATAGATATCGGGTATAATCACAAGAAGGCGGAAATAAAGGCCAGCGGGAGGGCAACGTTTCAGGCGCCTGGCAGGCTGCCAATGAGGTTGAGCGAAAGGGATTAATGGACTTAGATTATTGACAGTCTGCAGGGGTCCAAAAAATGATTTTCGCATTGCACGTCCCATTATTTGGGACTGAATGTTCATGATAAGGTCTTATCACCCTTTTAAGGATAACACTGTTATCAAGGTGGAGCGGGGGAATTTATATACGAAGGGTAGTGATTGTGTAGAAACGTGGTGTGGGATAGCGGGTTAAGAATGGAAGCGATTTCCTAATTACGAAATAATGTGTCCTGTTATTAATCGGGATGGCTCTAGGACTACCGAACAATAGAGGCGGCAATAACTACCAGGTCCTCTGGATAATTTAAATTGCCGAACAATTGGATTGATAGATGGTTTGTCTTCGAATTGAATTAGGAAAGCTCCACATAGGCTTGGTCCATTGGTGCTTTTAGAAATCCACCGGCAAGTTTTCTTTCCTAACTTCGGCTACATTTTTCAACCATTTCTTGGTGAATTCCTTGACTTGGACAAGTTTTTACATTTCGTCCAATTCGTCACGGTGCAGGGAACATGCAAATTCCAAGTGGTGTCTGTTTATAACGTCCCTGCAATGTGCACTTTGTCGTATAAAATTTATTGGTAGGCCGCAAGCAAGATACAGGATGTTTGGTGGTGGGTTATTATAATAAAAGGTATTGCGTCAAAATGACCGGCACATTGAAATTAATGGAATTCGCGTTCCAATACTATCCAAGAACTTTTTAATGTGTTTTGCTACGTCATCTGGGAGAAAACATCCTCAAAACGATGATGGACTTTGCGGGCATCTATAATCCTCTTTGATAAAACCACTACGTATATTTTAAGATAAACACTATTGTTTTTAAGGCACCAATTAGTAAATAAATGCACTTTTCGCCCCATTTCCCCAACTCCTCGCGCGAAAACTAAATCGAACATATCCGTTCTTGGATAGTTCAGGGGCTATTAATAGTTGCTACTGTCGTCAAATAATCGAACATGTACAGCGGTATTATTTAGCAGTGGACCAATTGTTCTCGAACCCTTTTCCATATTGTCATTATGAAGCTATAATCACATCGGCAAAGAAAATTTTCTCATTCCACGAACATAATCCTCTGTTTTGCCATAAAGATATACATCGTGAATGATCAGCACTATTTTTTACATGTTTTGTATTCCGGCTATGGTGGTAATTGTTATTTATAGTATTGCTTGAGAGGGTATGGCAATGGCCAAAGTGGAATTTTTGGCAAGCGTAATAACGCCTGTTGTAATCGAAAAACTTACTATCGCTCAGATAGCTGAACTGGCATAGGTTAGTTTGTTTAAGCCTAAATTTTTGAAACCGATGTTATCCAAGATCCCGTTCGCAATCTGTTTTGGGCTGGAGGCTGCACTGTTGGTGGCCTTGTAATTCTGGAGATGTAAATAAATTGGTCATATTACAGTTGATAGTTTAAAGCATAGACAAATATAGTTCATGTGTATTGCAGAAGGGAATTTTTGTTTTTTGAATTAATTCAAAAACACTAATAGTAATATACATAGTTTTTTACTTTTTTTTATTAATTTATAGAGTCTCATAATTGACCTAAAAATGAATTGAATTGAATCTGATGTGGGAGTGGCACTTTGTTTGGCTTGTTATTGGCCCATGAGGCTTAAAGAGAGAAAGGAAAAAATGCTTGGTAATCGATAGAACGCACACATCTTTGGGGGCATGTTTATTGTGAAGAAGTGGAACGGGCATTATACTGTGCAAAGTAGGGGCCTATATCTTTCACAGCAATGACAAAGGCAATTTGGGAGTTATGTAAATAGCTTTGTGAATTTAACAGATATATCCAAATTCCCCGGTTGCGAATTATCATGAATGACTTAAATTTCCATTTAAATGAATAGCCTTTATCAGCTGAAAGGTAAAGACAGCCCGAAGGAAAGCCAGTCCATTAAGCGAACATCGGTTTGGAAGTGGGTTTAATAATCCAAGAATTTGGAAGAACAGGCCTTGTCCCTCGTCGGGAAAGGATAGTTTATGAAAGTTGATCAAGGGGCTATACGGAGAAACAATGGGGGAAAGAAAGCTATCCGAGCTACCTGCATTTCTTATAAAAAGGTTGCCCTTGCGCGATTTACGTTTGATAATAATTATTTCAATGACAAATACCTAAGGAATTCCAATGGGGGTACAACAAGTGTATCGATGAGTGTTGGAAGGTTTGGAAACCGTTTGAGTATCGACTGCTTTAGGATAAGGCTGATTGTTGTATTGGCAAAATCATTGGTTCAACAGGTTAAATTGAACGTAAATATTATGATTATCTGCTATGTAACTGAATGCAGGGAGTTTGGATTCAAGCACGAAACTTGATATTGAAAATAACAGGGTAAGCAGTAGTTAAATTACACGGCCTGCAGAAATAAACCCTATACCCGTATTTGGAGCATAAACATTGAATTTGGAATCAGAAAAAGTACAGTAGGTCAAAAGAAATCCTACGGAGAGTGGTCCTGGTAATAAGGAGGCTCTGTATATCCGATAACTTGATGTAGGAACATGAATAATACACCAATACAAGGGCATTGTCGGAAAGGACGATATTATTCTTTTGAGGTAGGTTGGCAGAGGTAAAGTACTTACGATAGTGCATCAGGTATTGCCTCTGCATTGGTGAAATGTAAAAATATTTTCGACTAGTATCGATTGCATTATTTCCAATAAAAGCTTTAGTTCATATCGTAAACGAGCAATTTTAATTCTTTTTTCTTTTTGTGCCAATAATTTTTTAAAATGCTTTCCGGTAAGTCCATGTTTTTTCTTCTCCGAATGGTGTCTTTTCACAATATCAAAACTTCTAAGGGTGTGCAGTTTCGAGAAAAAATACCAAATGGTTCCGGACTGGGTTTCCTGATCACTTCTTTAAACCTAAATACCAACGCGACCGTGAGGGTCGGCTATCATTAGAAAATATTCATTATCATAGTATTTAACATGGCTTCTTGGTCCCATATCAGTAAAGGAGTAGGAAGATATGTTTTTGGACAACTCTTTAAAATCATCGGTTTGTATAAATGCCTTAATTCTAATAAAGGTACTGGGGGTCCCCACATCCATGCATTGTATAGTGCTAAGGAAGCTTTAAGGTCATATGGATCTGTGACATAGAAACGCGGAACCACATCATGTTACATTGTTGAAGCGATAAATGATTGGCAGTGGCATGCCAGCCTTGTGTGTGGCCAGATACCCGTGCACAGATATTTCAAATATGGCACTAGAACGGATAAATATAAATTTCCTAAACCTTGGACTTCACTCTTTGTAGCAAACAAAAATAAAAACATTGGTGGAAGCCAACGAGCAACATTACTACTATGTTGGGCAGAGTGTAATTGCATGTTCGAATCAACTCTTCGTCAGAAAAGCTGTTTTCAGCCATATTTTTGGCAGTCGTCAAGGTGCCGTCTCTTCAATAGCTTTAATGTTTTTGCCCAAAGTAGTCAACTGTTTCTCCTGTATAATCGCTGACTTTCCGCTTAGGATATAAAATTTACCACTTTAACTCGTCCACCTCAGGAATCCATGGCAACTGCACCTCGCGATCTCGGAAGTGCTACCATACGGTTACACGATCATTGGTGTTTTCGTTGAAAAATATCCAAGACATCTTGGCCATAAATTAGCGCCTTACAATCCTTAAAGGCTAGGGTAGGGCCATGAAAGGTCAAGGTGGCCACCGTCGTTTTCCAATTCTATCAAATTGGGAAAAGTCAAGAATCCATACATCCGCAAGTAATGTTCCTTCAAGGCCTGTTCTGGAATAATCCTCGCCCAAAATGTTTTGAATGGCTAAATAGGCATTCATGGTTGGTGTAATCTCTATATGCTCAAAAGAACTTTAGGTAAGGCTGTGATGGACTCTGGGAAATATAGCCCTACGATCTGGGGCAATTCTTTTATAAGGAATCTTTGAAAGATACATTTGGAGTTTTTTGTTTAGGCTAGTAAAAAGGTCATTGTAACTGTTATTAAGGTGAAAATATATTTTTCAAGTGCTGTTTAACTAACTTTCTTTCAGAACTTGTTTTCAAATTTTCTATTATTTTAATTCCTCTGATTTTTAATTTTGACACGTGGACGTCATAGTCAACAGTCCTATTTTTTTCGTACACATTTTTAGGGCTTCGCCCATTTAACTGCATTCTCTTTCCCTTGCTCAGGGCAAAAGATAGAAGGCAGAGCCAGAAATTTCCACAGCCTAATGCGCTGCATTTTAGGGCGTCTTCTTTGACCTTGTCGAATCTGGAATAAGGACTGGATCTTAATGGGTTCCACGATATGGTCTACAAAGACTCCCGATCAATTCATAATCGTTAAGTATAAAAGTCCAGCGATAATCCACCAACATTGCCCCATGCTTAACCTGTGCTCCAAGAAAATGGGATGTTTTCAGAATCCGCCAGAGTCCGGTCTTTACTTCTTATTGGCGGGTTGTATAACTGGTCGCCATATAACTCTGTGGTGTCGGTATTTTCAACAATATCCAGGGGATGGTAATTGCGTACTAAGGTAAAACCACCATAATATGAGCAGGGGCAACGTTACGGCATGCGCTCTTCGCTAGCCAAGCGTTCCGCTCCTCCATGGCAAATTTTACCAAATTCCGAGTGCTTAAAAAGCTTATCAATAATTTGGTTATTGCCCAAACAGCTCCGGCCAGAAACTGGCCAGCACTACTTCTATGCCCGCTACCGGTGCTTTAATATTTTTATAGATTTCATCTCAATAAAACCGCCAAAGATCAACTTGCCGCTCAATAGCCCAAACAGCACCAGCAACCATTTGTAAGGGTTTCTGTGAGAAAGGTCGCGGCCGAAAGTTTGGTTTTTTTTAATGCATTTCACTGGTTTTTAACCAACATTCTCATCGCAACGAATCCAAGGCCAAGCCCAATACGTCAAAACCACAGAAACATTTGCGATGGTAGCCGGGCAGAAAATTTCGTATTTCGTGTCGTTTTCATTTAAAATCCGATATAATTTCAAGAGTTACGGGGGAGCTTCCTAAAAATTACGATCGATAATATCGCGAATATCCAGAATGCAGTAACATCGAGCTTCCAGCTCCGGCCCTTTGATATCAAGGTTGTTGGTAGACGTTCGTGGTAGAACAGTACAATATTATCACTACCTTCTGTTATGAAAAATCATCGTCTTCGGGATGCGCTGCAAGCTACACTGCTGCCGTCTCGACTGTGCCTACATATTTCAAATTTGGTATCTCGTCACAGCTTCTTGTAACATGTCTCTTGAAATGTGCCTCATGCTTGATCAAGTGTTCTTGAAAAATCTTCGGTTGTTGGTGGTGGTCCAAACTCTGCTTAGTTAGAAATGGGTTATTTTGGATAACTTCAATGTTCAGCATACATTTCCACTTTCCCTGGCTAGAATAATATTTAAGCGCATACATCACCTCCCGCTTAAATCTATTTTGGGTCTGTTCGTATAACTCTACTTGGCCTTTCCTTTACACTATCGTGAAAGGTGGTGGTGTCCGCTAAATTGTTGATACAAAATTTAAACTACGGAACAATACCGCCTTGGATTTAAGTTAATTTGTCGCCAGAAAGCCACTAAGTGTTTTAAGGTGCTATAAAGGGTAAGGCCTGCTCCTACATTGGTTTCGATAGAAAAAAGGTGCATGTAATTGTCTTGCCAAATCCTTAATTCCTGATAGATTGTTCATAGGCTGAAGATCAGGCGATTTTATTACAGTTTACAACAGATATATATTCCTTAAATAGGAATTATAGGGTTCCGAACTCATGACTTGCCGTATTGTCCAAACACAATATGCCTTTGCTATATTAAGGTTTTTAATCTTATAAAATAATCCCGATTGGCTCTTCGCCATTATTTAAAAAGTTCCTGCAGTTTTTTAAGGGTAATGGCATGCTTCATAAAAAAACATTGTCCTGGGAATGGACTCAATTACGCCTTATATGAAGCTTTATTTTCCTTCAAAATATTCCTTTTTCTGATTTGTTTAAAACTTGCACCTACGTTGCTACCCCCATGACAAAATAGTTTAAGTTGCTTTACATTTCTCGAAAAATCTTCTGTAAAGTGTTGAGGGCCCTTTTACAATTCTTTCTTTAGATTAACTGCCCGAAATATTTCCTTCAGAACACTTGGGCAAATTGCCCGTATATAACGTTAATTTTTGCCTAGGGTGCTGACTCTTTCCGCTAAGGCCTTGATGCTCTCATGTATCACCTACCAATGCAATTATTGCAAGATCCTTTGTTCGCATACACAGACTTATTTTGCAAGCGAAATTCAATATCAAAAGCAATCATCTAACTTGTACCGCATGCGCATCCTCATTATCAATTCCTATACATATGGAATGTTCAGAAGAAGCCTGGTATCATACGACACTTAACCTGAGTTTGAAAGTAACTTCGAAAAAGGCGTTTGGAGATACCATGTAATTCCCTACCATTCCGGCCTTCAAGCGATAATAATGCAATATTTCTACAATGGCTTATTCTCGAAACGGGTTTTTAACCTTGTCATTTTTGTTCTTTGGTAATTAGAGTGCCAGGTGCCTTGGTGTCAAAGGTGTTTTTAACTTATATGTGAAGATCCTTAGTAAGCAGCTGGCTGAAATGAGGGGGATAAAGGACGCGTTCTGCCCCAAGTGGGACAATTCCATTGCTTCTTCATAAGAAATATGTGAATGGCAAGCTGTTTTATCTATTTTTGGTTGGCTGTATACATGCACTCGACGTCGGTCATATTTCAGAACTTTTCAGCAGTTAATCGCATTGGCTAACGATGGTGCGTATAATCGGAGCCACCCTCTTCCAAAGTTGGTGGATATCCATTTACGGCGAGGCATAAAGCCCCCCATTGAACATTAACACTTGCTTTTTTGCAATCAGCCGATATGTAGTAATATTTCGATTTGCAGTTCAAAGTTCACCGTCGTTTTCCCAAACTGTGCATTGTTTTTATAAGTTGTTGCTACGCATGGTTAAACCGCTATTCTTCAATGGCAAATATTCGCTATGCATGAAGGAATAAAAGTCCTTCCATACTACGATTTTGTTCCGAAGTTTAGGGGAATCTCTCCTATTAAAAAAGCTCCTTCTAATAAGTTTCTAAATGTTAGTTCATTTTTACTTTACTAGTAAACTCGCTTTGGGGATGTTAGGTATAAGTTCTTTATAGTGAACAGATGCCTGTCCTCTATTTTCTTTTAAGATGGTTATAAGTTTGGTCCTTGCGCTGAAGCTAAGCTGCATTTTAAAGCAGTCTGTAATTGTCCGCCAAAAGCTGAAACACTACTCGGTTTTAATCGAATCAAGGTCTGGCTATAATATTTTCTAAACTTATATTTAGCGTTGGCAAGCCGAAGTACTCACCGAGATTTCTAAGAACTTTCTGGTTCAATAGCGATTAAGTAATAAAAACTGTATTTTAATATAATTGTGAACGGACGTATAGTGTAGCTTACCCCAATGGGGTAGTGGTGTGATAACGGTAAAAGCAATGCAACATCAATAATGATGATTTTAGGTAGTAGTATTCCGGAATTGTTAATGTGTCATCATAATAATAAAGAATCAAAAGTAGTATTTTTGAAAGCCCAATCAAATGTTTGGATAGATTTTTGCAAATATCATTTACTAAATAATCTTATCGAATGAAGATAATTTAAATGCTAAACAGATAGAGATGCTGATAAAATTCCACAATAGGTAAGCAGCTAGATTTACTAGTGACAACTCAGGAAAGGGCTGCAATTCCAGATTTTTAACTGGTTACATCTAGATTGCAGGGGCAAGGGACAAAAATTTATTGTTTTGGTGAATAGGAATAATGGGGGTGATGGGATGGTAACTGCCAGACTTTAATGAGCCCGGATATAACGTTTGAGGTTCATATAGTTAATATGTGAGAAAAGGTTTCAAAAACTTTTAATAAACTGGATAGCTAAAAAATAAAAAATCTGCCCAAGTTTTTGAATGAGGGTCCGAGTTGCCACTACGGAAGGAGGATTTGTGGTTGATGCATTTTCGGAATTGGACCAACAGGGTCCCCTATTTGGTAGAGATTAAGGCATCATTCTCTTTTTCTAATATTTCCGATGCAATTTGTACTGTCAATTGATTGCCTTCCGACTCTTCATGGAAAAGGAGTATAGCAATCCGAGGAGTGATAAGGAAATTAATTGCTACTTTCAAGGGCCAAGCTTTGTTTTTTCTCCGAAACAAGGTATATTAAATTGACATTGGGAGATTTGGATATAGTTTTTGGACCAGGGTTTTATTCCACGCATCTTGAATATGACTTGATCGGCAAAATGAAGCAACGGTCCATGTATAACACGAAAAATATTCACATAAAAGGCAGGTTGGTCATTCTTCTGATTATCGGAGGCAGCTATGAAAGTTGGGCGGTATTTAGCGCTAAAGGTAGTTTAATGGTGCTGGTAGAGGATTGTCACAGCTTATGTTCCCAATTGGGTCATTTGCCATTGCAACAGCTTGCAGAACCATGGTTATATAAGATATAAGAACTGGAATTTCAAATATTGATTTTGTGGGTTCTCCAAGTGTAAATAGTATTGGGGTTGGCCAAAGGCAACAACAGACGCTCCGTAAAGACGTTTTCCGAATATTGAATATGGAATAGGTTCCCTTGGTGATAGATGCCGACGGGCTTTGAACATACTTTGAGGAATCCTGATTTATCAAAAAACCTCCCAAACCCGTTTTTTAACACTACATCAAAAGAGTTGGAGCGTATATGGAAAATGGACGATGATTTTGATAAACTTAAAAAGACAAAGGAATTTCTCTAAAAGATCGATTGTATCATGTTATTAAGTGCTAATACCTATCAATAATATACGGAAAGGCTATGTTAACACTAGCGGGAAATCCAGGATGGCAACCTGAGGAAGTGGAGATGGTCAACTGGGTAATTACATACGGGCTTATCGCACGGGATATCGCCATTAAATGCTCTATTTTTTGAGTGTACAATTCATGGTAAGCAGGCTTAATAGCAGTAGAGAACTGTGGTTGCCAGGCTATTAAAGCAGTGTTCGTGATATTATGGAAGGCTAATTTAGATCTTTTTCAGTCGCAGAACTGAAGTGGTCCAAGGAAGAAAGTGGAAATATAATTGTCGTTATCATTAATTGATAGACATGCGTAGTCATATTCGTTGTTAACACGTTCTTTTGATCCAGGTCAGGCATTGTCCTACTATGAAAAATTCATCGGCTCTTTGTAAAATAGTTTTCAATATTAAAGATTGGTTGCATGTCTATTTCCTTTGATGGAAACTACGGCAAAGCCTCTAATTTTCTATCCCTAATTTGGAGTGTAGACCATTTGATCAATGGCATAGGAGTTTTTTCCTTAGCTTAATGTACCGAGTTTTTTATTCCTGAAATGATTTCCATAATACAAGATTTGAAAACGCGTTCTTGGATTATAGTTACTTCCTTCTATACAAAAAAGAACCATGTATCGTCAAATCCTGGACCTTTTCCAATGTCCAGTTGATAGTCTCGACGATTAATAAGCTTCTTGGGTCGTCGATTCATTCTTCGTATTTTATATAGTGTGTCGGGCGAATGTAGAATTAAGTACCCTCTATTTAAAATAACTTATTAGATAAAACCTTTAATAGTTTTATTGTGGAATGGAATGGTTACTGTGTTTATTTCTACAAACACCGTGAATGTACATAAAAAAAAGAGGACAAATTGGCTCTCTTTTTACGTCATATAATGGTCCAAATTAAAGTTTTGGACGACTCTCTCTCGCTTTTCTCTGCATCTCCCCAATAGTAAGCTTTCTTTGCTTCATCAAGATCCATATGGATGGATCGCTTCCTCTATTTGGAATTTACGATTTCTTACCGCTAAGCATCTCTATATATTCTGATAGCTTTTTAGGTCTTGCGCCGTATTGTTTTATCAAAACCTTCCGGCAAATAGTCCTTGGCCTGTTGGTAAGTTAAATCGGTACCAATATCTTAACCTAAGGAACAATTTATTTCAACTCAATCAATTATCCTGTGAGTCTTCACGTTCCAAGGATTGAACACATAACCGTCATCTATTCGTCAAGAATTCTGAGCAAACGGCCTTTTAAGGCATTCCATAACACTTTGATAGTGTCGACTTGGGCTTTTTGTCAGAAGTACAAAACCAACTCTGCCAAAATCCTTAAGTTGTCTGCCCGCAATGTTTGAACAGTCATTATAATGAGGTATTTCTGAAACGATTTTTCTACTAACTATCGGTTAAATACCACATCCAACATTGTAAAACCATATTGAATAATCTGGTGCGCTTTTCAATTCATCCAACCAGAAAACGGAATAAGGCTTACGGCGAACTTTTCGGTCAACTTGACCACCTTCTTTCATACCTACATATCCCTGAGGTGCGCACTATCTAGATATGGCAAATTTCTCCATATACTCCCTCATTCTCCTCCGATCAAAGCGTCCTCCGAGTCGATATTCTTTTGCATTACTTGGCTAAAGTTGTTATTACCCACACCCTGTCTGTCCTTAAAAATATAAAGAGTCCAAAGGTTTGTTAGGGTCCTTTAAGACCTGCCCGATTAGTTGAAATGCTTTAGCTACTTTGGAAACAGCCTCATCCCTGTAATTTACATTGCCCTTAATAAGGTTCGGATAATTCCGCCAGCTTATGCTTCCAGTTTGTGCATCCTGTGTTCAACGGGAATACCGCTCTCATGGATACAGTCCGCAACATTATCCTCGAGACGCTCTTCTATGAATTTTACTATCCTCCTTCCCATTTTCTGGCAATGCGAGGTCCTTTTTCTATTCTTTTTCATCATCTCAAGCTTGCCGCTCTCGTATTCTGTTTTTACAAGGTAAGTCTTTGTTCGCGAACTCTCCAATGTGTTTTCAAGTCAAAATTGCTTGGGGAACATCTATTACAATAGACGCGACCTGATTCATCTAGGGATCAATGGCTTTTATCCGGCAGATATCTATCCGTATATACCTATTGTAATTTAACACGGCATGAGCCTCGGTATAAAGTACTTATGAGGTCCTCGTACTTCCTTTGATATTTTTTAATATTCAATAGTTTCTGCGACGAGAAGTAGCTACGTTACTTTGGGAAAAAAAACGTCTTTCCAAGCGCCAACCTTTTCGATGTATGTCGTACTCGCCAAAGTAAGTGGCTCCGATACATTGAATTTCTCCTCTTGCAAGTGGCTTTGAACAAATTTGAAGCATCCAAACTTCCGGTTGCTTCCACCGCACACCAATAGTTGTGGATCCATCTATGATAAAATAACAGTCGTCGTCTCTCAAACTCGTTCATACGCCCTCATACGTTCTCAAACTGTCCGCGATATTGGTGCGGCCCACCAAAGAACAAATCCAAGGTTACAACTCCTTGTTGTAAAGAATTCTTGAAGACTTTCTGTTAATTATCCCAAGGCAAGAACTTCGGCAATGGCACTTTTACCACACCTGTTCACCAATTATAAGGATTGTGCTTTTCTCTGCTTAGGTTTGCGAAACCCTTCTATCTCTTCTCGGCACACAACAGGGTCAATTGTTTCCTCGCCATTTGGTAAGGTCCGCGTCCAAAGTCCAATACTGGAGTTTTTGGGATTTTTACTCTCTGTCCGTCCGAAGTCAAAAGCCTTCTTTTTCCTCATGGGTTCGTCCGGATCACTATGGAAGATTCAATGAGAATCTATATATATCGCACACTCGTAATCCATTGATTTAAACTGGTCCTTCTTACCGTCGTAATCCATTTTTAATTTTGTGTAATAATTTTGTGTCGTGTCATCTCATTGCGTAAAATCAAGTAATAAAGCCCTATGATGTGAGGAACTTAAATAATTAGATTCGAGAAATGTGTTTAAAAAGTGCGCGCTCAGCCGTCTGGTCCAAATGCAGATTTTTTTGTCCTTTTGCTTGCCGGGTGGATTGCCCTGGACTTAATACTCACTTTCTCGCAATATCCAAGTCACATCAATGCGTTAAAAATGCTATGCTCCATTACGTCCGACCGACAGCAACCAAGCATTAATGCTCAGTAAACCAATGAAGTCTGGCCCCATCTAGGGCCTCTCCCTGCTGTACAGCAATATCATCTTTAACTTAGGAAAAATTTCGTCCAAAAATCCTCAACTTAAAAATATAATTAACAACTAAGGCAAATACTATCTAATACAAAAAGACGTCAAATGACAAAAAA
>Ga0163217_1018965_pt1 | contig 17560 bp, 12 predicted proteins | sample SynspAceP_FD_185933 | JGI IMG/M metagenome (GOLD analysis project Ga0163217, IMG submission 185933) | Saline lake microbial communities from Ace Lake in Antarctica - Synechococcus sp. Ace-P (PacBio error correction) | ecosystem: Environmental > Aquatic > Non-marine Saline and Alkaline > Saline ...
CACAAAAGGGAGAAAAGGAGATTTAATTCCCCCTTCCCCAAGGCCCCCCAAAGACCTTTTTTCAAAAATTTCTTTTAAAAATCCCTTAAGTTTTTTTTTTGGAGCTTTCAAAAATTGAAATTCTTTCAAACACCATATTAATGCATGTTCCCCTTTTGAACTTCCAAGTTTTTAAGGCAGAACCTTCCTGGCCCAAACGCTTAACATTTTTTGTTCAATTTCTTGCTTATAAATCCCTTTTGGTCTTGGTTCCAAAAATACGTTCCCCACCACACTCTAAATCAGACCGGGAGAACTTAATTCTACCCGCACGAGCAAGTAACCAGTTCCTTTTGCTTTTTTGATCTTTTCCTTGTTAACTACCTGCCTATTCGGCATGGGGCGGCCTCTTTGGATTTGGTGGCGTAACCCTGGTCTTGGGGTGCTAAATATTGCTTAAGCATCCAAATACAACAGCAATGATTTGTTTGGTTTCTATTGCGAATCAGCGCCAGAAAAGCTCAACCTTTCTCTACCTTTTCCTTTTCCCTTAATATCTAAAACTGCTACCTTCATTACTTCTCAATAGTTTTACCGTAAGCGTTCTTTATGACCAGCGACACAACTTTTACTACTAATAAGGTTTCTTTTCTGGAACCAGATTTTTAATACTCTCAAAGTTTTTTGAACGGTAACTCTATCAGTTCCGCATTCTAACCAGCCCATTTTCATTCCCTTTTAAAAACTCCTTGCAGGAAAGATATGAAGCACACCATGGAACCTGGACTTCTTAACTCTATTGGTGCTGACCGTGGTTCTTGAACCCAATACCGGCAAAGCCGTGTCTTAAACAACACCTTGAAAACCCTTTACCGCTTAAGGTACCGATTACATCAACAAATTCTCCTTCTAACAAAAAGTCAACTCCAAGAGTACTCCTAAATTTGTGTTGCTCCTTCTTCAAATACCGAAAATTCCATGACCTTTTTCTGGGAGAAAGCGCCCTGCTTTTTAAAAGTGACCTGTAGCGCTTAATTAAGCTACGTTTTTCCTGCCTTGTCAATCGAAAACAAGCTGAAGGGCATTGTAAACCCCCGTGATCCTCTTTGTTCTGACTTGGGTAACTAACGTCATGGTCCACCTCGTTAACTGTACGATGGAATATTCCTTTCCAATTTTCATCGAAAATGCTGGTCATACTACTTTTCTACCTATTAACCCAGACATATTTAATTAATTATAATTGATTTACATCTTAAAATATTGACAAAAAAAACAGGGGTCCAAAAAACAATTCAACCCTGAAATAATAATTTTTTTTCCGTTTTTTTCCTTCGCATAAAACAACGAAACGCTTAGGACATGTCCCCTTTCATAATTTCGAATTATGAATTCCGAATTAGAACTATACTTTTATCTCACCTCAACACCACTAGAAGTTCTAACTTCATTAGCGCATCGATAGTTTTTGAAATGAAGAGCTAATATATCCAAAAGTCTTTTGTTAAGAACTTAATTGAACTGCTCCATTGCTTTTTTTTAATTTTACGTGTGGCGAACGCAACACAGTAAATATTTTTCTTATGGGGTGGCAAAGGAATTGGTCCAGTAACAAACCGGCACCGGTAGTGCCTTTACCGTTTTTTAACAGATCTTCTCAGCAGATTTTCTCCAAGTTATGGTCCGTCGACTTTAATTTAATTCTAATTTTTTTTGACTCATCTTTAAGTATCGATTTAAGCTGTTAATCCTTTTTGCTTTTCTTAATAACCGCTTCCGAAATATGGGAAGGAGTTTCAGCATAATGGTGAAAATTCCATTGTTGAAAGTTGCTCTATCCCTGAAACAAAGTTCTCAAGAAGTAACGTATCCCAAAACATTTCGGACAAAGGCACTTAACACCTTTAATTATTTTGGCAACCGGCTCTACATGCCATATTAGTAACTGTTCCCTTCTACGGTTTTAAGTGTCACCTACAATATCACCCATGTTTCTATCTGGAGTTAGCACCTCCATTTTCATGATTGGCTCCATTATTATTGCTCCAGCAGCCTTACCAAGCAAGCTTTATAACCCATTTTGGCTAAGCTAATTCAAAAGATAAGTGATCGGAATCCCCAGGTGGGAAAGATCCATTCCTTTAGAACTACTTCATTCTAATCCATTTTCAAAACCAGCCCAAAGGACCATTCTTCAATAGGCAGCAGTAAATCCTTTTCCAACTGGCCCTACAAAACCCATCTTGTTTGGAAATACGATCCAACCTTAATTTGATCAACAAACTGCAGAACCAGTTTTCCAACAAAATCGTCAATCACAGGTCATCTCAAAAGACGATATCCCAAATTTAAACCCACGACCCCCAGATTGTGTTTTTTAATAAAATTTTCCCTGTGTGAAGCCGTTTTGGTCAACGCCTTCTTGTACTCCACTTGTGGCTCTCCTTGTTCACCTCGAACTTAAAACTCACGTCTTAACGGTCAAACAATAATATCCAGTGAAGCTCACCCCATACCAGTAGATAATAGTCTGACCTGAATGCCTCGTGTTTTACTTGAAAAGTTAGGATCCTCTTGCTGTAATTTAGCCAAAGCCATACCGCAACTTATCAAACATCGTACTTTGTCCTTAAGCTCACAGCAATTACCATTAACAGGATCAAGGGAAATTCCATACTTTCCAACACTATCGGATGTTTTTCATCTGTCAAAGTATCTCCAGTCTTGATATCCTTAAAACCTACTGCCGCACCAATATCCCTGGCCTCAATATAATCAACTGCATTCTGCTTATTTGGCCGTGCATTTGGTAAATCTAGAAATAAAACGCTCCTTATTTCCTGAACATTGTTTCATACAGAAGAAACACCGCATCCATCCTACCCGGATTATAGCCCTGAAAAATGCAAACGACCTACAAACGGATCCGTAAGCATTTTAAAGACGCCCAAGGCCGAAACGGCTCCTTAAACGCTTGGTTTTCTTAGACTCTGCCTTCTCATATCGAGGGTTGTACAAATAAATCGCTTCCTTATCCAATGGAAGAAGTGTAAATAACGACATACCGCAATCCAATCAAAAATTGAAACCCCTTTATTTTTTAAATGAAGAACCACATATCATAGGTAATGATACTGCATATCCATAACTGCAAGCATCTCAAGCGCAGCATGACTTCATCCTCAGTTAATGGAAATCTTTCATCTTCGAAGAATTTCTCCATCAAAGGTTTCGTCAGTACTCAGCAACAGCTTCTATTATTCAGCTCTGCAACCCTAAACTTCTTCTTTCAATATCTTCCGGAATAGCACAAACTATCAAAAGTTTGCCCCCGAAATTAATCTTCATGCCATAAATTATAGCTCGGTTTCACCAATCCACAATACCTTTAAAGTCCCGCCTCGTCCTCTCGATTGGCAATAACAATAGGCACGGCGTTGGACCCCAACATGGATTTAACCTCTGTTTGTTAACACGCAATTAGGAAAGTCAGCACCCCTGACGGTCCATTTTAATAACGAACACGAATACTGGCACTTTAATAATTATCCGCTAATCTCCGTTTAAGTTTCAGACTGTGGTTCAACACCATCAACTGCACTAAAAAAGAAGACAAGCATCCAATAACACGCAAAGAACGGTTAACTTCAACCGTAAAAATCCACGTGACCCGGAGTAATCTATTACATTAATAGTGATAGGATTGAGCATTCGCTGTTGCTCTGCAATTTCCAATCGGAAAAACCCACTCACAAGTTGTACAGCAGAAGAATGGTAAATCCACCTCCTGTTCCTTGCTTCCATCCAGTCCATTTGTTGGCAGCACCATCAAAGTACCTCACCTATTTATGCCTAACCCCCAGTATAAAACAAGATACGCTCGTCGTAGTTTGTTTTACCTGCAAATCTTATATGAGCAGCAATACAATATTCCTTTATTTTATAATCTCCTTGCATTTCTGCTTCATTAAAATCTAAAGTGAGAAGAATGCTTTGTTGCTTCTGCCATTTTATGGGTATCCCTGTTCTTTCTAACGCACACCTTTCTTTTGCTTGCTGGCAAAAATTTCTCCAGCTAATTTTTTGCGAACAGTCGCTTTTTCGTTCCTCTACAGCAAAAACTAATAAGTCCCCATTCATAGCGTAGAAATCTAACGATCGTGGTCTAATTTGCAGTAGGAATTTGAAAAGTAGCACCACCTACTCTTCTAACTTCCTCACCTCAACATGAGGCATAACATTGACCAATGCCATCTTTCCAAAGCTCCAACGCAGGTCCTTTTCTTCGTCTGTCCTTTTTTTTCTACGATATCTATAGCTCGTAAAACACTTTAAAGCAACCGACTTCTTACATCTCACATCAATCATGTTTCACAAAACGTGGTCCCACCAATTGGTCCATTAAACTTGGATCGGGTAAAAGTTGGGTTCCTCTTTTTGCCTGCTTTTTCTCATTTTCTTTCTTTTTGAGTTTAATGTCAATAGTCAATTATCAAATAAGTAATTCCTACCTTAATAGTAACTGTTAACGAAAATTTTTTACTTCTTAGGGCGTTTTGCTCCCGTAACTTAGATCTATCGTTGTGGTCTTCCGCCCCCCCCCCAGCAAACACCTCTGTTATCCAAAAGCACTCTAACGATGTGATATCCTAACTCCTGGCAATTCCCTTTACCCTTCCGCCTCTTATCTAATACAAATCGAGTGCCTTGTAAATTGTGACCCTCACCTGGTATATATGATGCGTTAACTTCCTTTTCCATTGGTCCAACCCTACCCTTGCTTACTTTACGCATGCAGAGTTTTTGGTTTCTTAGGAGTGGTGTTAATAAACACGTGTACATACACCTCTTCTTTGAGGACACCGAATTCCAAAGTCAGCCGATTTACTCTTCTTAGTAATCGTGACCTCTTCCTTTTTCGTAACTAATGTGAAATTCGTTGGCATACTATTTTGTTACAATAAAAACTTAACCCTCTTTTAAGGGCCTGGGCAAATGTAGTATTATTCCGCAAATATTTCAAAACCCTATGGAAATTTATTTTTATATTTTTTTATAACTCCAACAAGATTTCAATGGCTAAGGTTTTTAATATGTTAACAAACCATATCAAGATGCCCCAAATGGACTAAACAAAGAAGAAATATATATCACGAATAAAACGAAAACCGCAGAACTAAAGTCCGTGAATAATCAGAAAATAAGATACTACACATAACTTCCTTTTTTTTGAGTAAATTCTCAGCTTAATCGATTAATCTTGTATAAATGTCGCAATTTTTAATGCAATAACGGTTAAAATCACTTGTAGATTATTATGAATTGTCATTATTTTTACTGTTTAGTTTGCATAAATTCCTACGATCACGTCAATAAATGTTATAAAATATAAATAAGCTTTAACACTGTACAAAAACATCAAAATTAATATAATGCAATAAGAAGTGCATTTTTAACAGTTAATTTATTATGTCGCGCAATAATAAATGTGCTAAACAGTTGTTTTATTAACCAATAATTAGGATTTTGCAATCGCTAATTCAAAATAATTATAAAAGTGAAAACAAAGTTTAAATGGCATCCTAACGCTGTTCAGCGTTGATTGGCAACTTCTTTTGCACAAAAAAAGCGATTTTCAGGTGACGGTTACGGAAACAAGATGGTCTGTGCCGCTACGGAGTGAACATCCCTAGTAGAAGGAACACAATACAAGGTAACCCATCCGATTTGACGGACTTTACACTATTAACGCAAGTGTTGGTGAAATTTTTGGTGTTCTCCCTATATAGGTCAAAGTAATGCAAAAATGACCATTTGGCGCCAGCCAAACACCATCAACGTCCCAAAATGGAGGAAGAGCTCAGGCACTGGAAGAAGTGTTGTAACAGCCCTTAAGGTTATTAAGAGAAACCAGAGATCTTTAGGAATTCTGTTAAGTCTGTTTGAGGCTGAAGCATAACCGACCAACTCAGAACCAGAATTTAATAAAGTCACTTAACGGTAAGGTACCCGGAGTAAACGTTAATGTACCAACGGGTGTTGCCGGTTTGCGCAACAAAAATAAGCATAAGGGGAACTACTCCTTTCAAGGAGGAAACCAACCTTTATTTGTAAGTTGATGACCCGATATAGCAATGAACCAAATAACCACTACTATAAGCCAAATTACAGGCGTGGAGGATATGAATTCCGGTAAATTTCCATTCTTTTTGGGGAAAAACCCCCCCTAAATGATATAGCCAATGTTGAAGTACTTAAAGGAGCAGAGCCGCAGCCAACTTTACGTTCTAGGGCGGTAAATGGTGTTATCAACATCATTACCACCTAAAGCTGGTAAATCCGGCGGATTGTCCAATAAAAAATTCGGAAAGTATCCCTAAATACCGGTGTATATTTTGACAAAATTGCCAATCCCAGAGTACCAAACACTTAACGGTAACGGAACCAAATTCAATTAACAATATATCCAACGGTTCTTGGGGGCGCAAGATTTGATCTCGCGAAACCAATTCCTACTGGGGCAAATTTTGCTTAATGCATTTCCTGAACCAATTTGGGCCTACGGTTCCTTAATGTAAGCACAAACCTAACACTAAAAGGACTTGTTATAAAAACAGGATTTGGTTGCCGATAATTCGGTTAACATTAGTTCTGCTAAGGAAAATTCCAATTTCAGCTTTAACCAATATCCAAAATAATAGACCAACAAGCTATAGCCCTTTTTAACTCATACAAAAGGACCAATATTTCTGCAGGTGGTAATTTCAAAATTGGAAAATGGTTTAAAAAGTTGGAGCCAATCTAAGTTACTCTGACAGTTACCCAAGTTGGCCCTTCCCCTTGGAAAAACCAATTCATACAGGAGGCCGCTTCTTCCTTTGCAAAGGACTTTGGTTCTAGGTAGAACTTGGCTTAAGCCTTCCGTATGAGATGCCAATGGAGCCCAGTAATACCCAACGGGTGGTTGGGGAAACACCCCATTATGGTCTTGGGAACAAAATCCAAATTAGGACTGAGTAAACAGGAACTGTGCCCATGTAAATTTTTGCCTATGACTTTTAATGAGACATTAATGCAAGTATCATTGGGTATTAATAAGTACGATCTAAGCCCGTATAAGAAATAACGATAAAGGTTCTAGAGGTGCTCTCGGCACGGAAGCGTGGTAACTGATGAATTACGGGAGCGAAGAAATCGAATCTACCTTTCGTGCTAAACTTTAATTATGACACTTGCCGAGGATTTAAATATGAACTTCTGGTCGGAAATAACGTGAACCAAATTCCAGCCATCGTGTTGGTTTAATACCGGTACGAAATCTAATGCAGACAATATCTTTACGTGAACATACGGCCAAATGCTAGTTTCGGATGTAGATGAAACAACAAGAAAAAGGATCGTTTTGGTGTTTTTGCTGATTAGGATTAGGAATAAGGATTTTTCTATACGAAATGCTACGGCCAAGAAATGACTGGTTCCTCTACTCTAACCTTCAATCAGACAAAGCTTCCTATATCCATCAGTTTCTACCTCAATTTATTTTACTGAGCTTTAGGAATAAGTAATGACCATCCTTAGCTATGGGAAAAATTAGGTGGTTGGCCAACGTAAGCAGAGATGCCGATCCTTACCAAATTCAAAAAAAAAAATAAAAATATTTACGTAGGTACAGTTTACTCAGGGCAACCTCCCGTATTCGTTCCTACTACTCTTGGTAATCCATTTCAAGTCCGGAGAAACACCGAAGAGTTTGAAGTAGGTATAGATTTGGAACTCCTTTAACAGAAAGAGCGATAGTTGACTTTACATGGTAAAATCAAAAAACGACTACCGTCTATTTCTGAAGTTAAATGTAACATACTTCCTCCCGGTTACAACTTCATTGTTGACCAAATATAGGTGAAAATGGAAAAAAAAGTATCGACAGTTGGATTAACACTTTATTCCAGTGAAACCGACAACTTTAAATGGTCCACTTTCACCTCTTTTACAAAGAACAAGAAACGTGGTAAACAAATTGATCGAAGGCCTAAGATCAGGTTTCCATAATGTTAACCAGATAGCTTTGTAGACGAAGGAGAAGCTTTTTGGAGTATTCTACGGAACCGCAATTCATTGAAAGGGATTGAGAAGGGGAAAAATAATTTAATTGAAACAAAAGTGAGGGGGGTAATCCTAACAAGCGCTTGACAACCAAGTAGTTGGTGACCCCTAACCGCGATTTCAAAATTGGTTTACCCATACCTTTAAATAATAAGACTTTAAGTTTAACAGGCCCAATTGGAACTGGAAAAGAAGTGGCGACATTCCCTCTTCAGAATTGCAGCTTATTAGTAGAGGAGTAAACCTAAGGATCAGAAAGACCGTGAACGCACTTTTATTCTCCAGGTTTTTTATGGTAAAATCTCCAAACCACAGGGAAGCTATTTTTGGATGTTCTGGGAAACAAAATCCGAAATACTACCCAAATGACAATGAATCAATCCTAATTCTCACAAACCAATAGTATCACCTTCGGTATTAATTCCGTAGATGAGGCTACCTTTATGATGGAACTGTTTAGGTTTAAGTGGAAATAGCATTTGGCATACGAAAGTTCCAAAAGAAGTTTTGACAATAACCCTTTATTGGTGGTATGACATTTTCAGTGGTAGGGAACAAACTTATGTATTTTTGCACTAACGTTTTCCAAAGTACACCAAATTTGACCCAGATGTTACAGCTTATGGGCGGTAACCTACAAGGTATTGACTTTCAATCCTGCCCTAGTTCCAAAAGGTTGGGTTTAAACTTAACGTAAACATTTAATAAAAAGACTATGAAAATATATTTAAAATAAATCTGAAAAAGCGCACAATGTTTCGCCGTAGCATTGGTGTCTTTACTTTTCTACAATTGTTAGTGACTTTTTGGATGTTGAATACAGACCCAAACAAGTCCTAACAGTAGCTCCCTTGGATCAACTATTAGACAGACACGGAGAGGAACTTTCAAACTTGATAACGGATTTAAGGTTTTAATTGGCATGAGAACTTTCGCCTATGTACACCAATTTACCTTCCGTGAAAGAGCAGTGATGCAATATGGTACCGAACAAGAACAATAACCGATATTCCAAAATTTTGGACGTTGCTATCGGTAACCGAAGCTGATAATTATTAATTGAGACAAGGTACTGCTGAGAACGAGAATGATCATTGTGGAATGGCCAAGGTTCTTAAAAAGGATATACTGCGACCATTATTGCTGACATTTGGGGAGAATTGCTCCTTATTTCAGAAGCCTCAAAACTTGCCACTCGGCTTGGTAGCCTGGTTTTTGACAAGTCAGACCGCACTACGAAAATGCATGTCCGCTTTTATTGACGATAGGTCTAGTCCAACAATTAATAGTGGACAAGGTGCCCATCCCTGGTACTCCAAGATTTATTTTACGAATGGCAGTATTCCTCAGTGGAAACAAATTTGTTGAATACCCTAGTAAATTAAAATTTTACAACGAAATTAGGTTGTTCCACTTGTTAATGCGCAGTAAAATTGAAATGCTTTAATTTCTGCAAATAACTTTAAATGGCTAGTAGCAGTGAAACCGTATTTTCGAATTTCCCTTATTCTACTACCCAATTCACCGGCAGAAGAAAGAAATCCAACTTTTCAGAAACTACTTACTTAACAGGACAAACTTCCCATTATGCGAAGCCCTTGGTTCTACCGAAATATTAAACGGATTGGAATCCGAAACATTTCACAACGGATGGGCCGATCCAGAGGCTATTTCCTTACTTATTTTCTTAATCAATTAACACCAGGTCAGTTACCTCCGGATGTTGGTGACCTACACAGGAGATCCCAAAGCGGATACTGGGATATGAAATACAGGATTCCATACTATTAGATTGGTAAGCGTAAGTGCCAACAGGGATTTCGCTTCCAGAGAATCTTCCACCTATCCAGGAAATATATCCTGCTGAGGTAGATATGAATATGATGGTCTAGGTGGTGATGCCGATGTAAATGCAGGTACCGGCGCAGCTCACCATAGGATGTTAACCTTTGCATGAGTCTTTGTTTATTCAGCAGAAATTAATTCAAGCCAATTCCATAAATCTGGCGATGCAAGAACAATGTTGGAAAACGCAATGACCGCGGCCTTTAAAAAGGTAGATGTGTAGTAGCAAATTCAGAAACATCCTCAAGACCGTTCCTAAATTAATTGGAACTACTGCCTGGTAAAACCGATTTATTGATGGTATTTTGCTGAATCGATGCGGCATCCCGATACCAGAAAATGGAAATCATTATGACCCCCAAAAATGGGTATCCACTTTTGGCGAATCCATTGATCATAATAATCGATTGATAGAAGAACTGATTTCCTGTTTTATGCCGATCCAAATTCTACTGCTCTGGAATATCAATTGGACAATGAAGATGAATGGCCTTTGCTTGACAGTGAAAACAAACTTGACTAAAGACCATATCAGGTTTTCCAATATTCCTGGCCGCAAGCTGATTAAACGTAATGAATAATGCAACCCTCCCAGAAAGAGCAACCTACGTATAAAATATTTGGGATAACTAATTCATAAAAATTTCATATCATGAAAAAATAATATTTCTAAGCCTCTTTTTTAGCCGTATTTGCGCTAAAACACATCTTGTGAATGATGACGAGGCAGTCCGGCATACCGACCACAAATGGTGCTCTACCCCGATTTCGGCAGTAAGTTGAAAGGTAGTTCCTTGCATTTATTGACCTTACAGGCTTGGACGACCTAAAACTACATTCACAGTTGGTGTTGGGTAGGAGAACCAACATCTTTTTTGACCTTAAAGCATTCTACCCTTACGTGGATGCATTGTGTATGGCCCAATAGTTTTTGGATGCCGGAGTAACCACTTTTCCTAAGGAATATTCAATTACGGGACCGATCTGTAGGTGGCTTTTTCAGAACATCAGTAGCGCTGATGATATTCAGTTGAGATGTTTTAAAATTAATCACGTCTATACATTTAAAAGATGGTTCCCAAGATTGATATTCTAAATAGCAAAGCGGAAACCAAATTACCTTGCTTCCGATTTTAATACCATCCTACTCCACTTAAGCGTAAAATTGGAGGTATGTTGTATCTTGTCCTTCCGAATTTGCTGGCACCTACCGGGTTCTTAGTAGTGGATCTCTAACTGATTCAGGCCAACAACCAGATGAAAAACCCCTATGTGTTGATTATCCATAACACTGTGGTTCTACGGACAATGGTTGGCGGAAAATTTACTGTTTCAGATGGTTTTTTGCCGGTCTGTATATACTTATGGTTGATATCTCGGTATCTCGGTGAAACTCCGGGTACTTTCACCCGACATATGTGGTGAATTATCAGGGAACTTGGGAGAATCCTTTTGGAACCGATGTGTACTGTTACTGGAACTGTTAATCCAGATGGGACAACTTTCATTACTTGGATAAATGGCTATGATGAATACTGCGATGCTGTTTATGACTCCATCAGTAAAACCCAGGTAATAAATCTAGTAATAATTTATTAGAAACCGTTGAAAATTAGCTTGTTCAGCGGTTTCTTTTTTACCATAAGTTCAAACCTTTGGCCTTAATTAGATCAGGCCTCATTAATTATTGCCAGCTAATACTTTTTAAGTTGGTTATTTATTTCTCACTTATTTTCTACCTTTACCGACATGAAGAATACTGAACAAATTTAATGGCATCAAGAGCCGTAATTGAAAGCCATAAAAGCGAATGAAACCCATAGATAAGGTTTTTTTATCCCAAAAAGGCCTTAAAGGCGCCTTTCTAAAGGAATATGAAACCCTAATCCGGAAAATGGTATTACCGCTTCCTATTGCCCATTGACAAAAAAATTAACCGACTAAACAAGAAGCAATCATCAAAGGTGGGTTTGCAATATAATCTCCCATAAACCTTTTTTGACACGTGGGAAAAATGGTCGAAAAAAGTGCTGGAAAACCAAAAAATAACACACTATTCCTATATTGATCAACTGGTCGGATGTGCGCAACTTTGGTGCAGTAATGCAGAACCGCTGAATGCACTGGGGTAAGATGGAATCATTATACAGAAAAAAGGCGCTGCTCCAGTTTACAGAGCAAGAACCTTAAAACATCGGCCCAGGTGCCGCTTTTCGTGTGCCTAGTGCCAAGATAGAGCCATATAAAAGATGCCGTATTTTATTTTAACCAAGCCTCTGGAATAAAGGTTATTGCTGCAACCGAAAAAACCAGAAAACACCAATTTATGAAGGTTTCGTTTAAAGAACCTTGGTGCATTATATGGGCCTCTGAAAGATATAGGTATCTCCCACCTCTATTTAAAGGTTGCAGACCACATGGCAAAACTCCCCATGCTGGGTGAGATTTGTGTTCTCTAATGTTCGGTAGCCTGTGGCGTTTTCCTTTATGATAGGGTAAGGCCAAAGGCAAGAAACCCTTAAGGAAATAGATTGCCCAAATTTATAAGGACATGCATTAATTATAATCCAATCCCGAAATCTTCGGATTTTTTTTAATAATGATAAGTGATTTTAATTTTCTTCTTCAGTTGGGGTCCTGTGGTCTGTTTTCAAATATAAATTAACCAAACTTTTCATGCAAAATGCTTTAAGATTCATCCCCCTCTTCGTTATAATCCTCCTTTTTCCCAACGTCAATTTTTTTATTTGGGCAAAGGGGCCTTCAATACAGAAAGCAAAAACAAAGCCGTAACAAAGCCCGCCTAAATGGCCCTTCCCATGAAATTCCGTCCTAACCGAAAAATATACCACAAGCGTACTGCCCGTAGAATAAAAAACTAGCAATCAAGGATAGGGCTACCCATCGGTAGTGTTTTTTTGGAAATAAGTCTTTAAAAAAATTATAAACTGACCGAACATAATTAATCCGCTTTGCTCCAAATATGAATACAGAACGGCTTCCTATGAGCCAAGTTATAAGCCCAAACTAGTATTCCCCATAACAACACCTTAAGGGCTATGCCTCTATAGAAATAACCAAGGATGCTGAAGCATGGCCAAACGAATAAGTATTATTTGTACAAATGTTCTAACGGAGGCATGCAAAAAAAAGGACTTAAAACTATAACCCGCAATCCCTTTTAGTGTCCTAGGATATACCATAAAATGGTTAAGTTAACCTGAAAACGCGAATTTCAAACCAATATACAGTCCAAATAGAGAAGCAACCGCCAATAAGGAAGATAGCCAATTACGGCATGGGAAAAATTTAAAATAGTTGCTCCTCGTGTCCATAACGGAAAATAATTATTTTATGCAATATGCCTTAGCCAAAAATTTAAAATCGTTAAAAAATGTCATTTGTTTTTTTTCTAAATTAAAAAATTCCCTTTTAAAGGTCCCCGAAAAAGAATACCGCTCTAATACCAACTTTGTTTTATTTTTACATAATGAAACGATGCCACTAGCAGAACGGGGTACGCCAAAATACCTTAGAGAATAATATAAGCCAAAAATCATTTTGTGGGGGAAAATGGATCATTGACACACAAATAAAAAAAAGGGATTTTACCGTCCCTTAATTCTATTGGGGACCCACCTGGAACTGGTAAAAACCACTTTGGCCAATATAATAGCCCATAGCCACAGTGGCCGAACCTTTTTAAAGCACCTTAAGCGCAATAGTAAGTGGTGTAAAGGATGTTACGGGAAAGTTATAGAAAAGGCCAAGCAAAGTGGTGTGATTGTTCACGAACCAAAAAACCCAATTCTCTTTATTGATGAAATTCATCGCTTTAGCAAATCGCAGCAGTATCACTTTTAGGGGCTTGTGGAAAAAGGTTGGGTCACCACTAATTGGTGCCACTACAGAAAACCCCGATTTTTGAGGTAAATCCAGCGCTCCTATCTCCAGGTGTTCAGGTATAATATTTAACATCCTTTTGGGAAAGAAGCCTTGAGGCTCTTCCCATAGAGGCTAATGGGAACAGAATGCTTATTTGAAAACGAAAAAAATAAAGCTTAAGGAAACAGAAGCCTTACTCCGTCTTCTTGGTGAGACGGCAGAAATTACTCAATATATTTTGAGCTTAATCATCAAAGACTCTGGAGGAGATCGAAAATACTATAACCATAACGATAATCTGGTTTAGCAAAGTAAATTCAGTAAAAGAACCTTGGTTATTTTATGAACAAAACCTGGAGCAACACTAAATGATATTGTTCTCGCTTTTATTAATCGATAGGGAAGTGACCCCAATGCAAGCAGTATATTGTTAGCTCGGATGATTGAGGGAAGAGAGAGGAGTGAAAATTTATTGCAAGAGCGATTTACTTCATACTGCTGGTAATGCCAATACCACAGCCTTGGTAAATAGCGAATAACCAGCTTTCAAGCGTAACTACCATAGGATATTCCTGTAAGCAAGGATCATATTAAGTCAATGCGTCATCTAATCTCGCCACATCCCCTAAAAGCAACTGCCAGTTATATGGCCATAAATAAGGCGGCAGCAAACTGTAAAGCAAACGCGGGGACCTTCTGTTCCTTTGGCATTGCCGGAATGCCCCAAACAAAATTAATGAACGACCGTAGGGTAATGGAGAAAATTCACAAATATGCACACGATTACGAGAATAAATTTTATAGCAGAAGGAATTTATGCCCAAAGGAGTAGCGCAAAAACAAGTTTTAACCGACCTGGAACAATCAAGAGAAAACGCCAATTCAAAGATTGCTGCGGATGGGAAGATAAATAAGAACTTTAAATGGGGCAACAGATCCGCTAAGGGTATTTAGAATTTAATTTCATTCCTGCGCCATTATTTTGTCATACCGCGAGATTCAAATACGCACTTGTCTTCTTTTTTTAATAACCACACGCGATGCCAGTGTTGAACACCTCCGGTCCGCCTGTTGCAATAAGCCATTGGCTAACCGAAATGTTTTCCACATCCCCACAATTGCGATTTGGCCGTGCTGTTCCCACTATATTGAAAGCCGTTGTCTATTGGCTGGGCATATAACACTCCCAATGCCTTCTGTGGCTCTACCACCTCTGGCTAAAGCCATATTCAGGCCTTTTTGGGCTCTTGGTATATTGGAACCTGAACAAGGTTCCCTATTTTATAGGACCTGCTCCTCCAAGTAGGCCTTTGCTGAAGCTAACTGGTGGAATATTTTGTTGAGGCCTGGCACTAGGGCCTTCTCCTCTATCTTTTAAACTATCATTTTTATAGGCTTACAACAGCTTGAAGGTAGTTATCTCCCAAGGATTGCATATTTTGTACCTGCTACTCCTGACAGAGGATTTGCACATTCCCTTTTATTGCCTCCGAATAAGCCGATTGTAGTCTTTTGTTTTACCTTTGCTGCTTCCACTGTTGTAAAAATAACGTCGGACATACAATCTTTAAGTATAAGCCGTGACCTTGTGGTAAATCATAGACGGAACATTAGAAAGGATCAAAAGACAACCCAAGAACATCTATTGGCTACCAAATCCGCAGGCATATCGGTGTCAATATACCGCGATAAAACCATTTTCCACAAGATTCTTATTTGATCAAGGTACTGGTCGATACTGGTTTTTCACTTTTAAAAGCCTCAAATTTGGTTGGAACTATTATGTTATTTGTATTATTTAATTTCAGCTTGGACATTCCGTAAAAGCTGCATATTAAAAACAGGGTTAAAAAAAATATTTTTCATCCAGTTCAAAAATTTCATGGTTTCCTACCTCATCAGGCTAGGTTGCCTCTAGCAATAATTCATCATAAAAACAATGCCAGAAGTCTAAACTCCAGTCAAGCTTCATTTAAAGGTTAATCATAATTTATTTGATTAGGAAATAAAATTATGACAACTAAAAAACTATGAATCACATGGATTCCCACATTTTAATAATCTTAAATACTCTAAGATAATGTGGACACTCCAAATCATGTATTTCAAAAATCATATATTATTTCTCTTTCCCCAAGAATATGATTATTTAATCCTAATTTGAAAAAGAGGAGTAGTTACTGATCCGCAAGGTTTCCTATAAGGCCAATTAGTTATCCGCCTGACATAGATATTTACGGGACCGGCTTGTAGAATTAGCCCACAAACCAATATTGCTTTCCAAGAAACTTATTCTATCAGTGAGGTTGGTTTTTTAATGCCAAAGCCCCTCTTCTTAAATAAAAGGCGGTAAGTGCTGCTTGTGGCCCTCGGGCCTATTAATCACAGTACAATTGACCACCCAAGTACCGTTTGGCATATTTAGTGTATCCCTCCTTTAGAGAACCATATAAGTTACAGTCGCAATCTATATTATTGTTTTCTGGGTCCCCCAATTATGGCCGTATGAACCGTAATAATTTAGTAAGGCCTAAAGGATAATATAACTGTTATTAATTAGTACCATGAGGGACAGAGCATCCACGCTCATCCACTAAATCGTTGCCAAAAATCGGTCATTGGAATTAGAAAATGCATCGGGTAGGTTCCATTTCTAACAGTACATTTCCTTTATGGTATAATTCCTTAACGCTGTAAGAACTATAAACAAAGCGTCTCACATCCAGTAATCACGGTTGGCTTATTAAGTCTTATAGGTATCAGGTGTACCAATCCCTAAATCACCCCCAAAAGAACATTCTACTTGTTTATATGATTCCTGGCAAAGAGAACTATGCATCTGTCCAGGGCATCCTCATTTCATTTAAGGCCAGAAGACCTTATATCCAGTCGGCATCATACTATGGGACAGATATTGTTTTTGCCCTTGTTAGTAAACAAAATTAACCCTTGTTTTTGGTCGACGAAATACTGGAATACACTTTGGCACGAAGCCGCCTATTGGGTTGGGCGCCGTCAACTCCTTGTTGACCCCAAATGAAAATACAATATGCTTCCCCTTGTTTTTTAAAATGACCAAGATCAAATTTTTCTACCCAAATTGAATGCAGCATTGCCCTCAAAGGCCAAGGATGGCATAAATCCTTAAACACCTGCGGGTACACCTTTCATTATAATGCCAAAAGAATAGAAATTATCAGGATTACGTCCACTGAAAACCTCCATTCAGCAATTCCACTTGATAGGTACCACTTAGCCATCCGTGTTCATACCTAAATTTGCACGTTCCCCTAATTTTACATTAAAATACACTCCGTCATCCGCGAACAATCGTTTAACTGTAAGGCACTTACTGCCGGCCTGAAAGGAATACCGACAATCCCGGAAATACCGGCTACATTGGAAAGTCGTTGAACTTCCAGGGTTGATCATTAAAGCCTGGGGTTTTGGTTATCGAGTAGCAGTATTTGCTTTGTTCTGCGGCATAACAAAGCACAGCCCATACCAGGTCATAAGAACTTTTTTGATTGGCCCTCATTTTAAAACGGCCCTGAATTTAACCAACTGGACGCTAAAATAATTTGGCGATCTGGGAAGTTGGAAAACACTGGAGCTGTTGTCCTCTATAAGAACACTGACTTTTACTGAAGTATTTTTTTATATATTTCTACTTTCTATTCTTCCTGGGCCAATAAGGCACTTTGCCTTCTATAAAGTGGTGTTGGGGCAGATGGCGTACAGAAATCAT
>Ga0163217_1084329_pt1 | contig 17560 bp, 11 predicted proteins | sample SynspAceP_FD_185933 | JGI IMG/M metagenome (GOLD analysis project Ga0163217, IMG submission 185933) | Saline lake microbial communities from Ace Lake in Antarctica - Synechococcus sp. Ace-P (PacBio error correction) | ecosystem: Environmental > Aquatic > Non-marine Saline and Alkaline > Saline ...
AAGAAGAGAGATTATGGAGTAATAAAGAAAATTTTAAATTTTATCAGCCTTTTTTTTTAAATTATTGGGGGTTTGGGGTAAAAAAAATTATGGTTAATCCCTTGTTTTTTTTATTAAGTGTTTTGGTGGGGGTTCCAGCGCAGTTTTTTTTTTTTTTTATTGAAAAGTATATTCCACCTAATATTTCGTCTGTTTTGTTTTTTAGTAAAAGTGCTTGAAAGTAATGCTTAAAAGAAGTTTACTTCAAGCACTTTTTTAATTTTGTTGCTAATACGCCTATGCAATAGAAATATATTTGCCTTCTGTTAAGATGCTGACTTTAGAGACAGAAACCTATTTCCCGCAGAGTATATAAATGAAAATTATGGCGCACGTCTATATTATTTATCATTTATGAAAATCGTGCTGATAATACGGACCCGCAAATTGTATTCAACCCAAGTTGTTATTGAAAATCAAAATCTTTTCCCAACGCAAATCAGTATCAAATCGCCGCATCGCAATTGGGGTCAAATCTACTTCCTCGTTACTTTTACAACCAATTGGTGGTCCGCTGAATGGTTAAGACGCCATACGATATAACTTTAAAAGTTAACTGGTATTTGAATGTAATCTACTTGATAGCTGAATCCTTTCATATGGGATTATCTTAATATTCAACATGACAAGATAAAAAACGTTCGGGTTTTGGAAGAAACGATATCATTTAAGCTGGAATCGTCGCTAGATAGAACTCCATTAAAACTAGTTTGCCCCGTAGGACTCTAAATCATACCGTGCTACGGTGGCGAAATTAAGTTCGCAGACTTTAATGACAACTCTGTACTTTGTCAGTCATGATTGTGGCAATTGCCATCGCTCCCGTTGCTATATTATAAGAAATACCCACTTTTGTTTTCATCCTTATTTTTTTTATTATTAAATCAATGTAATTTTACCGCAACTAGGACTGGTTTTTACAAAAAATTGAACTATCCAAGGTTTTTACCCTAAAAAAATGTGGCTTTGATTATTTTTAAAGCGGAATGCAAAAATTTAAAGAGATTTTTAAGATCATTGACATCGAGTTAGTGACGTCTCTTCTCATATTTTGCATTCATTTTTTAAACTATTTTAAGGATTTTATTCAAATAGCACAGCATTTAAAATTTTATAGGTAACAAGTACAGGTACTGAGTAAGGAAAAACGCAATCAACAAAGCTCAGCAGGTAACGTGTTTATATTTGCATTTGAACGATTTAAATTAAAAAAGTAAAAAATGATAAAACCTAAAAATAAATTCCAGACTTAAATGAGCGCTCACCAACGGTACGCAATGGAGCTGTCAGCTCAAAAAGTTGAAACTTTACATGCTTGTCTTTTTATTATCCGGGATTGCATGTCCGGTGGTGTATAAAAAGTATTTGGAAGAATTAAAGACAAATTAGATGCTTTAGCAATAAAGGCGTGGCATTTAGTTGCGATCAGCTGTGATTGCGAAAACGTCGAGCAAAAATACGGCAGCATCGTGAGATATTCTGAATCTTTGGTTTATGACTTAGCTATATTATTAAGGCAAGAGAACTGGGGCTCTTTTATTTCTGAAGGTATAATCTATAAAGAACCTGAGTGTTTTCTGACCTGTGTTTTTGTACGGCTCAGTATCAAACATATTACCCAGTGCTATTAAAGCATGTGCTTTTGCAAGACTATTGGGAGAGTATTGTTGAAGCTATAGATTTTGTGACTAAATGAGTACCTGGCCACGCGGGGCAGCCTAATTTTTTCAGTATACCTCAATGTATCCTTTAATGGTCATGCTGAGTATGGACTCCTAATATGCTTTTAGTGAGTTATTTATAAGGAAATAAAAATCGCCTCCTAAGCTGCTTAATCTTTTTAGAATATTCATTTTAACTGTATCATGGCTGCCTAGAGCATACAATTGCTTTTGGCTTTTCTATAAGCAATATGGATTGTGTTTAAAAATCTTATTTTTTTACCGTTCTATTCAATCAAAAATAATAACGTATTTAAGGATTGGTTCTGTAAGAGCCTTGGAAGCCGGAAGAAAATTAGCATTAGAAAAAAAATTGAATGAAAGAACATAAGTAGCTAATTATAGGGGGTGGATTTGCCGGAAATAAAATGTAGCGAAGGCATTTAGCCAATACATGGTTTCAGTTAGTGTTGTGTATATTAAAACAATTCATATTCATTTTTCGTCCTCTATTTATAGTAGCTTGTTATGGCTTGGTAGATATATGAGCATCTGCATTCCTTTGTAGAACTCCTCTTTAAAGGAAATAAAAATCTATAACTTTAGACTGGTCGATATTATTGGGAGGTTTGCCAAGGATCATAATAAGGTAACCATGGCGAGACTAGCTGTACGACTACTGTTAGTCATGCTTCATGACAGGCATGTAAGCAATTTTTTTTTGGTATGGATAATATTTGATAAATCGTTTACTTATGAATATCGGTTAAGATGAGCTATCAAGTCTCTGAAATTAATTTATCTTCGGGAGCAGAACGTAGCAGCGTTTCCAATGATATTGAGGAAAACGGAAATATTGCAAAACATTGTAGTTTAGGGCTGGACATCAGGGTAGAATTTGCCAGGCATGTTTTAGACGAGTTGCGTATGTATTCTAGAAATATTATTCAGAACTGATAGTATAAAAAAATGTAAATTTAATCTGGTAGAGTGGGGCGCAACAGTATTCCCCGCATGGCGTAAATAAATTATATAAGTATTCCTTAGATAACCTAAAAAAATGGGAGTAAAGTTTTTGCTTTAAATGGTTGTTGATTGAAAAGATGATGTTTGTGGCATTTTAAAGGTATTGCGTATTAGATGAATAACAGAAAACTTTAATCTGGACGCGTGGAGTTTAATCGCCTAAAGTTTAAAGGGATGCGGAGTAAGAGCTACGAGAGAAGTAAAGAGCTAAATGTGGAGCGTATCAATTAAGGTGCGCACACTGAAATATTTATATGCATGGAGACGTTGTATGCAACAGATGACCTAACTTCCCCAGGGTCTCAAATGGAGTGTATGACAACAGCAAGAAAAGTTTGGCTAAAGAATTTTTGAGGCATGGTCTAAGCACCATGCAGCTTTCACCTATAATGAACAAGGAACATGGCTGTATTGGTGCGCAAAAAGCTGTGGCAGGATTTGAATGTCTCGAAAACAACCTTAAGAGGATGGATCGCTTGGATTTCATGGTTGTTGTTCATTTATTATTGCTGGCTAAATTATCGATCAGATTGAGACTGTGGGATTGGGCCCGCTTATTTCGGAAAAGCGACAATCGAGGAATAGTGCCTTGGCGAATTCAGCGATGAATCTAATACTCAATAAAGAATAAATAGCAGCTCGTGAAGAGTTTAACAAGGTTAATTAAAAATACACTACAAATGAAAATTTTAAAAATAAACATTATTAATCACAGAGGAGCAAGCGATTAGGTTGGCAGCAGCCAAAAGAGCCAGCCTCAAAAGGCGCAATTTATTCTGTAGATTATGATGAAGAAGTCTAAAAAAAGCAAAAGAAAGAACTTAAATGAATTTCGATTAAAGTACTCAAATATCTGCTGACAGTTTCCGGGAGAAGAAGCGGTTAAAAATTATGTAAAAACTGTAAATAGCTTTAAGAATTTCGGCCAATTGACGGTATTTTCATAATAATGGCGGGTATCGAAGGCGACATCTCGATGGAAACGAAGTTGATGTTGATATGTGTAAAAAGTGTAGAATATAAATCTCATGGGTGTTTTTTATGGTTAAAATAGTGCTTCAGAAATGAAGAAGAACGGAGGTAAAATAGTAAATATGTTCTTCTGTTGGCGAGATTAAGAGCGTAATTCAATATTACACTGATTGTGGCTACTAAAACATGGCGTGGCAGGAATGACAGAAAGTGCAGCATGGAAGTTTTGCAAAGTATAATAGTTCTAAAGCACTTTACCATGGGCTATCTTAACAATATGGATTGTGGAGTCATGGAAAAAGTATCTGAAAACCTAAAAGGCAGAAGAAGAGTTTGCGCTAGAGAAATCCGACAGGAAGAATTTGGGAAGACCAGAGAAGTAGTACAGTGGTGGCCTTTATTATTAATGCCGATAATGTTATATTAGACGGGCAAGTTATTGCTATAGATTGGCGGAGATCTAATAATTTACGGAAACTTATATAAACTAGGTCTAAGCTAATAATCAGAGAATTCAATAAATTTTAGGTTGATTGGGTTATGAAGTTTTATATACAATTTAGTTGAATTAACGATTATTATACCCGTATATTGTTCAATACTGACACCTAATGAAAATTAAAAAGCATGTCAAATTATGAATAATCGTCAGATAACCACTCTTTTTGATGTCTTTGCCACATGGGTGGACCATGTAAAACTATGGCACCTTTTTTTATAACGTAAAGAAGAATTGGGCGACTCTGTTACTGCTTTAAAAAGTAGATTTTAGATAAAAATCCTTCTTTGCCTGCCATAATGGCGTCGAAGTGTAACTTTGATGTTTGTTTTAAAATGGAAAGTGGTCGTGGGAACAAATCTGGAGTTATTCGTCATGGAATTGCTGGCCATTGGGCGAAAATATATAATTAAAAACAGGTGCGTGGAACCAATTTTTTAAAAATTTTTTTCAAAGAGATCTTCTACAGGTATTCACTTTTATGTTGACAACTCTTATGCATTAATTGTTTGCTAATACGCATTAAACAGTTTTTATAATGGTTATTATGGACTGGTATTTACTAGGTTTTCCATTAGAATATTCAAAATCTATCATCATTGGTTTAATGATGGGCTAATGTCCTTATTTTCTACTTGTAGTCTAGAAATAAAGGGAGAATAAAGTTCGGAAGGTTTTAAAATCATATAGTCTGTGTTTTTCCGTGGTGAAGCAGATATAAGCGGGCATCCAGTTCCAGGCTTATTATGACTTATAATTACAACACGATTTATGGCTCAGGGTTGGGCAATACCAATGGCAACAGAATTTGCTTTGTGATTGGTATATAGTGCAATTTTAAGGTTCTAATTTCCATCCTGGGTAAGCAGTGTTCGTGACGACAATAGCCGTGTTGACGATTATTGCAAGTTTTTAAGTCATCGTTTTTTTTTATACCGAAATATTAAGTTGGAGCATTGGGCGATAGCTTGATTTGTGGTTGTAAGTATGCTAGTTTTAAATTTCAGTAAATACATCGAGACTTTACGCCTACTATCATGTTTGTGCTTGGTGCCTCATATTGGATTTCTGAATACACCTACTTTTGCAGGTGTAACTTTTTAGCATTTACGATCAATGAATAGGCGAATGGAGTTTAGATAAAATAAAAAGTTGCCTAAAAGGGTTTTAATCAGTTTAAAAAAGCAAAGATTGAAACTTTTCTAACCAACCATAGCAATATTATTAATGGAAAGAACGCAAAAGAGAAATGGAATCTCTTTGCGGCGGTTGATGCGAAAACACTAAGCCTGTTTACTTTAATAATTATGCCTTGTTTGCTTTGTAAGTGCAGGAATTGGGGTAATATGATGGGCGATATTAGGAAAGCTTTGAAGTGCTATATAATGGGGTAATTATAGCAGTTTTGATTAATAGGATAAAAGTAAGGCTTCCTATGAGGCTGTTTTGGATTTGTTAAAGTTATTCTATACAGAGTATGCCTAATACGAAAAGCATAATTGGAAAAGTATTGCAGCGCGGTTTGCTTTACTTTGTGGTATTGGCTTACATGATACACTTTTTATTACAATTTAATCGTTTTTCAAGAGAATTTCTTCTAGAATGAAAGCTAAATCGGGATTTTATAAGCTCTTTGTTGCGGTGGCATTGGATTAACGTATTGTATAACGGACTGAAATCAAAGAAGAATGTTAAAGGCCAAACATTAGATATGTAAATCGTTTCTGACAAGAGCTAAGACGGAATTTTTTATTGAGCTTCTATTGAAATATGCCTAATAATTTTCATTTTACTTTAATTTTTTTTTAACTGATTTGCAAATCTCGGACAGTATTTCTGCATGGCAAGTTCAAATTTTCTGCATTTGTAAAGCAAAATCCGTGATCGCAGGTAAACTTAAACGTATATCACAAATCTTTTCGTTGTCATCAGATCTAATTTTCGCTGTTTTAAAAAACACATTCGCTCTGTGACAAAGTTATATGTTGTGATGTAAATTCTCAAGTTTTTCTTTGGCTATAATTCCTTCTAGTCTTGTACTTGAAGAAAGATATTGTCGTATATAAATTTGGCATCATCTATAGATTTTTATTTTTAGTGGTTATTTTCCAAATGCTTATGGCTTCATCACGAAGCATTGGGTAAGATTAATTCTTTTTTTTTTATTTTTAGGGTAGGCATAATAATATCTGTATTATAATATACCGAAGTCTCTGGCGTCTTTGTGCTGAAGCTCATAATAAATTTGTCTAGTTTTGCCAAAACAGGCTTCCAAGGCACTATCAATAGCAAGGATGCAACTGGTATACAATATCCAACTTTTAAGGTTTTAGATTGTATATTGGCAACAGGCTTTTTGAATTAACAAGAAAGTTCGGCGTGCTGGTGTAAACAGTCTTTTGTCATGTATCACATTGTGACTCCGCTATGATTTTTATTTTTTGCAGATGACAGCTCAATGCTCATTAACTTTTGATTTGCCTTCTACGGCTAATGCAATAACGCAGTTTCATGAAGGTATATTTCAGCTGTCATTTAATGTTTGTATTAGTTGATATGCTAAGAATACGTATTCGCTTCTGAGATTCTGATTTTATCACGTAGTGATTTGCACACTACAAGCTTAATTATTCAGACAAGGAATTTTAATTTTTATTACGAATTAGTAGCTAAAAACTGGCTGTTTACTGGTTGGTAATTTACCATCAGTGGATCCAAATTTATCGTACAATGTTCCGAAATATCCATTCCGTTCTCTAAAATTATGATTGTGTTTGTCCTCCATAGATAAATGGAGAAAATAAATTTTTTGCTTTCTCTTTGGAATCAATATCTCATGCTATATGTAAATTTGATTACTTGATTTATGGAGTGTCTGGTAGAGCATCATAAGCCATAAAGTGAACCTTTCCTTTGAGTTCGCGCGTGTTGTTTTTTGTCGGTAAGCGGAAATCAATTTTTTTTGTCTTCGTAGGTTTAGCCGATTTTTTTATCTCAGCATCGAAAAGATGACCGTAAAATGAAGCGCTCCTTGCAATTTCTCACGAACGCTATATGCTTGTATTTTCAAATGATGTTTTTTTTTAGTTCATTCAAATTTAAGGTATTCCTTGAAATAGAACCTTGAGCTAAAGCATTAAATTTTAATTCAAATCAATTTAGAGTGTATGGTTTTGTCTGAATATTTTATATCGAATTAGGTAATTGCATTAAAAAAAATACACAATCGGAGTAGTGTATTTTTTTAAAGAGGAATATATTTGATACAGATGAAATCATAGAATCGATGAAAAAAACAACTATATATTATTTAGGCAGAGTGATGATGAGCGAAGGCAATTTTTTGAAGAAATTATGAGGAATGGTGAGATATTCTTTTAAAACGTTTTGAAAATGGAATAGACCTTGCTAAAATCTCTATTTTAATTCTGACTAAAAAATCCTGGATATATTTTTTTAGACGCTTAACATGCCGTCTGATGGAGGGGAGAATGTTTTAGCGGAGATGTAGGGCCTTAAGAATCTATTAAAAGACATTCCATATTATTATTTATTCTACTTCATCGATTTTTCTAAAGCAGAGGCGTTTTCGGATGCAGGTGCAAATTTATATTTAAAAAACAAATAAATTATAAGTTTAAAGGGGGCAATTTTGACAACTGTTTTGGAGCATTTTAAAAACACAGGAAAGAACCGAAAGAAAGATAAGTTTATTGTCATTGTAAATTTTAGAGTTATGAATACCGCAAAGCAAAAAAATCTCCAAGTTTGTTACAAAATGGGAGTGAAATGGCGCATATTGCAGGGAAAGACGGAAGACAATGCTTTGGGTGGAATACAGAAATTGGCCATGGCTTTAAAAGTGATACATAACCACGATGCTAAATACTGCTTTTCAAGTTTTGTGTTATGGGGAAAGAATATTTATTTTTACAATGATGCTATGCCCAGTCTGGTATGGATGAGTAACCTTTTATTAATCGGTAAACGGTTTCGACGACTTGGCTGAATTAAAGAACATGAAACCGAGTAGATTTTAGTTTTTAGACAGAAAACTACTTGGCTGAAAATCAATTATCGATTTGATCCGTAACGGCCAATCGAAGAGGTGTTTTTGGGACCTTTAGTTATAAGTGCAATTTTTATGGTGATACTAGAATTGTGTGAGTTTGGTACTTGTATAGAACAACGACGCCGTAACATGTAAAAGCGATTAGAGAAAGTGGGAAGACGAATTCAAATTTGCATCGAGTGCGCCGATTTGGGTAGGTGGGATTATAAAGATTACTGATATTAAAAAGCAAAACCATAGGTTAAACGAATGGTTTGGATTACTTATTGACGATGAGATTAAGCTAGATCATGGCTAAATGCATATTGCAAAAGATAGAGAGGCGTGTGGAATAAACAATTCAAATGCCTGCACTGGGAATACTGGCGGTAAGTATGATTTATTTACGATTAAAACAAAGAGACCAGACAAAAAGAATTGTAAGAGCTAGGGAGCGCTGTCAATGAAATAGGAGAGCTACAGGTTAATGGAACTTACAAGATATTACAGAGCAACAGAAGTTGTAAATAACTAAAACTAAATGAAGAGGCGATTTTCGCGCTTGGGTAAAGAAGTCGGTGGGGATAGCGATTTATAAACGCTGAGATTAACATAAAGTAAGTTTAATGACATGGCATTAATGATTTGTGCAGAAACTTATGATGAGGCGCTTAACATGCGTTATTTGATGTGCTCTAGAAATTAAAGATGGTATTATACTATCTTTTTGAAGTATGACTATCGCAAAAAAAAGCTAAAAAAGGGATGATACCCTTTTCTTCTCGAACGTAAGGAGTAAAAGAGAATTGTTATTTTAAATTTTATTTCAAGCTCTTAGAAATATCATGGTCATTGAATTATGTTGGTCGCTTTGAAATGACCGAGAACGGTGAAAGCAAAGTTAAGTTAGAGAATAAGAACGAAGTTAAAAAATTTGTGATGCAAGTTCCTATTGCATGGGGGTTTTGAGGGGGGAGGATGAAATAGAAAATGGAAATATTCTTGCTCAATCAATTTTGGGCGCAAAAAAAAGGGAAGAGTTTAGGAAAGGCCTATTGGAAATTTTCCAAACTTTCTGATTCAAATTCCGGAAATTATGTCAAAGCATTATCAAAACCGAATTCCCCTGTTTTCCGAAAAAGAATCATTGCTTCGCTAACATACAAGATGAAATGGATTTGGGAGTTTTTTGTAGACTAGTCTATACGCACCACTAGAGATGTCGATGAAACGTTCAGGAGTAATGGTTATTCAACTGATGTTAGCAGATCGCGTAAAAGCGCGCGAAAAATTAGAAGAATTTTCTAAAGATTATAGAAAAGCAAGTTGCCGCTGCTACAAAAACATTAAAGTGGCGAAATTAATAAATATACAAGTTTCAATTCAAAATCTAGAAAATAGAAATGAAGAATGTTAGAAGCCTTTGCCTATGTTTCGAGCCATGATTTACAGACCTTACGGAAAATTCAGCATGTTTATCTCACGAATTTAGACGAGAAAAGAATACCTTAAAGATAAGGGAATAAACATATTTGATAAAATTACAGTTTGCACACGCATGCGAATTTTAATTGATGACTTATTGGACATTTTCGAGATCAATAAAGAAAGATGAAGAATTTGAAGAGACGATTAAAATTTATAGTCAAGAAGGTAATGGAAACTTATTGATAGTATTGAAAGTTCAAAGGCTTCAAAATTACCAGTGCACACCTACCATTACAGCAATTCGTTTCATTACTCATATTTACGATTAATAGGTAACGCCATTAAATTTTCAAAAAAAAATACATTACCAAAATAAATAATTACTGCTGAAAGTCCTACAGGCAAAGATAAAGTTTTCATAAATTAGCAAAAAACCGAAAGTTTTATAAAATTGCGATTCGGATAATGGCTTGGTTTTCCTAAGAAATGGCACACAAATATTAAGAAGTTTTTCAAGCGTGTACATAGTATTAACTAAGAGTAATTAAAGGGACTGAATAAGGTTTAGGCGATTGTCAAAAAATGTATTGAATAACGATGGTTGTATAGGTGCCGAAGCACAGAAGGTGAGGGGACACCTAAGATGCTTATTCAAAAAATAGGCTATAGCTTGGCTTATTTTAGAATTTAAAGAGCCATTGTTCTTTATCTAAAGAGGGAAGCTTAGAAAGATCTTGAAACTTAGCCCAAAGTCTTATAAATAAAAAATCCAATCTAAAATAGATTGTTTTTTCAGTGACACGGCCGGGATCGACCCGGGACCCTCTCCTTAAAAGGGAGATGCTCTACCACTGAGCTACCAGGTCATAATTCAGCAATAAGTACTAAAAGATTGTTCTGTTTGCGGGTGCAAATATCTATAATAAATTAATTTATACAGCCTATTTTCAATATAATTTTATTTTTTTTTGATTTGAGCATAAATTATTTCAATTTTTTACATAAATATCGGAGAATGAAAATTGTACTTGTGGGGTATGATGGGAACGGTAAAGTAATAGGAAAAATTATTTCTAAGAAATTGCAAATCATATTTATAGACTTAAGATGAATATAATATGTTTCTAGATTTAAAAATGCGAATTTTCAGACTTTTTTGAGGAGGGGAAGAGTTGTTTTTTTAGAGAAAAGGAACGTGGATATTTCAGGAGCTTATGCATAAAAAACATGAATTTATTTTAGCAAGGGCGGTGGAACGCCATGTATGGGAGATAAATTGTAAGAATTATTCAGGAGGGTACAACCTTCGATTTTTATTTTAAATTAATCAATTCCGAGTTTGGTTCAGCGTTATATCTGAAAGAACGTCGATACTAAAAACATTGGCGAAGATGCCTTACAGAATTTATTTGAAGATCTCTTTGAAGAAATAATTAATTATCTAAAGGCCAATCATAGTATTCGTGTGACGGATTATCCTGAGCTCTGTTGAAAGAAATTATCAGGCGATTAGAAGAGGTAAACCACAATAATTTTTAGCCTTAAACTCAACTTAACTTTTTCATGCAACGAGGTGGAGAGTGAAATGCCCTTGTAACCTGCTTTTACAGGGTATATGTTTTTATGATTTCTGTTCACTAATACACGCCGTTTTTAGTTGTTTCAGCGGCACCGTAAAAAATGATTGAACGCCCTAAATCAGGTAGTTCGGAGTTTAGAAATCGTCTCTAAAAATTTGATTTATGGGCATAAACGGCCTCTGGAAGTGATGTTTGTACGGCCGGTTACTTAAAGGATTCGTTTATCCATACTGACATTACAAATAGTATTTTTTGCTGAGGTAATTTTTTTAAGGAACTGCCTCTTATTCTAGTGGCAAAATTAAGCCTCTCCCCGCATACGTGCAAATAAATAATTTTCTTTTCATCCACAATTGCTTCATAATCTATATGCATTTGTTTTATTTTATGTGAATTTCTTGGTGTGTAATGTATTGTTGCATCTAAATGGTATTCTTAATAAAGGATTCTAAAGGTCTGCTACTCCTCACTATTTGTGGGTCAGAACCAATCTCAATATGAATCTTCATATAGGCCTAAGTCTTATTTAGTTGGTCTACCATGTCTTTTTCCTGTAATTCTTTGCGAATACTTTAAAAGTTTATTACTTTCAAACTCCGAAGCTGGTGTGGTAATCCTTAATGTATATTAAAGCTACTTAATTTAGCGCAACTCTGGTTGGGTGGTATGTCAAAACAGTAGTTGCATATTAATCTCTGGTTTTTTCGCACTATAGATTTTTTGTCTTGAGGATCACTTTCCTTGAAGGCTTGGCTGCGCGCCTTTAATTATATGACGTCTTTTTTAGCAAAGCTTCAGTACCAATATTAACGCGTTTTTAAATAACGCATCACACCAAAGATATTTATTTATTCGCATAAACGTATTGATAATTCTTTTTAACTATTCATCAAAAATGTGGAAAATTGTATTTGCGGGCCTTAAAATAAATTGGATGAAATAGAAGTAATATTTTTGTTGTTCTATTGGTTTCATATTATGCGCTTGTAAAAGATTGATGATGGTGTGGTTTTGGTACACGTGAAGATTTAGGTGAAATATTTGTATCAGGAATGAGGCATAAAATTACAGCTTATTTTGAAATGCCCATTTATTAATTAGAAAGTTTGAAAATCGCGCTGGCTTTGACATAAAAATCACTTATAGAAGCATTTGCAGGGGCAAACAAGTGATAAATTTTCTTTTAAAAAGCTCCCCCAAAGTTTTGGTTTTTAATATCTGTAGAGCGTTAATTTTCTATTTGGGTACCGTTAAGGAGGAGTATATAGTCACAAGATCTTACTATATTAAGTTGGCAAGACAAGGCGTGGGTGCGTTCCCTACTTTTGCCGATTCAATATTTCGTATAAGGATCTTACTAGATGGCTCATTTTTTGAATTTTTCTTCAGCACCAGTTTGGTTCGCTTTAAAAACAATATTCAAGGTTTTACAAGAATTACCAGTTTAAAAGCAGGTGGTGGATTTTACTGAAATGGGGAGGAATATACCGGTTTAATGGACTGTGGTGTAGGGAGCTATTTTTATGCTTTCTGCCTAGCCTATATAGCAATTCGGGATATGGTATACCGGCCTATTCTCCCTTTATTAATTTAAGTTAAAACTTGTGGTGTAAGTTCAAATTGATCAGACAGAGAAGGTATTCTTCGTACATGGAAGGATTTAAATTCCGAACGGTAATTTAAATGAGCGATGAATACGATTTAGATTTGAAATTACACAACGTTTTTTGCCTAATTATGTAGATTCAGACGAATGATGGTTGATGGAAATTACAAAGAATGAAATTATATTAATGACGATGGCAGCATTGAATTTTCCAGATGCGGACGGCGAGGAGTTCTGATTTACTTAGATTATAGGTCGAGATAAAAAAACCTGAAAGCTATAACTTTTCCAAGGTTTTTTCTTTTTCCTAGTTTTTTAAAGTTTTATGATAAACTTGGATTAATTGATCAGGATTCGGGTATCAAAAGCGGTCGGCCGCTAATAAAGTCCCGTCTTAGAACTTATACCCAGATACTTCATTTTCAGAAAAGCCTCTTTCAATGTAAATGCAAGGCTAGTACTTCTAAATGAAGTCACCTCCAATATGAAGACATACAGAAAATCGTTTTTGACATATCTAAACGAATGCACGTCATATCAGTATCTAAAATGGTACTGTAAGCTGGTCAGCAAACATTCAAGGGGCAATAATGTTTAAGCCACTAATATGGCGCATCTATTTTGCCTCATTCAAAGTTACATCCTGTAGTCGATTTTGTTTGGGGTGTACATAAGGCTATGGTCTTAAATAATTTATATCAAGATTTTTCCAAAAATACCACGTGGTAGCCACATTTCTAATCCGGATATTTCAAAGGATTCTCTGTGAATAAAGTAGTCGCATTGCGCTATAATTTAACCTCTTTATCCAAATACAGATTCATTTTGTGCAAATGCATACAAGCCTAAAAGCGCAATAGCAGCAGTAAATCATTTTTTCAATATATTCTTTTATGTAAACACTGATTAATATAATGGCCAAATCTTGCTTAATGTTCCTATCAGTTTCATCAACGCAAGTGCTTATGCATATTGTAAGGTTTTGTTTTTTACTGTGTAATTTAATCGTAAATCTGATTTATAAACCCTGCATGAAATGACGGCGAAACAGTAGTATTATCTTTTTAACGCTTAAAAAATAACGCTAATTTTTACGGCTACTAAAAAGTCAAAGGGCTAAAATAAGCAGAAATATGAGTCATATAGAGAAAGTTTTAAACGGTTCACATTTTTCTTTCTTAGTATGATATATTTGGCGCTTACTAAACACAATTTTGAAATTTACATAAGCATACAGAGTTCATGAGTAAAAGCTGAGAGCAGGGTGAAATTATAACCGATCACGGAAAAATAGAAACAACCTATTTTTATGCTGTTGGACTGTAGGTTTCTGTTAAAAGCGGTGCAGCCAACGCGAACTGCAAGAAAGAAATTAACACAGATATTATTTAGCGAATATCTATCATTTATATTAAGGCTAAAACGAAATTCTAAAAAAAGCAGGTGGATATAAATTTATGGGTTGGGATAGAAATAATCCATTACTGATTAGTTGGTGGTATCAGGTATAGTTCGCTTATCAGGACGAAAATAAAAGAAGAAGGCGTAAAATTTAAATACATACTCGACGTCGTATCATTTTTAACCTGAAAATGTTTAATGGATTTCGCGGGTTATAGGAGCGATATCATTATGGTTTCGATGAATGTACGGCCATACTCATGCGATTGAACAATATTACAAACGCTCTTATGCATATGACGCATAGGTGGTTAGAGCGTTGCTTAAACCTTAGAATAAACCCCAAAAAAAAAAAACTGGAAAAAAAAAAAAGGGCCCTCGGAAAAAATTTTTAAATAAGTCCAAACTTTTTTTCCAATGTTCAAGGGTTACTAAAAGATTTAAGAAGGCAGTCTGAAAATAATGCAGGTGTTGGTGCGAAGGGAAATGCTATGGTGGATTTCAGTTTGGGAGAGCCAGAGAAGAAATGATAAACGGCATGAACGAGGTGGTTTTGTGAGTTTACCGAAGACTAAACTAGATATTTAATGGGCGTTGGTAAACCCATAATAATTTTTAGAAAAATATTAGCTTAGGTATTGATATGATTCGATTGTTGTTTATGCCACTCAAGAAATGCAAGAGACGGGATGTTATTTAACAGCTCGGCTCTATCTATAAAAATAGATATGGGAAGATTGATTTTTCTCTCCTATTGATGAATGGGGTATATTTTGTAGATACCGAATATTCCAGCTATTTAAAGAACATTTTGCAGCGCAATGAATATTTAGAAAAATTGCACATACACAAATTAGGTTTTTAACTTTGGATTAACTCGCGAGAAGGCAAGAAAAGCATATTTTAAGCTGGTGATTTTAGTGATTGGAAAAATAAGATGGTAAACAATGGATAAAGGCTGTAATAGTGACCATTTCGATTTAATATCATAATTAAAATGCGTTATTTGGTAACATTTTCAGTAATGTATTATTTGTTTATATCCTTCGGAATCATGGTTCAATTGGCCGAAATAGGGAATAATGCAGATATTGAAGCGCCATTAAATGAATAACTGGTGTATTTAGGAATTTTCTATTTTATCGGGAGTATGTTATTGCTATTTTTCCTATTTTATGGTCATCTTTTTACCTCAAACTGGCCAGCAATACGAGATTGTAGGCATACTCAGTTCTTGGTATATCTATGGTCGTTTTTTTTAAAGCCTATATCATTGGCTACATAGTAGCTACGGTTTATAGCTTTTTAATGGGTTGATTATATTGTTTCGAATGCAGCAAGGCTTTAATGAGTTTTTAAGTTTAAATACTTAAAAAAAGGGAAACGGAACAGGTTCAGAAAAATTTTCAATCAATTAATGAAAACGATTTTTTTTATGTCAGCGTTTTGATCACTGGCGGCAGCTAAGGCTATAGATTTCTATAGAAATTTTAACAGAAAGATAGTTTTAGAATATAAGTTATGAGCGGCAAATATTAGAATGGGTACCTACAGACTCTTTGTATAGGCTCATCTTTATGTAAAACGCGTTTTAGTAGAGTCGACTGAATAATCGAAACAAAAACACAGGTTTAAGATATATTTTTCCGTTTTAAAAATAATTGATTAGAACTCTGATTTCCTATATCGCAGAAAATAGAATTTAATTGAAATTAAATGAATTATAAAGCGATCAGAAGCGGAAAGGGGCATCAAACATTAATACCCTATATTTTATGGCGAAATATACGAATGTCTTACCCAATTACGCTTTTATTTTGACAGTTAATTGCCAGTAGCTGTTTTCTGCACAAAACGCAGAGGCGTATGGGGAAGTAACTTTAACCTTTGGTATTATTGGTCCGTTTATCTACAATATTTTTTGATCGGATTTTTCGGAACCTTATAGCGGAACATCAGGTTTTTCTCTACTTTTAAGCATTATTGTTCTATCTTTTGTTTGGAGTCTCGCATTTTTTTATTGCGTAGTAGCCATGGCGATATAGCTACCATAGATTATTAATTTTTTATGCTTGTTTATATATGACAGATAAGTTAAATTATTACACTTCACTGTCATAGTTTTTATTCTGGGGCTTTACGGCGTGCTAAGAAAACTCATCAGTTTTAAGATGCTTTACTTGGTTTTGGTAAATCAGAATGGGTATTGCGTAAGAATCTCATTGGATTGTTTAGTTATTTTAAAAGAATACGCGGTCAGGTAGACTGCGAACAATTGGTTTTTGGATGGTATTGCAGGTGTTGGTTAATTGCTTGCTGGGTAACTTTTTTTACTGCTGATAAAGTGTCTACTGTTCGGTGCTCTAGCGACCTTGTACATGCAGCGTTTTTTACGGCTTTATTAGAGCCGTTTATGGTATGGACGGTAAATATTGGATTTATGAAATTTCTTTGGTATCTGGCCATGCTCGGCTCTACATTTATTTTAATGTCGAATACACAGTACAGACTCAAGGAATTATAATACGGATTAATATTGCTTTTTATCTGCTATTTTTTCTTTAATCAAACGGGAAAAACGTTGATCCAAACAATAAGCCGAGTAATTTCATTTTTATGAAACTGGGCTTAGGCGTTTTATTTCTAACGGTATACTCTAGGGTATTATAGTGTTTACAAGTTCCTTTTTTTTATTGAAGTATCTTAAGACTGGGTTATTTTTAGGATTCTAAGCATCTTGTTTGCAGCTAATGCGTTTTATCAGCAAATCTGTTAAAGTAATGAAGATTTTATGACGCAGTATACGGTCATGTTAACATAATATTTAGAACATATTTATGGGATAATTTTTGGCCTTTTGGTTTTGCCCGCGCCTAGGGAGAGAGGAAAAAATGACTCCTTTTTGATATTTAGGGGCTTTACTTATAGTAAGACACGGTGATAGCCAATGGAGTTATAGAACGGAAGGTTAAAAAAGATGGAGTAGGAGTTAGGCATCCTATTTAAAGTTTTATATTGGTCTAATTAATAAAACTAAACAGGAGTTAACTCATGGAAATATTTAGATTTTTTGAGACTCGATTAAGAGCTTGAAGAGCATTAGATAAGGTGGCACTGTTATTGGTGGAAGAGAGTGAGTTGATGTACCGAAACCTGTAAGCAGATAGAATAAAATTAATTAGAAACCGCGTAAGAGATTTATAAAAATTTACGCTGCAGCGTACAATTATCCAGACACCTAACACGACCTTATACTCTTAGATTTAGTATTTAGCTATATGCGGCGCTACTTTTTTT
>Ga0163217_1017661_pt1 | contig 17559 bp, 8 predicted proteins | sample SynspAceP_FD_185933 | JGI IMG/M metagenome (GOLD analysis project Ga0163217, IMG submission 185933) | Saline lake microbial communities from Ace Lake in Antarctica - Synechococcus sp. Ace-P (PacBio error correction) | ecosystem: Environmental > Aquatic > Non-marine Saline and Alkaline > Saline ...
ATTTTTCGTGCAACCAGGGAAATGGAATTTAACAACCTTAGCCGTTCGACCGATGATAACTCTAGAAGCTCGTGGCGAAGGGGTCAAGTTTGTTAGAAATCAATTGTCCTTAGTGCTTTGATGTTTCTTTTCTCTACTGATATTGGTTTGTCGGCTATTACTTTTATTCAACCAGACACACGTGTATCCAAAAAACAAACAAATAAAAAGCGACCTTATTACTGAGGCGGTGACGATAAGATGAAAAGATTACTAGCGTATCATCGTTTCTAGTTTTAGTAGTCAGATGTGATCTGTTTTTCGATTGGGATCCAGTTGGTTTAGCCAAAATCGCAAGGTATTCAGTCAGAGAAATACCCTAAATCTTTACAATTGGGGAGATTAATATAGATCCTGATTTTGAATAACCAAATTTTGGAAAAGAACGGATTATCGGTGTATCGTATGAACGTTTCTGATTCTAACGAAGCGATGTCATAGGCTAAAAATGAGCAGGGTTGAACGGCCTTATGATTGGCTGTTCCGAGTGAATACATTGATCCCAACGGAATGATAAAAAGACATGGTTTTTTAAATTAGATCCACAGGCAAAATTAATGCCTTAGAAAATATAAACGACTTATTTTTAAGATCGAAGTTCGCTGTCAGATCCAAATAATGCCGTTATTGCCTATTCCGTATTTCGTGGGGAGCATTAAGAATTATTTATGAAAGTTTGTAACGAAAGACTGCAGACATTGGATGATGCTTTGAAATCCGGAATTAAAAATAATGTGATGTTATTGATGGAGCTAGAGAAGTAATGGGCTTATCTTTAAATAGTTTAGGATATTCATTGAATTCAAAAAACATAGTGGAACTCGAAGAAGCAGTAAAAAATTAAATCTGTTAACGCCTAACGTTAGGCTATTGTGGGCAGTGAATCAAAATTACATGAATTCAAGAAGAAAGCTCCGGTTGCGGTAACTTTTTTCAGGAGAAGCCTGCAGAAATGTTAGATGAAAACGAAAATCTTCATTATGTTATTCCAGGAAAGAAGGTTTCAAATCTATGGTTTTGATAATTTTGTGATTCCCAAAACGGCAAAAATACAAGAAGCAGCGTATGGCGTTCATCACTTCATATGCTTAAACCTGAAATGCCGCTCAACATGTGAATACATTGGTTTATTCGACCATCCAAATGAGAGCTAAAAAACAATTGCCCGGAAGAAATAATTGAGGATAAGCAATTGTTATCGCTGACTCACAACGTTAAAAAATTTGAAGTTTATGACGATTTAGGTCAAAATAATATATCGGTTAATCTAACAATGATTTGTTTTCTTAGAATTTAAATGCATCGTAAAATAAAAAGGATAACAAAAGAGGGGATTTCTAACATTTTAATATTTGCTTATGGTACGAACCTTCATTTTGATCGTTACTTAACCTAATCCAAATAAAAAATCATTAAATAATGAAAAGGTATTTGATAAACAGAATGTTGGCTTATTCAGATATGGACAGGAGTAAGGTGAAGAAATGATAAATGAGTCGGTAGAAAAATTTATGGAGAATTTTACTTCAAATTCCTACATTACGCAGATTGTTATAGTTGATGACTTTTTTGGACGTACCTCAAGATAGAGCCGATCATGCTTGCGCACTAGTTTTAGAAGGCTTAAAAACTGTGAGACGACGTTGTTAAGTTAGATATCAAAGGAAAAGAGAAATATTTGCCTCAAAGAAGGAAGCTACTCGTTATTTTAGATGTCAACAATCAAGCCATTGGAATAGTTACAACTATAAAATATTTATTGTGGCATTTGATAGTGACAGATGAGTTTGGCTTATCAAGAAGCGCGAAGGAGACCGGACACTATTCTGGTTGGCGAGAAATAAGCAAACTGTATTTTCAAGAACAATGGTAAAAAAGCAACTTGGAATTTTTCTGTGAAACTGAAGTGGTGTGTATTATTTGAGTTGTTTTATGCAGCGTAAAGCATCTGGTTAAGAGGTAAGAGGATTTGAAAAAAAAATTTACAAATAAGAAAAGGTTTAAGTTGACAGACTTGGCTTAAACTGATAAGTATTAAAGAACAATAACATATCGGTACCTTTAAATCAGTCCAGAGAGGCTGACAAGGGTTTGCACTGTCTTTAGAGACGTGTTGTAGCTGCTGTAACGTATGCGCAGACTCTTGGTCGTTTTTTGACAGGGGTCTTTTTTGTATTGTACAGGTACTGGTGAATAATAAGGAGGAGTACAATGGAAAAACTCGCAAGATAAGGATTATTCAATGGCATAGATAAGGATGAGGATAAAAAAGGTTTTTGGTCCATGCTTTTTTATTATGTTTAGCTTCACATTTTTTTCTGCTTAGTATGCTAACAGGTGGAGCTCTTGGAGGCCGGATTATCATTTAAAGATTTTGCTTAAGCTGTATTAATCGGAAATCCTTATCCTAGTTATTTACACAGGTTCCTTGCTTTCAAATCCAGTTCAGGTACAGGACTTATCAGCACATTTTTGCTTGCAAAATATTCTTTGGGAAGAAAGGTTTCTTAACTGGTTTTCCTTTCTTTAGGAGTCACACAAGTTTGGCTTGGTTTGGAGTAGGGATTGCTATGATTGCTCTTCCAGTCCATAAAGTGACAGGCATTAGCATACTCTTTAGTTGTTTTGCTGGGATGCTGATGACAACCTCAGCCTTTTTTTGGAATGAAAACTCTTGCGATATGATTAGTTTTCATTTCCGTACCAGCCATCGCTTATAGGTGGAAAATCGTCTTAGAGGCCATTCAATCTGCAGGTGGGATGGAAAAGAAATTTTAGCTCTTACACAACCGTCCGATAACAATGGGACAGCTTAATCAATAACAATTGGTCATTTATAGTGGGGGCTCAACAACAGCCAGATTTCACTCGTTTTTGCAAAATTCTTCAAAATCAAGTGTTTTTACAAAAGGTCTTTAGCTTTCTTTGTCGGAAACCACTCATGTTTTTATTCGGTGCAGTGGGCAATGGTTAACACGGTTTATTCAGACTATTTTTCCGACAGTGAGTGTTTTCACAAGGGTTGATTATCCCAGCCATTGCTGTATTAGGAATTAAACATCTGAACAACAAATGAATAATGCCATATACACAAGCAAGTTCTGTTTTTCTAATATCACAAAGCACCCTAAGAAGAAAATTGTTCTTATCTTAGGTTCTTCTTCTTGAATTATCTTCTCTATTCTTGTACAACAACTTTCAAGTTTTTTCTAGGGTCTCTTGGAACTTTTAATTCCGCCAGCTTGGAGTTATTTAATTGCAGACTATACTTCTTTAAGATAAAGCAGAGATACAAGCCTTTCGATACACAAATTTAAAAGCATAAATATTCATCGCCTTGCTTGCAACTGCTAATGGGTTCACTTAGCAGAGCTCTTTATGTACCCGGTATCTGCAGCTATTAACGGGAATTATCATAGCAATAGCGAGCTAATACAGTCTTAGTTTAAAAGTTATGAAACCACTCAAGGTTGTAATTGAAAATGGACAATTTAACAAACTGAAACGATTTAAAAAGGAGAATAACTAGTGTTAATAAAAATGGATTACTTTACGATCAAAAAGAAACAGCAAAGATATTTTAATTGAAGAAGGAATGGATTACACGTATCGAAGATAGGTATTGATGATAGGCTTCTTATGCCTGAAGGGCATCGATGTAGTGGATGCCAAATTGGCAAACTTATTTCAGCTCCATTTATTGAACCAGCACATTCTTTAGATTCAGTTTTTAACAGCGGGAGAGCCTCGTTGGAATGAAAGTGGAACATATCTGAGGTCCAAACGTGGTCAGAAAACGAAACACATTTCTTATCGATTGAAGACGGTGAAAAACCAGGCAACGTAAGCATTAAAGATGCAAATTGCCAGGGATTCAATTCGTACGTAACGCATGTAGATGTAACCGATCCTTCGTTGAAGCACTGAAAGCAATGATTGAACTCCGTGAGAAATGAAAGAATATGTGACAATCCAGCCTTGTAGCCTTTCCACAAAGAAGGAAATTTTATCTTACTCCTAATGGACTTGTTTTACTAGAAGAAGCCATTAAATTTAGGGAGCTGACGTCGTAGGTGGGATCCACATTATGTAATTTACCCGTGGAAATATGGTGGTCGAGTCTATCAACAAATTTTTTGTACTAGCTAAAATATAATGTTCTTTAATCGATGTTCACTGTGGAATGAATTGATGACGACATCCTGTTTTTCTTGAAAGTTCTAGCTACACGAGCCTATGAAATATGGTAATTGGAGATAAAGTTACTGCTAGCCATACAACTGCGTGGGCTCTTATAATCGATGCCGTATAACCCAAAGTTATTTCATATTTTTGAAACTATCCGGTAGTCCATTTCATCTCAAATCCACTAGTGAACATTCATCTTCAAGACGATTTGGGATAGTTATCGAAAAGAAGAGGCTAACTCGTGTGAAAGAATTACTAGCTGCTGGAATGAATGTCGCTTTTGGACATGAATGATATTTTTGCCCCTGGTATCCTTTTAGGAACTGGCAAATATGTTACAAGTAGTGCCATGGGTCTGCATGTAGGCCTAAGATGGGGTATGATGAAATTAATGACTCGCTCATTTGATTAGTACAAATAGTGCCAAAGCATGCATATACAAGATAGTACTGGTATTGAGTTTGCAAATGCCAGGGAAATTTAATTATTTTAGATGCAGAATAGTGGTTATGAAGCAGTAAGAAGCGAGGCTGTTGTCTTGGCATTCTATTCGTAACGGAAATAGGTATTTCCCAGACTACACCAGCTGTTTCTGGTTGTGGATATTGAAGGGACTGAGAAGAATCACTTTTTCAAAATAAAGAAGACAACAAGTAGATTAGCAATACTAAAGATATAAGCAATAGAAAGCTCTACTTATTCTGAATGGGTAAGAAGGTTTGCTAATGCTATACGCCAGAGAAATCTAAAAGAATAAAACCTACAACGAAAACGACTTTCAGTTTTTTTTCTTGTAGGCTTTTTATAAATTTTAACTTGAATGAATGTGATAGATTGGTATCGGAATCTAGGAACAATCAATAGGACCATTACCTTTCAGTTTCTCATGGAGAAACCTTGTTAATCAGGTACGGCCCTTCTTTTAAATGGACAGTCAGAGCGAAGAAAAAAAGAGTGGGTTAACCATCCTATTTTATGAAGTTTGCAACGCGTAAAATTTTTGTTTCCTCACAGTGATGAGAAATGGCTTCTAAAAAAAAATACTCATGAAAAATTCAAGGTTTATAAATAAAGGATAATGTAAATAATGAGGAAAGATCAGTTCAAAGAAAAATAAACGGATGAACTTGCATTCCTAAGCTAAAAAAAAATGGTAAATAACATAGAAGGTTTTTTCTATAAATACTATTTCTCTAATTAAAAAAATGCCTCTTTTCAAAAACAAAGTTTGGACACAGTATTTTAAAAAAAAATTGGAGCAGAAAAGTGAAAAAATTGAAAAAAAAAGGAGTAAAAAAAGGTTATACTGTTCGTAAGGAAATCGATGCAACTGCCGTTTTAGCTACCCCAATATGTCTGCGCACAGAATAGGCGCTTAAGTAGCCATCTTAATTGGAACGATGATTCTTTACCGTAATGTTTATCTTTAGGAATTTTTTATCTGACAAAAAAATAAAACGCATAGAAAAAGAAGTATACATGTTGACTCGCTAACCAGATGATTGGCTAGCGTGAGTATTTTACAGGGCTTATTAGCTAGGTCATCTAGTATAGTTTCTATTGAAGCAATTGAAAGGCAAATTGAAAGCAATTGAAAGCAATTGAAAGCAATAAATTTTTGAATAATAATGAGTCTACCCTAATTTTCCAGATTACTTTATTTTTTGCAGAAAGAAATGAACGATTGAGGAGGAAATAGATTATGAATGTTAAACCAATGGGTTGGAGAAAAAGCTGCAGAGTATGTTTTAAAGACGGAATGGTTGTTTGGGTTTGGGGACAGGATCGACAGCTTACTATCCTAGTTTTGAAGCACTGGCAACAGAGTTGAAAAACGGATTTGACTATCACAGGATGTGACACATCTACTCGTCATAAGAGCAAAGCAGAGGACATTAAATATTACCCGTTGGTCGACTTAAGAATGAGTAGCTAAAATTGCATTTGACGATTGGATGGTTTCAGATGAAGTAAGTGAAAAATTAGCCAGGTATCAAAGGTGGCGGTGGAGCCTTATTAATTCTCGAAAAGTTTAGTCCGCAAGATAATAGCGGAAAAAGTTATCTGGATTGGTTGATGATAGTAAAATGTGGAAAACACTTGCACCGTTTCCTTACCGGTTGAACAATTCGTCAAGCGTTTGGTTTACAGAGCCACTTTTTCGTTTGTTTGAATCAAAAAATCTTCATCCAGAATTGCGTTTGAACGAATCAAAAAAAAAATTATGTAAACAGACGGTGGACATTCCATTATTGACTTACATTTAGCGAGCATTGAAACTCCCAATGAGTTAGCTGACATGGTTAGATGGAACTGACAGGCGTTGTTGAACACGGCTTTATTTTTAGATTGGGTGTTCCAATACAGTCATTGTAGACATAAAATGCCTGTAGAAGTTTTAGATGTTAGGTAGGATTAAAAGGATTTGATGTAAATTCTAGTGAGTTTGTCATTTTAGATTATTAAACCGTTTAACAAGGTAAAAGTGTGGTAAAAATAATAGACTAAAACGAATTAAAGGAGACAGACAGATATGCGGATAGTGGTTTTAATCGCTAAGGAAACCAAACAATGGTAAATCATTAACAACAGAAGAAATTAACTTTTATGATAGAAGGATTTCACCAACGGTGGGAAATTCCTGATTACCAAATGAGTGCTTATGGCTATGGCCATTTAATTTCCAAGGACATGGATGATCATGAAGAAGTGATTTAACGATGAAGTAATGGTAAATTTCAGGTTGAAAAATTGGAATTTATCTGCTATTCATGGTGTAAAGTTGATAAGCATTCCAACAGGCGAGGTGGGTTGAAACAACAACGTTAGTATTAGCACGTTAGTAGCTAGTTTTAGGAGTACCTATTGCGAAAATGGGTTGGGCGCGGGTTAGGACATACTGGTGGAACAATGATAAATTAAGAAGCTATTTCCCAGGGTTTACTGTTTTTGATTGACACAAGAAGAAAATTTTATTGTTTAGTAAACAAAAATAAAGTAGCGGAGTATGGGTCAATCTGGCAATCTTAACCCACAGCTGATAAAAAATTATATCTTTACGTGATGTTACAGGCAACGGTGGAATCTATTCCGTTGATAGGCAAGTTTTCAATTATGAGTAAAAAATAGCAGCCGGAGCAGACTGCCGATTTGTTTTAGACGTGAAATCGGTGCTGTGGGCATTTATGAAGACAGAAGCAAAGATGCAAGAGAATTAGCGCATGCCATGGTAAAAATCGGAAATTTAGTTGGCGGCGTCAAACGATGGCTGTTATTTTCTGATATGAGCAACCTTAGGATACGCCTATCGGGAGATGCATTAAGAGGTTAAAAGAAGCTATTTGAAACATTAGAAAGGACATGGACCAGAGATTTAATTGACTGTGTTGTTGACATTAGGAAGCAAATGGCTCATTTAGCCAGGATAGGCAATAACTTGGCTGAAGCAAGGAATTATTATTTAGAAGAAAACTCTAAAATAATGGTAAAGCTTGGACGAAATTCAAACTTTTGTTGCTTCACAAGGTGGAGATACTTCAGTCATTGATCACCCTGAACGCCTTCCGCAAGCGGCTTTATCAGAAGAAGTAACAGCTAGCCGTGATGGTGTTGCTTTCTCAGATCAATCCAGATGAAATTGGGAATAGCAAGCGATGATGTTAAGGAGCTGGCGAGCAACCAAGAAAGCAAATTGATTAGCCGTTGGGTCTAATGTTGCGCCAGAAAGTTGGGAAAAGTTAAAAAAAGGAGACACATTAGTCACCATTTACAGTACTCATCAGAAACGACCCAGTAGAAAATAAAATCCAAGAAAATATTACAATTTCAGATAAAGCTGACCTATTCAACTGATTCATGCGAAGTCATTCCTTGATTAGTAACGTTGATCTGTAAATAGGATGTTAAATAAAAGACGAGTTTGGTTAAACCATTTTTAAATGGTTTAACCACTGGTCTTTTACCTTCTATTCAACAAAAAGTACCATGAGAACTAAAAGTAAATAAAATAAAACCTGTTAATAAATAATGCTCATGGAAAACATGAAAAGTAGGCCCAAATTCCCCCCACTTAAAACAACTAAACCCCGCAAAACGTAGACCGAACGAAGATAAATTATAAAAATCAAGACACACTAGTAAAAAAACACCAAATGTAACCGTTTTATCATGAATTGGGTTCTAAACCCTCTTTTTAGTTTGACCTGTTTTCATTACAGCTAAGCATAGCAGAAATGATTTAACAGTACAGATATAATCTGTCAATAACAAAAAAATTTATCGTTAAATTAAAATAGACGGATAGAACGATGAGGGTCTTATGGTTAATGCCCTTTACTATTTTTGACTTACAGGGGGATACAATAAATGAGAGAAAAGATTGGCAAGATGGAATTCAAGAATCATTTTTTCTTAGTTTATGTTAGGATTACAATACTTTTAGGATTAGCTTGTGGCATACTATTATTTGATTCAGGTTTAGCATTCCCGCTCTAGTGTTAATAAGTTTTGGGTCGTATTTGCAAGGTTGCGTCAATTCATGGCAAGCTTCCATGATGGTACAGCGGGTGCCACAGCATCAACATTCATCATAATGGTTTTTTTCTTGAACTTGCAGACACTTATTAATGAGCTCTAGCTTAAGCTAATTTTTTAATAACAAGTTCCATTCCTTTTATTTTGATTTTTTGTCCATACCTTAAGCAGCTAAGCATAGGCTTATAAATGTATAATCAATTTTAAAAATCCTGAGTAGTCAGATACAAGGCACTAGCAACAAGATGTAATTAGCTTACTTTAACATGGCGTATGAGTACCTCATTGGAGGATGGCTAGGTAGCACCTTAGCAATTCGATACAAAACCGATTTATGAATGATGTATTAATTGCACTATTTATAGCTTTGTGTAATGACTCAATTTGTCTCAAAACTTTTTATTTTTGTTCGGATTAGTAGCTGGAATTTTGATCCGTGGTTTTAATGGGAATTTGCACCACAATAGTGCGGCATTACGTGATTTGCTGGCCATAATAGATCCATTTTTTGGTTACCAGGTAGAATTATTATACGGATGGACGAAAAATAAAGAGGCGGTAGAATAAATGAAAATAAATCCGTGGTGTTAATTTTTGGGATGGCCGTTGTGACTTAATACCGAGAATGCTGCCAATGCTTGGTTTTAAGTAAAACGAACTATTCCAGAAAAACTTTGCCAAATGGATGTCAATTTAAATCCTGTCTCTTATTTTCTCAGCCTTTAATCTTCTGGAAGGGAACTTAAACTCCTAATCCCTTATCAAGTTTTTAAAATAGTACATCTATTCTAAAGCAACTTTGTTGCCTATTAACTAAAAGCTTGCTATTGTCGATGAATGCATATGGAATTTTAAGCCTGACTTTTTTTTTTTATCTGATCTTAGCTAAATTATTCTGCAGTTTCACCTAAAGAACATGGTTTATAATGAGATGCAATGGAGTCCTAAGTAATAAATAAAACAAGGTTGTATTGGGAAAGATAATGTCCTGATTTTAAAAATCGTGGTAACTAAAAAATGCATTGAATCAAAGTACATCCAAACACATCGGGTATTGCCATCCTGAACTTTGCCCTCATCAATCAAACCTTAATTTGGGGGGAATCTGATGAGTTGGATTGATAATACAGCTTCCTATTTCAGCCTGCTCGTCATTCACGAGGGATAACAGTGACAGCATCAGTTGATTCCCGTAGATTTTTGCATCACTGCCAAGCAATGCATTCTGTTTGGGCAATTGAAGCTATGTTCAGGTGTAGGGAAATCCAATTCTATGGAGGTTTTTTTGTAATTATGGGAGAAATTTCTTTATGACCGTGAACGATATTGTAGGGCAGGCAACCAAGTTTTAGTACGTTTGGTTTTCAATGAAAAGTGAAACAAAACCCTACTGTTTGTGGTTCCAATAATCGAACCAACAACTAAAGAGAAAAATTGGTATGTAGTGGATCCGAAAAGCGTCATGAAAAACGTCTTTTTTAAATCCGTGAATTTCAATCCGGGAACAATTTGCGAAAATTGTCATTTCCATTCAATCAGTAAATGGGAAGAATAAAATAGTAAGTGAAAAGATTTCATTTAGGAGGCAGAATCTTGATTATTAAATGTAACCTGAAAACCAGAGGGGCTTGAATTCTCGATTTCTAGCGAGGACCCACTAACAATTTATTTGTTGTTGCAGATATAGAAAAATACGGATTTGAATTCTTGATAAGATATTTGGGCGTATACCCGAAAAAAAAAAAATGAACCCCCCCCGCCCCCCCCCCCCCCTTGAAGGAATTGACAGGAGTATTATTATCCGGTATAAGCTATTGGCTATACCGGTTCCATGGTGAAGAATTTTCTGGTTTTGATACATTCTTGCCCTTCGTTACAAAGTTTTTAGTAGAAAAAAATTAAAGATCAGTGGTGGGAAAATAGTAGTTGATCATATATTGATTATTTCCCCAGAATTAGAAGTGACTGGAACGGTTTATCTTCTGTCTGTAGAGAGTTAAGCAACCGCATATGACTCTTGTAGAGGAGTTAGAAAAGCTGATTTCCAGCTTATGTTTATCTGGCACAATCAATGTTTTTGAAGAACCTTACGGAATCAGAAATGGTGTTATCCGAAATGTTAGCACAGTAAAGATGTAATCATAAAAAATAATTAAAAATGAACATCAAATAATTTCTTCAGGAAGGTTATCAGCAGCAGTCCCAAGCTGCAGATGCTTTACTCGCATAGGTAGGTTGAAAACTGAAGCGGGCAAGGGATATGCTACAATAAATCAAGCTATCTTACGCAACCATTGGTTTACGCAAATGATAAAAGCTTGTTTTTTTACCATAATCCTACGCTGGAAGCTTTATCACCGGTTAGGTTACCTGATACAACCAAAAAATGGAGTATGCTAAAGCAAAGAAAGAGAGACTAAAAAAATATTTTTTTCAAGAAACTCATTAGCAAATAGGAATAGATGGGATTTAATTAATTTGTGTGAAGTAAACAGATTGAGATATTTTTTTTTCTCATCTTTTTTACGTTTTTTAATTTTATTTTTAGCTAGAAGTACGACCATTCATGTCACCGGCTAAAATTTTAGAAAAAGCTTGGCAGGTAAGTCAGTTAAATTAAATTTGTTGATCAAACCATATTAGCCAACATCAGGGCTTCCATATCTGTTGCAAAGTCTTTGCCATGCTTGTTTCTTAACTCGGCAGGGCATTCAAACAGGAATCTAATCCCAATTTAGATTTTTAACGTCCACGTAAGATAAAAGGTACAACAGTTGCCTGCAAATTTAGTCACTGCAAATTGGCCACTTAATGCAAATAGCATCCACTAATAGTTCAATTGAGCCTAATAAAGTGGCTAATTGAGGCCCACCACTGGGACAATAATGGTTCTGGACCAACGTGGTTTGGCTAATGGTTTTGGCTTTGGTAATGAATATCAGCGACAGATAAAAACGGAATTTTTGCACCCAGTTCTGTAATAATTCGGTCTGATTTTTCTTTTTTCGAGAAACAGCGCGAAAGAATAAACAAGTTTAGTCAGCATAGAAATAGCCATACTTCCTAACCCCAGTAAAGCTCCAGTTAACTAAGATCATCTCCTTGTCGCAAGACCGACCCGCAGATTCTAATGCGTCAATAGACTGAGCAGCTGTGAAACCAGCAGTTTCGATAATCTCGCTTTCTTTTTTCAGGTCATCCCATCTGGCAGGAAATAACCCAATCCTTGGAACTCGGCATACTTCCACTATTATCCGCCATCATGTGCACTCCTGATTTTTTTAGCTTGTGACTAATAACAGGACTCGCCTATCTTAAATTCCGGCACGCTGAATTCAACGACTATTCCGCTTAAATCGATACCTAAAGTAAGGATACTGTCTTACAACGCCGCTACCCATTTTGCGCCAATGCATCTTTATAATTTGAACACTCAGAATAATTGACTTCAATTGAACATCTCCTGCAGGTAATCTTCTTTATTAATCATTTGAATATCTAGAAACAATCGTGTTGTTTTCTTCTTTTGGCAATAAAAGCTGGAAAAGAATTTCATAGATTAAACTCATTTCACATTTATTAGATACTTACATGTTTAAGGACTCCAGTGGAAATCCAAATAAAAAAAGGCAAAACTTGATACAAAGAATCAAAATGATGTATCAGTTTTTGATTCTTTGTTGTCGAACGAACAGCAAAGCGAGTGTAATCGTATCCCACGTGCCAAACACCAGTCTTTGCCTTCTCCAGTGATAATTAGATCACTTGTTGTAATCAGAACATACTATTTTTTCCTAACATGTCATAAATAGACTTTAGGTTATCTTTTCCCAGTCATTGATTTGTTGATTGTCCCCAACAACCCTCTTTATGAACCATATTTAAGATCAATGAAGAGTACCACCGCTTTAGATCCTAGAGAAAGAGCCTTTACATGATATCTACGGATGACGAATTCCACCTCGAAACGCGAAATGTTGGCTTTTGCCAAGTACTCTTGTGCTTCAAGTAATGAGATAACAGAGGATTGACCCCAATTTTCTAAGTAATCATTTTATTGTTGTACGACGGTAATTTCAATTTGATGCAAATTTGTTCCGCCTTACCACTGATCATCATGCGTTTTCACACCAGTGGCAAAATTTAATTCGATGGTTTCACGACTCCATACCAAAGCCGCTTCTTAGGCAATAATTGGAACATCTAAAGCAGAAGAGATGGCAGACAACTGGTCTAACCATTAGAAAAATCAACGTCCGCCCTCAGGCCATAATCCAATTCTTGTGGAGCAATTAATATGGCTTTGTAAGGAATCGGCATTTATACAGTCTACAGCTTTTTTTGCATTCTCACTGCTTGACCGGTTCCTAGATTAGCAAATACAAGACCAGATGGGTTAGGCTTCTCTTAATAATCGTGAAGCTATCTTTTAACAGTAGGATCTTTTAAGCTGCACTGACCTGAATCTGTTAAACATACGCAATTCCGGTTTCCGTGGCAACGGTTAGCCTAGCTTTTTTATTGATTTTTTTGTCATCACTGCACCGGGTTCATGGCATGGAATGTAAAAAGGGAAATCAGTTGGAATGTTGCAAAAGAGGTTGAAGATCAACTTCTTCACAGACTTTGAGGGAAAGAATGATGAAACATAATGGAGTGCATCAAAATCTGATTTAGCGGATTCTCTGAAGAAAATTCTTGCTAACGAAACATGTTCATTTTTCGGTTTATTTTGCAGGTTTCATGAGGATCATCCCTTTCTTTTTTCAAACTATTAGTTTATTGTTGTAAACGTGTATCGGCAAAATTGGTGATGCCTTCTTCCTCCCAAGCGGTCATGCAATGGCATAGACTTCTTTGCGATTAATAACACAATGCCACATCGCCTCCACCCTGCACCAGAAGATTTTGCCGCCCCGTGGTAGCAATTCGCAACAGTGCATAATCGAGTCAAGGCAGGCGTTTCAATGACTACAAAAACCAGTGTCTTACTCATTTTGATCAATAGTTTCACGGAATTTGTTCTGATTTGTTCTGGATAGAGGCAAATGTTTATTTTTTTGGAATCCTTGAACCATTAAGAATTAACACACTGTTTTTACTTTCTTTAAAACTGTTCATATGCGTTTTTGATCTCGGCTTCTTTGATTAGTCCCTTCATCGACTAACTCTGAAGTAGCAGCGGGAGAAATGTCCAACCATGCTAAACGTAGGTCACCGGAGGAGGGTTTTAAAGGTGTAATAGAAAGCAGTGGCCAATCTTTATCAATTTAACTCTTTGTAGAAGACTTTCGCTCGTTTTGTTGGGCTGTAACCCCTCACGATCAAAAGTATGAGCGATCCAACCTCCTAAACACTTGCAGCCACATCGCACAAACACCGTTTACTTTTAACAGAAAGAATGAGCCTAATGGCTGTCAAGTTTAAAAACCAATTCGGTCTGTATCTCTAATTCATAAAATTGACACCAGCTTTAACGGTAAGCAACGGTTTTACAGCCTGCACTCGAACCCAGTCCCGTAATTTCGACCGTTTGGAACTATCCACTCGCTATCAATAGTCAAACTAAATAAAGATAAGTTCTTTATTTAGTTTCTTTAGCATATTTTTCTGTTACTGTGATAGCGGCTAAAATATAATGAAAAGGATTTTCTCGTTTATCTAATACCAATTGGTCAGATGTCTTCTCCACAAAAATAGGGAGGTTCCTTTTGAAAAGGACGTAATACTGCCAACGGTTTTTTGTTTGTTCAAGTGAGACAGATAAATTGAATCAACTGCTACGATGATAGCTGGATGAACCAGCGTTCGACGCACGGCATATTCACGGGAGGTATCTGTGTCGAGGTGCCCGCAAATATAAGCTTACCAGGTGCTGAAACTTCTATCATTTAGTCCTTCCTCTTTGAAAGTTTAATACTGCTCATCATACTCTGATGAATTTTTAAGTCCTTCGACCGGGCTTTAGACAATTAATTGATTAGGGTTAACAAAAATCTGCAATCTTTTTTTTTATTTTTCTCACTATCTGTTTTAAGCCGACCAAAGAACTTTCACATTAGGACCAGCATCCATTGCAAAGTACACAAGCATACCCTCTTGACCGTAACTTGACGGACTAACGCTCGCAACACACTATCTGGTTCCCAATAAGAAAGAGGAAGGGTTAGCGCCTAACATCGTCCCATTGCATTTTCATGCCATTACTCTTCCGGTTATTTCGCTCCATTTTTTGGAATCACGTGCGGGATGGCTTCTTTTAATTTTCCTTAATCTTTGGTTGTAACTCTCTAACCATCCTGAATCAAAGGAGAGGTTTTCTACTGTACTTTTCATTCCTTGCGACTAGTTAGTTTCTTTTTGTCCTGCTAATTAAAGCCAACGACTCAGCATTCAATATCCCATCAACCGCGTCATCATGAACTGCAGTACGAGTCAGCTGAAGAAGTGCCATGCTGCACTCAACAATCCTCCATAAAATACTGCGGGGTAAGCTTGATCCAGACCCTCTACGTTGCATACAGAGATAATTCGGCGATGTTAAATGGAGACCATCCGCTAAGTTACAGCCTCCCGCGTAAAGCAGCATACGGAAGCTGGAAGAGCTAACCGGCCTGTGGGACAAAATTAAGTAAACTTTTTAATCACGCAGGAGAATGATGCCGCGTTTCCTAATAAATCTAAAAATTGACTAACTTTCTTTGTGGCTTTATTTCATTTTTGCAAGACATCTTTAAGTAGAAAGTCATCTTTTTGACAGCTCAATCCAATACAACCGAAGTATCTGTGTAAAAAGCATCCAACGTCCAGAGAAAGGCTGCTGCTAGCTGGCAAATAAGCTTTTCAATCACGTTTTCCCCATTTTATAAGCAATATTCGTATGTTGCTCGAACTTTTTTTCAGTCATCTTCACTCGTCTTTCTCATGTTATAAATCCATGTATGGTTCTCCTGCTTGTAACAAAAGCTTTGGATAACTGAATAGCATTATCTTTCATTTTTTTGGCTTAAGGCATTCATACAACCACACGTCCAACCGCCTGGTTAATTTTGCACTAAGCTCCTGAATCTAGTGCGTATGACAGGTGGTTTAATTCTTGAATTGCTGATGCTCTAAAGAGTCGAGTTTGTTCATGAGCTTGGGTCCATAAACGTCCTAATTCAATTGTGGTTCTTGTTTCATAGCCCATTTAGCTTGATTAGCTAATAGCCCTAATTTTTTATAGCTAAATCTGTTTTCTCTGAGCAGATTGAATACAATTACTGCAATGTTTTCGACCAGCTTCCCTTTGTTTGACTGGGTCATATCAGTATCGGCTACGACTAAGTTAAGCTGTGCTCTTAGTGGGAAAACTGAAAATCTTGCCCTAATGTAATAAAGGAGGGGATTGACACTTAGTCATGCGCAGCATCCAAACCGCTCGGATTATTATGTGCCGATTGTTTTCGAGATATTCGTTAGTTGTAGCAATACTGAATAGATAATGACTCGTCAAAGTAATGAAACAGGCACGTATTGTCGGCCATCGCAACTGCGGCACTAGATCCCATCCTCTTTCAGCAGGGATGTACTCGTGATGTAATATCAAAGTTTTCGAGGGTTTATTTAACTTTTTTAACCGTTTCAACATCACAGTCACCAAATTTAATAAGCGCTTGCAGAGCTGTAGATGCGTTCCTTTATAAAAAAAACAATCTACACGTAACGGTCCCAATTCGCGTTCATTCGTCCGTTTCAATCGCTGTAGCAAGAACGGGATCGCTATAGCAGGTTCCATAAACTACAGAATGTTCTCTCAATTAAAATAATTTTTCCGTTCGATATACATTGCTCTCATAAAGACACCTCCTTTTCTGATATTTTTTTAGTTTTTTCATTTTTATCGATAAGTTCCGCTATTTTTCAATAATCTACTGGTGCCAGTATCCTTAGAGGCATACCTTGTATACCATAACGAACAGCTAACTTATTAATGAACCACAGATGATTCCAATTAATCAAAATCCTGGAACTATGGATAAGACTTTCCGATCCACATAGCCAATAATAAAAATAAATGGATGTAATAGTCCAAGAACAGCTTTCGTTGAGAATCTTTAGTTCACACAAATGAGAATTGCGTTAGCGTAATTGGAATAAATAAAGTCAAAAGATAATACTTACAAAGCTAAACGTTCATTTTACAATTAAAAGATAAAAATAGAGCGTCAACAATAATAATGAGCAGCATAAGCCTGGACAATAAGCAGCAAAATTTGCCTAGCAAGTAGCGTAGCAAAGTAGCAATCAAAAGTAACTAGGGCTAGAAGATATCCTTTCTGATTAAGGAACCAGCCGCCATTTTTTTGGTAGTTCTGAAAGATAGGCCTGTTCTTTCAAGAAAGAGCATGCTCAATATTGGATTAGATAAACACTACTGGCAAACCAGACTAATCGCAGTTGGCATAGCAGTCTTAAATTTAAAAGGTTATAAAAGTTGAAACGAAAAAAGTTTGAAAATAATGATCAAGCTGTGTCCCTATTTAAACTACGTGCAACGACACGGTAAAAGAACCGCGTTTCATTCGTTCCGGGATAAATTCAATAAAAGGACCAACAAAAGACTATCAGGAAGCCAAGAAAACATTTGAGTCTAATAAAAAAACGCCAACCATGTTTTGAACTTTGGAAGAATCCAAAATGGGCGTAAAACTAACTGCGTATAGCTGTGTATCTCCCCAGATTTCCAATCAGTTTTTTTTTCTCCTACTCGGTAAACCTCGCAATTGATACTAATAAATGATCTTTGAAAAAAGGGAA
>Ga0163217_1021836_pt1 | contig 17547 bp, 10 predicted proteins | sample SynspAceP_FD_185933 | JGI IMG/M metagenome (GOLD analysis project Ga0163217, IMG submission 185933) | Saline lake microbial communities from Ace Lake in Antarctica - Synechococcus sp. Ace-P (PacBio error correction) | ecosystem: Environmental > Aquatic > Non-marine Saline and Alkaline > Saline ...
ATGGATGGTTAGATATGTTGGGAAGGGCGGCAATGAAAAAAGAACAGAAGAGGAGAAATTTGGAGTTTTAACTGGGTTTTTTTCAATTGAAGCCCCAAAGGTTTTTTTCCCCCGCTTTTAACGAATTGAAAGGTACAATGTTTATTTGTTTAAAATCAGGAAGGTAAAAAAATTTTTCTCCCTAAGAATCCAATCCCCAAAAGAAGCGAAAATAATTTTTTTTGCTACCTAGTAAGAGGGTTTACTCTTCAAAAGTAAACAGCCACTGAGGTATACTTATAGACACTTTGGTAGAATTTTGAAAAATGACCGGCAACTGGAGATCAGCTTGTGGAGGCAAACAGAAGGGAAAGTTCTAATTCTGATTTTGGCATGCCTAAAACCATTTTAATGAAGCCTAATGATTGCCTCAAGGGCCAAGTTTGTAATGAATCGAGCAGGGAAATCCCGAGAACCTTATCAAGAAATTAAATCAATCGGGAAAGTTCGGAAGCCATGAATCATTAATTCTAAAATCCTCGTTTCCTGACTTGATTTTTGAAGCTTTGATTCAAACTCCGCTTTGAAGCTTATTCTAGCGCAATCTAGCGCCCCATTCAGATTTTTCTCTTTATCCTACGGTCAGCTTCTAATCCGCAGGAAGGACAGTTGGTATGTCTTTGACAGAGAGTAGATTTTTCGTATATTTCTGACTATGATTCGATGGCTACAAACAGGAAACTTAAAGAACCGGGTGTCTTTTGCAGACGGAAAATCCTCGGGTGTAGTACTCCATTGCGGTAAAAAAGTCTCTCACTTTTGTTCCGGTTTTGGTCATGCCAACAAATTTTCAAAACCATCGCCTTATAGACTCTAAAAAGCTTGCCCATTTAACTTTTTCCCTTCATTAGACTGAATCAAGAATTTTAAAAGTTTTGTTACATTTTCAACCGCAAGCTCGGATTGTAACTATCTGATTTTGACAATTCCATATTGGGAGGTACAGCAGTTTGTAGTCTACTGTTGATGTGGAGTGAGTTGAAAAGATGTAGGATAGTATTGGCCAGAATGGGTTAAAGGTGATCAGTGCATATATCTGTTGATGCAAAAAATTGCTTTCAATTGTACTGAACCGTATGGTATTTTATGTGGGATTCGTGATCGATACGAGGAGATACTGATCTTAAGCTCGTGATTCTGCGCGGAAGATCGCATATTGCTAGTGAGAAAGTTGACTACATTGACTCGCTGCACACTATGACAGGACTGGAATATGCTGGACGAGGGTGGTGCGCACCTTACTACTGCAGTGAGACCTATTGTAGCGTCGTATCTGATGATCGTCGAGCGCTGAGAGGTGGCAGATCAAACTTCGTATCTCCGCCTTCCGGCGACTTTGAATCGGAAGGAATAGGAATAATCGTCAGATAATGGGACACGACAAGCTTGTTGCAAGTTCAGTAGTTCCGTCTGCAATTGATTTCGCCTCATAGCTTGAAGGTGATCATCCTGATCCTACCGATAGTGTCCCTCATCGATGCTAATACTTGCGAATAAGCCTGTAAACTCCCACTTCTTTGGTAAAGTCGGCAAGTGGCTCGTGCAGCAATCCCTCTCTGCCTTTGGGTACACAATAAGCTTGCCATCGTGCTCCTAAAAGTTCTGATATATATATATATACAATGAGAAGTTATTTTATTGAAAGGATGGAAGGTTTTTTGATCGTCTTCCAAGCATGGTAAATCTTGCGAAGTTAAGAGTAATAAGCTTAATTGTCAATCACATTCTCTTGGTTATTTATTTTGTCTGAGGCTTTTCAGAATCTACTGCGATCATCAAAGCGGTTTGTTTTGGTTTCCTCAGCGATTTTAATCTCCCCTGCTTCAAGTTTGGATCATTCGTGTTTTTCAAAACTTCAGTTGGCCACATCTCGAAAGCGATTTCGTCTTCCTCTGGGCGCAGCAGTGTCGAGTCCGGGGAATTTGGCTTGGTTTAGGTGGTGGGCCTTCCAAATCTCCAGGGCTGTTTGACTACAGGGTTTTGTTTAAATGAAAAATAGCCTTATTGGAAACCAACGCTTTCAAAAAAATGCTTTAGGTTGATGCCTTCCTATTTTCTTGGATTCAACTGTCAATAGGGGTCGGACCAACTCCATACCATTCCACCTTTCACCCAGAGTGCTCTTTGGGTAGGGAATCTTGTGCTTAAATCCTGAATACAGTTGCTTATTTTGAGGCTCACAAGATGCTGAATAATTGTTTCGCAATCAGCTTAGTGCTTTCCTGGATTCGGATCGAATAATCCTTTGTTTACTCTGCTAAAGTCAACCGATCAAGTTCGTCATCAAATGCCCAAGTAACTTCAAAATCCCTTTTGCTGTAGGAAACAAATAAACCAGCAGATTCGTCACTATTGGGATAACTTGAGGAAGATCATCCTGAGTGTTTCTCGCAGATTGAAGTTTTTGTAGAGAACGTTCATTTCCTGGATTTCCGTTTAAAGCTTCTAACTGGAGCAAGATATCATTTTTAGCTACATCTGACTTCCCCAATTATTATCTGGAATTAATTACTTCCTAAACCTTTTACAATATCACATTTTCCAACCTCTTTAGAAAAACCTATATATTTACATGGACGAAGCCGTTTCTCCGAAACAGTTTTTGACATAATTCGCTAATGTGTGTAGACTGACTGCTTTGAAAGTGGTTTTCTTCCACCCTTTCAATGCATTATTTCAATTCAACTTCAAGAATTTTGAAATCCCCAGATCTTTGGAATTGGAAAAAAACCGGAGGTTACTCGTCCGAACATAAAGTTCAAAGGCTAGATGTTCGAGAGGCTTCAATCGGCTTGGGCTTTTAGCTTCATTGACGTTCGCTTGGACGTAAAGGACGCATGATTTGTGAATTCAACTAGGGGCTCATGGCTTTGTTGATTAAATAAAAATGAAAATAAAAATTTATGGAGCGGTAGTAAGTGGCCGGGCTTCTCCCAATAATTGCTTGTTCCAATGATATCTAGACTCTTGCCAAATCAGCAGGCATCTCAATCCTGCAACACTTTCACTTGCAACCATCCATTGTATATTGTGTGGCAGTATTTACTTTGGACTGGTGGCTGCTACTTCCATTGTTTTGGTAGAATACCTTTGATATGGAAGATTGAATTTCAACAGGGGCACATAAAAAACCACCAGCTTTGAAATTCCATCCGTGGTATACCCAGTTGCAAACACTGCCACTTGCTAGGCACTTCCCTTGATTTATTTTCTGCTGTTCTCGGTATGTTTGCCGGTAAATAACGAAATTGTATCTCTCATCTGATGTAAGGAAAAGGTACTATGGTCAGAAATAGTCAGTTATAAACCTCCTCTTCTCCAGGATCATCGCGTCCAGTGCTTCCCTGCGCTGTTTTCTCCTATAGTTATAAGTGACATTCCGTACGTTAACCCTATCCTCATCTAGGGTACCGTCTTGTTCCTGCAGCAGCGCCTCTGAAGTCCGACTTCCTTGATAAGACTTTAACTGTGGATTGCGGCCAAGCTCTTTGTGCATGGTATGGCTGCAATGCATGTGGGACCCCTGCCGATAATTTCTTCCAAAGGGAAGTGACCTAAGCCGGTTCCGATTTACGATAGCTCATAATAAAAGAGAGTTACTAAAGTGAAAAAAAACTAAAAAAAGTTGAGACAACCCAATCCATTGAAATTTTAAGTACTTTACTTGTAAAAAACAAGGAAAATTCAAAAAAATTCTCCGAAATTATCTACTAATTTTTAAATACTTGATCATCACAACTATCTAGATTGTCCGCCTGAGAAATTAAGCCGGTATGATTTCAGCGGATTTCTCTTCATTGTGTTTGCTATAAAACTGAATGATATCTACTTCTAGTGTCTCGGAATCGGGGCTCGAATAGCTGGCCCAGTTTGAAGCATTTTAGCGCCGATCTGAAAGACTCTTATGGAATAGTTTCATATAAATCAAAGGCTTCAGCATTCTCGAAGTCCAGACTTTGCCTCCGCCATGATTTCTTCAGGTGGATTCGGAATCATGTGAATTGAAAATTAACTCGGCAAAAACACTTGGCGGCGTTGAATGTGTGTCCGTATTTTCGACTCTTTTGACTTAACGCGGTAAAACTGTGATAGAGAGTTAAACTTTTTGCAAGTTCTTTGGAGCTTTCATGTGTAAAAAGCTGACTGTGCATCTTCTGATTCCTACCTTAAAATGGAGAACTCATGCCACAGTCCACTTATGTAATTACCCCGATGGAAAGCTTTGCGAGTGGATAAAAAACACCAGTGTAAAGTCGCTGAAGCTTAAAATTCAATATCTCTACAATCAACCGGAACCAGAAGTGTGCACCAGAATCGAACACTCAGGTAAAATGATTGCATCCGAGATTTTCTGGTATTGCAAAGCATCTTTTACTGCCAAAATAAATAGCTCAGCTTTACTTTCCGAAAAATCCAAAACTTCCCCTTTGGCTCTGCTTCGTAAACACCGCTCAGTAATCTTTTACTTTGCTGATTTTTAAGGTACGCGGCCATATACTTATCGTCACCCGTACTGACCTGCATCTTCCATGAAGGCTGGCGCAAGATGCCCTATGCGAACATTTCCCGCACCGATTATTCGAGCACACATTCGAATGCTTCGAAATGATGAAATAAAGCTCATTTCTTATCAGCAAAAAGAAAAAGCCCTACGGAGTGAACGCGGAGGGCTTTTGAAATGGTCATTCAGTAGATTATACTAATGCAGGCTTTCGATTAATCAGTAGCGGCAAGGCACCTGCTTTGAATGCTTCGTATAGGTAGGATGTGCATGTGACCATTCTAGAGAGAATATCCTCCAGCAGACGCTTCGGAATTCCGATAGCCACCACTGCCTCAGCAATCAATATCGGCTGTTCGAGGCCATCATGGTGGACGGAGTGACCTAATATTTCATCTGATTCGACGGCATACTGCAAGGGACTTTACCCAAATCCATCTGTATCCATAGAAGCAGGAACGGGCACGTCCGGAAGCCATGAGATGGAAAGAGCCAGTTTTGTATTGTAATGCCCTTTACTGTTAATTGCCTCTCTCCGTGTAACCACACAGCCGCTACCTCTGGCCAGGTAAAACTACACCAGGAATCAGATATAATTGAATATGAGGCTTTTTGTTCCAGCGATGTACTCTGCTACGAATGTGCTTCTCTTCTGCTTTTGTGTGCAAGCATTGCACGCATTTAGACCAACATCCACTATGGCGTAAATATTTGGCGCAGTAAGTTCTGTAATGAGCATTCTACTTCTACTTGAACGCGTTTCGGTTATTATTTTACCCCCCGCCCGCCTTCTGCGTTGAGGCCATTGTATAAGGTTTCTTCCAATCGAACTAAGGACGTAATCGCCTTTGATTTCAATAATTTCCCTTTTGAGTCCTCAGCCTTTACCGTAACCTCTTTACCATTTCTTTCTACTCTACTACTTTATGCTTTAGAGGAAAAGAAATCGAATCCAATTTTCTTCGCAAAGACTTTTGAAGTTCTATTCCCCATCGTACGATCCCATCGAAGGAATCAATGAATCCATAAAACTCTATCACGAAACTTTGGCTCCCATACGGCCATAAACCGAAACAACGCTTCCATTCCAATAACTCCATCCGCCATTACGATCATGTCTTTGGAAATTTCCCTTCAACTCAAAGCCTCCTTGATGTAATGTGCAGCTCGAGGGAGTCCTGTATCAATTTGATAAAGGGCAGATTTGCTGGCTTAAGGCCAGTTGCGAATGATGATATTTTTTAGCCCTGAATTCTTCGCAGCACCATCGTCCATTGGTTACCTTTTGACAGTGGTAAATTATTCACAAAAGAGCCAACGCTTGATGAACATCAATCTTTATTTTTTGTCATCAATAAGAAATATCTCTGTCCACGATTTTGCTTGAACCACTTTCTTCGTTTTGCGCGAGCGGATCATTCTGCTTTTAAGTCAACTTTCATTATATGCTTCGTTGTTTAATTCCATTTGAGTTTGATATATTTATGTTAGCCTTATTATTGTTTATTCTCTCAATATTATATTTCTATTATTATTGCTGTGAAGGGGAATATCAGCCCACATTCAGGCATGTCGGTGCTTCCGAGCGTTGGGTTTTCATTAATGATGCAGTTCTATCTTTAAGCTGTGCCGCAGCGAATCGCTGCACACATAAATTCCACCTGGGCCAGAACCGATTATTATGACGTCGTACATTTTTTTTTAGATTTTAAGTAGTGCGTAGCAAGTATCAAGACTTAACCTTACTTATAGTTGAAATACTTGCGGTCAGGATTTGGAGCATTAACAAGAACTTCTTTTGAAAACGCCCCTTTCTTGGAATACTTTGTACTTGTGACTAGATACTTTTTTAAAACTCCAAACAACAATCGTGTTGGTTTCCTCAAGCAACTGCTTTACACGTAACCAAGAACTTACCGATTCTCTTCCGTCAATTGATTCGGTGATCATAAGAAAGCGCCGATAGTACGATCATTGAAGGATCGTTCACTTCCCGTTCACGGCCATTGGGCCGCTCCCACGATGTTATGCATCCTAAGATTTGCGATTGAGGTGGCAATTGATAATGCGGAGTAGACACATAACGATCCAAAAATACGCACCATGGTGGAGTGTGAAGGTACCTCCAGCATTTCTTCAATTGACAAATTTATTTGTCTCTCGCTTTTCCGGCGAGTCTTACTACGTCTTTTTTCGATTTGGTCAAAAGACATGGCCTTCGTGATTTCGGTATTACTGGGAACTACCAACCCTTTTCGGAGCTTGAAGCGACTGGCATGCGAAATATCCAATAATCATTGAATATCTCATCTCATTCCATCATTTTAGCATTTACTGATGGCCACTCTTTGAAGTGCTACACACACCGCTTTGTAAAGATGACATAAACCCCTAAGCCCTAGCGCGCATGCTTTCTTTGAATTGAATCTTGAATTTGGAAACGCATGTGCCCATGAATTGGCTTCATGTTACCTCGTTGAAGGTAGTACAACATCGCCGTTTTTCTCAATTTTTTTTTACAGTCACCCATCTTCCTGGATACCGTTTTTTCTCAAGGGAAGACATTCTTTCTCTCGCTCAATGGACTTCGAGCGAACCATGAAACTGGAATGGAGTTATCTCAGATTTGGGTTTCTGGTTTGGAGCAGAACTCGGAGCAGGGCCAGATTCTGTTCCTTGCAGGCCGCTGGTATCGGATCTTCTGTAGTGATTCCTTCTCACCATCTTTTTCCCGGATCCGGTCAACTTCAGTACTGAAATCCCCTTTCTCAGAAGAGTATTTTTGGAAGCAGCGGAGATGCATGACCGTTATGCATAAGTGTCTTTACCTGACGCAGAGAGGTCTGAAGCTAGCCAACATAGCATGGGCTTTGGACTGGATTCCGTGGCGAGGTTTAAGCCTTCCATCACCTCAGTGCTTTACGATCGTACACACCGAAGATTTCAAAGCGTATCACCTTCCTGCCGAGCTACATGAGCCGTAGAAATAGCCGTGAAGCCTCAGCTGGAAGTTTCAATAAGTCCTTGTGCAGAACCACTTCTGTCAAATGATTTCATCCAACTTCACAACAGTCCCCATCCTTTTGAGCCGAATTAGCAAGAGTTACTCTGTAGTCGACTCACCTACTCGTACGGAACCATAGTTTTCGACCGTGTGCGCCAGTCCCAGCGTCAGCCGCTTTTGGCTGGAGCCCGTCTTGATTTGGAAGTATCTGAGGATGGAAGCAAGCTTTTAAGAAGCAGTTTTGCTTCTTCTATGAACAAAATCACAGCCCCAATCTCTAAAGTGTCTCCTTCTTGAGCTATGATTTTCAAACACCAAGCAGCCTCAGCTGGCAATTCAAATGTGCCTTTCTGACTCCTAGCTACATAATACTTCGTTCCATCTGAACTTCATCGCCATCCTTTTTTAAACCATTGCCGACAGTACACTTCATTATTGATTCACACTTACTGCGGGGACTTTAATTTCTTTGCTCCATAAGGATTTATTATTGTCTTAGAAAAACTGGCGAAAATGAAAATGAATTTATTTTGGGATTTTACAGCTGGTTGAATTAATTGAACTTTTAGTGCTTTGGCAACAATTCATTTTCTCTGCTCTTTCTACGTGGACTTTATTATAAGCATGTCGCAGGAGAAGCACTAGATTTTCTGGAAATGCAGCTCCATTGGCAACCTTTGTAAAGTAATCTCAGGATATAATCCATATAGCACATATTTCTGGCTCTTTCTTGTACGCCATACCTAACCTTCTGCTTTTTCCATACCCTTTTTAGGCATTATCTCACATTTGCTTATAGCAAAGATGAGCCTGCTCGATTCTTAACGATGCTACAAATTGTTGAGTTTTTATCTTACTCTCTCGCCTCCCTCCAAATCATAGTAATTTGTTACCCGAACAAAGGATCACTCGTTTCACATCTTTTTGCCTTCACAATTAGTAATCCAGCAATTACTTCTCTGAAAGAACCTTCGGTAAACACTCCTGCCAAAGGGGGAAGATTACTTTTAGGATGTCCTCACAGGACTTGGGAGACATCGTAACCACAACAGAGGTTTCTAAAATTCCCGAGTCATTCTGTCTACGAAGCAGGAGAGAAAAGTTGGAGAGGCTCTGAAATATTAAAGCAACCACCATAATGTAACTCTGGCAGACAAAGCTGAAGGAATCGCTCCGGTCTGGCATTGGAATGCTCGGTCCCATTGACCTGCATAAGACCATGGTGGGAAGAAGCATGACCAAGCCATTCATTTTTTTGCCCTTTGTCCTCACGCTGAAGAAATAAACTGATCAAATCATAGTCTGAGACCATTGGCAAAATCTCCAAATTGAGCTTCCCAAATCCGTAAGGCAATTGGGATTTGCCACTCCGTAGCCCAATAATTCAAATCCCATAACTGCATATTCCACACGCAATGGGAATTGATTACAATGATGAGAATTGACCTTTTCGTCTTTTAATTCACAACAGTGAAGTTAGAATTCGCGAGAGTGAGTCTGCCGATCGGGTAGACACAGCATGCCTGTGGAGCAGAATGTCCCTCGCTGCAACAATCCTGACCAGTCAATCTACAACTTTTACCTTCCAAAAGAGAGTGGCCCAATATCCAAAGTTTCGGCCGCTGCCAATGTCAATTCTTAGATTGACGAACATATCTTTCCGTTGCTTCAATTGTGCCTGCGATCTGCTTCAACGGTTAAACCCTTGGTGTAGTAACCGTTAAGGCTGCGCAAACTTTTTTCCAATTCAGCAGCGGGACACCGTAGCAGGAGATTTGTCAAATCCGCTGGCTCCGAGCGTCTCAAGCTTCCGCCATTCCTCTTCAAAATTTAGTGCTTGGTATGGCAGAAGCTTCTTTTCACCATATTGGAGCCGATCCTTGAAGCAATTGTCGAAAACTCCTCATCATTTGAGAAAGCTATTTTAGCTTCAATATCTCCGCGCTCAGTCAAGCGTTTATCTAATAAATTTCACGTGGGTTAGATGCCTTCGACAAATATATTGTAAAGTTCCGGCTGGGTGAATTTAGACTCATCAGCCTCAATTGTGCCCCATGACGGTCTGATAGCAGACACATATACCAACAAAAATAATCTTTACTGAATTTTTGACGAAAGTTCTGAAGCCAGTTTTTCGCAGCAAAAACCACCCGCTCGGCATTATCCACTCCCATTGACGTGAATTACTGGAGCATCAAAAATGATTTTAGCAACGTCAGTACAAGTAAATAGAGGTACGCCGCATCATCGAAGTCAGTGGTGAAAACCAACTTGATTATTGAATCACAAAGGAATGGTTTCCTCCAGTATTATACCCTTCCAAAACCTGCATTTGATCGTGTCACTCATAAACGATTCCTGACCTGTCGCTACAGCTGCATCACCATGGATCAAAATAGGAAGGGCTTTTTTAGCGTCTCCTTTGTGTTCAGTAATCCAAATTTTTAGCTTCTAATGAATCCTTCCACAACAGGATTCACTGCTTAAGGGTGGTGGATGGGTTTAGGAGCTAATTTTTAGGAGTGTAACTTTATTGTTATTTTTGGAGTAAATGCATTCACTGGAATAGCCCATGTGGTATTTCACATCACCAAGTTCCCATATCAGTCAGGTTTTGGTAGGCAGTACCCTTCAAATTCAGAGAAAATCTGCTCGTAGTTTAACCCATGATGATTTGCAAGTACATTCAATCGACCCACGGTGTGCCCATATCCGAGCATCACTTCTTTACTTCCAGGGGTGGAGTGGAAGGAAAAATGTTGATGCACCAGCATCTAAAAATGGAATAGTACTTATTATCTCCACCTCTAATAAGCGAAAATCGCTTTTTGCCTAGGTAGGTATGTAGAAAGTTTTCAAATCAACTACCGCACACACGTTCTTTTGAGAGAAATTCTTTCTTATCTTTCATGAGAATGGATTCGAAGGCCTATGCCGCTCTTTTTCCAACCTAAGTTGGTTAAACGAAATCCAGCATCTCCGGAATCCCGAAATGTATAATACTCGAAACCCACGGAACCATTCCATAAATGTCTTACACACTTTAACTAATAACTGATAGCTTTGGATTTACCGATTCCAATCACACTCACGCTTGGAACCTCCGTATTTCATATCCCTTTACCAATGCAAAATCCTTTGGATCGGATCAATGCTTTACGGGTCTCTGCGTTCCCGGCAACTGGAGTTGGATCTTTGCACACCGAAATGAGCTCTTGGATCAGTAGTCATGAGGAATCAGATGCCTCTCACTTTAATTTCCTTCGCAACTGCTCATGTCCATAATGGTACCTCGAGTAGCAAGCGCTTTCCCAGTTTTAAGCAGCTTGTGCATTAGAAGTTGCAGCGATTGTAGCTGCTCATCGTCTTCAGATGAATAATTTGGTCAACGCAAAATCGAAATCCATCGAAGAACTCTTTCCAACTGGAATTCGATAGAAAATCCAGGATCTGCATTTAGAATGATAGGCTCATCTACATAAGAAACGTGAGCATTTGCGATGTAAGAGCATTTATCGCATAACAGAGTTTTATAGGGTAAACAAAACTATATGGAATAATTGGCTTAAAAAACTGCTCTAATTTGCGTCACAAATGTTTCAATCACCACTCACAGTTTCCGATACGATTATCTCTTACAAGCGTTCCAGTCTGCAGGAGGTGCAGAAGTGGTGTTGTCCACTCTCCTACAATCATCTAAGAATAATGCTTGGACAGGTTTTTGCCACGAAACTTCAGATATCTACAAAAATTAAATCCGGCCGTTGGTGTTCGCCTGCTGCTATGAAGTTTAAACCCAAAAGCCACCTCATCGGGAGTAATGCGAGGCTCATAATGTCCGCCTCTTATATTTGCCGGTGGGAGGATCCAAATACTGATCCGGTAATCTCTGATTGTTGCTATTACCAGACGAAGAAACCGATAAGCATGGCGGTAATGCTCAATTGATGAGATCCACTTCATAGATATCGATAAATCCTCAAACCGTCATCCGGAATAAAAGCCCTTTAAGGGTCATTTTTTTAACCATTAAGAGATTATCATCATTGGTAAGAAAATTAGGAAGTATTCCCCGTGGTCTCGTGATCGAAACACGACTACAAAGTCTTTTGGGTTCAGTCATCATAGTCGTACGATTTGAAAATAAATCCGGCTCGTTGCAAAACACGATAAACGGCTTGGATTATCTACGGCCAGAAGTAATAATTATTCCTCATCCGAGAGTGTCACTACTACACGAAACAATGCAACCCAAGAAATCCAAATTTAATTTCTCCCCTTCAACAGAAATTGTCTCAGAACTCATAGAAATATTTTACTGATTTAAATCGGCTGATTGATTTTTTTCAGGCAAAGAGGTATAAGTTCTTTCCTCTGCAAAGCTCAATCAATATGTATAAGAACCTGCCGACTACGCCAGAAAACTTCAGGGAAATGTTAGGTCCTATTATATTTTCTATCGCTCACTAATATTGGCTGAACCGATCCATAATATTGGTCCCCGACTGACAACAATTGCCTCTGCGACAGGGAGGACTAAAGAACTGAAAAATACTCCCAATAAAGTGGCCGTCTGGACAAGCTTAATTCAAATGAGACCTGGCCCATTAGTAACGGTTCTCATGGTCAATCATTGCCGCTCTTCGCTGACGTCTACTTCGTAGGGATGCGGATAACAACCAAAATGAGATAATATGAGAAGGAATTAAGAAATAGCGTTTTTCACTACGCTACAATGTTTTTGCATAAGATTTTTTCAATTTGCCTCTTTTCCGCTTAAAAGTTTGGACTAGTTAGGCTGCTGTTTTTAAGATAAATAAATCATTTGGTGTTTTTCATTTCTAATAAGAATGAGGGCAAAAGTGTGTAATTCTTTTAACCATTGGTATTTGGTTGAAGTACGTTTGGCATTATCTAGACGAGCCTCTCAATATACATGAATCTCTTTTAAATGGTAGCATTCAAAGCTTACACACATTCCATTGGAATTGTTGAAGAATAGGGTTGGGGGTATTGGCAATCTTCTATATTTCCCATGATTATCAGGCTTTTCTTCAGATTTTCTCTATGAATTCCTGGGCCCATTGTCGTGTAAGAATTGTAATTGACCAATGCCGTGGTAAATTGGCTTCCAAAACTGGCTAATTTAAACCTTCCTTGGATCATTAAATTCAATGTCAACCCGCCTGCATCATGCTTTCCCTGCTCTCCAGGCTTATAATTGATCCTGTCGACAGCACAACCATCAGAAAGGCTACCCGAAACGAGAGCTTTACCCCAATTCAACATTTATAATAGAAGTAATGTTGCTCGCCCAAACGGGTGTTTGGAACCTCCACTGCTAATTTGAATCCGGTGGTGTGGCCTGCTGCTCCCTCTGGTTCGGCTGACGGTAATCAGTAAACCTTCTTCTTCATATACCGAATGCACCATAGTAACTTGGGTCACATTTAAGCCATAATTCTCGCTTTAAATAAGTGGACTTTACTCTTGGATTCCATAAGTACGACTTCTTTGCAGTGATTCTCAGGTAGAATAGAGGGCAACCTTTCATTTATTCACAGAGTGTTGTTTTTCGAGCTGTTCTACATAGTTCGATCCTGGGTGCCCGTTGGCTGTGCATTATAAATAAAACAGGTTGGATTTTTGCGACGCCTAGATCGTGAATCGTCCTATTCATTGCTGCAGGAACTGCCGAACTCCCTGGGAACGATTTCAAGTTTCTGTTTCGTTGTTGAGTCCATTTCCAACTTTTTTTTTTAGATTTTAATGTCAAAGCGTAAGATTCACCCAGTGCCTTCTTCAGCTCTTCATTTTCCTTCTAAGCCAATTTTCTACTAGCTTTAGAATGTAGGTCTCTGTTGTTTTTGAATGCTCATAAATGGCTCCTGATTTAGCGTCCGATCGCCAGTTTATACACTTGACTGTGATCACCCGTGTCGCCGACAATATTCGGGGCAGATAAGCTCAGAAGACTCCCAGTCTTCCACAATAAATGCCTTTTGTTCTGGAGTGAGTAGTTTTATCGACCAACTCGATGAATTAGGCCGGGCCATGTTGATTAATATAGTTCTTCGAATCATATTTGTTCTAGTTTAGGCAACAAAACCAGTGAGTGAGTGTAGAGCAAGTTACGAACAATTGTTGTTTGCACAAAAATCGTTAACCAACAATCAAAACAATTTATTTACTAACCATAGTCAACTAAAGCTCTTTCCAACCCAGAAGAATATCAAACCTAATAGACATAAAAAAACTGAGAAATACGCCATCTAAAATTTAGAGGTCAGTTTTAAATATTATGTTAACATACTTTGTGCAATTATCTCAATCCAGCAGGCCTAGTGCTTAGCAGCATTAGATTTATTGTTACGAACCATTTTCGCCGTAAGTTATTGATCCAATCAAAACTTGATGTTGTTCTTGCATCACGTGCTTGTCACTTGTTCCATGAGAATAGCTATCTGCTCAAAGCTGTGCTTGCCACGTCCATCGTTAACTTACACACAAGCATTCACTAATTCTAAACGTCCCACCCATGGAATCACCATAGCAAGCCCTGCCATTAAACAGAAAAGCTGCATCTGAAATTCGATATGCACCTGAGCTTACCGGAAGATCGCAGTCCAAGATAGTCTTAACGCCCGAAGTTATTTGCTTGTCTCGTTACAGCAAGCAGATAGCTTAGAATTGGCAGTAAAATGCATATAGTTCTGCTTTAAAACCTGAAGGACAAATTACAAAGCAACAGTTGTAAATGAAACGGAGAAAGCACCATAGAAAGGGACCACCTGCAAAGCGTCACCAGAATAGATTTGTATTGGTAATAACAACGTCAAATCGGTCATTCAATACCAATCTAAACTCAAACACATCAGCAACCCATTGAATACAGCTGAAGTTCCATCAACGGCTGCAATTGCTTCGCAAGCGGTGATAACTTAATGCTGAGCTCTCAAGAATTCTTGAATCTGCATCGTGCAAAATCAGATTTCTGAAAGCGTTTTGATCAGAAACATCAAGCCTGTGGTGGTGTATTTTCAAAACCCACTCCAGGAATCAATCTCTTGTGTCTCCTCTTACTTCTACTGTGCTCTAAGTAGCACATCTTCTAGCATCAAACTGCCCAATGGACAATAGTCAAGACTTTGAGTTTAGCAAATTGAAGAAGTTGAAACTTGTGCTAGTTCGGTGTGATAGTTTCTCAATAAGCTGCTGTGTCGAAATGTGCTATTGGAATTCTAAGGCTCCACCGAATAGTACGACAAGAGCTTAAGAAAACAAGGCCTTCCCATTAAGCAGTCCGAAACTATATTAATATATTTTTCAATTTTTCGTATATATTGTTTTGGTTAGTAAACCCAAGCGTTGCCCTTTAGGAATTGTTTATCTGGTTGTCAAACACTTGAAACAGATTGATTCTGCTTCTGAACAGCAATTGGTATTTTGTTCACCAGTAGTTCAAAGGATAGAAAACGACGAGGAATACACCCAGGGAAAATTCACTTCTAAGCCCGGCTGCATATTAGATGGCTGACAAGTTCTTCTGTACAAAATTGAAAGCTCAGTACCGTGTTGCCGAGAAGAGACAACCAGATATTCTCTACCAAATATTTTCATTTTGACAGGAGCTCCATCATAGATTCAGTAGAGCACATAGTTCAAGTAAGTTAGTTCACTTGTGTTGGCATAATAACCGTGCATCGAGCAGTGAATCCAGTAATCGTACCGGTCCCGTCTATAGGTAGTCTTTGACGCAGCTTTCTTTACATAACTCCCAATGCTTCTTAATTCCATCTAACATTAAGGCCTTTTTGATTACCCTGTACCAAGAAGGTCAGGAAATGCGATGTGCTCATAGCTAGATAGAGTCAACATAAGCTGCACAGGATAAATTACAGCTCCCTGTGCCACCCAGTTGAAGGATTATTAAGCAGGGACCGGCACTGATTGTTATTCGAATCTAACCGCCAAGCAGGGAAAACTCCCCATGCAGTACGCTTCAAATCCATCCTGGTGGAATCATCTGGATCTAAGTGATTCACAGACCCCAAATATCTCTTGTACTGCAGCAATAAATAAAATTACTTGACTAAATATTGTGAGGTGCAATTTGGAAGTGATACATCCGATTTCATCAGATTTGTAGAATTCACCAAAGACGACGAGTAGATACCGAGTGTAATGATCTCACTCGTGGGTCATCAAAATCCTTTGCTTCTGTCAAATGCAACATCGTCATGAGAATGTAGCACTGATAGTCACTCACCACCTGAAGTATATTGCCAAGCGAAGCGAGGATGTCTTGAAATCCGGATCCGCTCTAGTAAAGTAACAAACTTTCCATACGAAGGTCATGCGCCTACCTTTAGAGAAGTTGTTTTGCTGCATACCAGTGATCATAACCAGATTCTAGATTCAGCTACAGTTTGTTTACCACATCGAGTATTCAAATAATATCTCAGATTCATGGTATTCACTAAGTCTGCCCCATTTGGTATATTGAATTCCTAGCGTAAGAAAATTAATTCAGTTGGAGTTCCCCTGCAGATTGTAGAAGCTATTGTAAATGAGTCATCCAGCTTCAGGTTCAAAGCTGCAAGTGCGGGCTGACGTAAAACAAGACTCACCTGTGTCAAGATTTAGGATTAAAGTTGGGAACGGATCAAGCTGCTTCTGACAATGGAACATCGCCCATAAGAATCTACTAGGTGCATGTAAACCATGCGCTTGAATAGTCTTGCGCAATACCTAGGTGTCTTTGAAGATTTGCAGCTGTCAGCCAAAAGGCTCCAGAAATGCGATTAATCTCAAGAAGTATTGCCTATGGAATGGTAGCGCTTCTGTCCAATGTCCTATTTGCCGTTAGTGACTAGAAGTAATAGCATTGGTGGGCCGAGCATAGGCTGCCTTCCATACTGTGGCGCACTCTTGGTTGATGAATTACGGGTTAACGCATGGCCATCATTAACTCCTAGCTGAGTGTTGAAGACTCCTTGATAACACCCATTGTAATAACTATTCAAGAAGGAAGTTTGATCAGTCGTCAGCTACAGTATAACTGCGTTTCGATCATCTTGTAGGTAGAGGTCACATGATTGGCATGCTAACAAAGTAGTTTGGCAGCGATCATTAGCTATATATTTTTTTTTTCATTGTAATTTCAGTTTTGGGATAGAATGTAAGAGTTCCACAATCTTCGTGGAGCTAGGGCCGGTTACAAAAATCCGAAACCAAGACCGTTACTCACACCCAGTACCTAACGACGTCCACGTCAAAGTTTCATGTTTGGAGGGAAGTTTTAAGGCTTTAAATCCAAAAGGTTACTTCCACTTACTGGCTACAGAAGCTTCTCTTGGAATGGGGTCTTAGCCATCAAGGTTTAGAAGGCAATCTGATATCCAAGGGAATTAATTCACGAAGTCTATATCATTGAGCCGTCGAATATATTTGGGCTCATCTGAAGCGCCTTGGATAACCACTTGAAGAAGTAATTAGGGCTGCAGTAATTTGAAGTCATTCATTTTTGGCGTAGCCATCTTCCCTTCACACCTGCAGAATAAAGGTCAATTCTCTATCGATCACAAGATCTTTGGTTACACCTCTAGCAAGCGTTGCAGTTACAAGTATTGAGAAAGACATCTCCTTTATGTGCTGTACGTCAGCATTGCATTTAAAGTGAATCCTTTGTAAGAGAACGTTAATCCAGAACCATTTCCTTTTGGTTAGGAAGTCACCCAATATTATAGATCCGCAGTTTGGCTTCTGGAGACCATTAGAAATGAATAATAGGAAGTCCTGATGCTCTTCGGGCGGCAACCAGTACCCTTGATCACGTTGAATGGCTCACAGGATCGGAAATAATCGCGAAGTTCCAAGCCGGGTGAAACCAGCGACCAAAAACTTGCTCTAGTCCACCACCTAGTTGCGATAACCTACACTTCGGTACATTGACCCAGTGAAATCGTTGAATGTCCCGACGGAATCCGAGGATGCTGTAAGT
>Ga0163217_1080598_pt1 | contig 17545 bp, 12 predicted proteins | sample SynspAceP_FD_185933 | JGI IMG/M metagenome (GOLD analysis project Ga0163217, IMG submission 185933) | Saline lake microbial communities from Ace Lake in Antarctica - Synechococcus sp. Ace-P (PacBio error correction) | ecosystem: Environmental > Aquatic > Non-marine Saline and Alkaline > Saline ...
ACAAAAAAAAAAAAAAAAAAAAAAAAAAAAAAAAAAAAAAAAATAGAAAAAAGAAGGAGGAAATGGAATTTTTTGTTTTTGGTTCTCCCATATAGGAATTTTATCTTAAGTAAAATATAGAAGCCTTGTCGTAAGTATCCTAAGGGGCCTTGTTAAATATTCAATATTAAAGTTAGCAATTTGGGGATACAGAACCAAAAATTTTATATCTCAATAACATAAAATAAGCTTGGTAATATATTATGTTCCACCAGGTTTTTAAAATAATTCAATGCACTATGTGTGGACTTATTGCTGTAATAACTCCTTTATATAATGGATTGTCCCCCTGCTAATTATACCCCAGACTCGGCGGTAGCAAGTATCTTTTGATAGTCTTAAAAATCTCTCTGCCCTTGTGTAATGATAGCCTGGTCTTTGCAAAGCAGTATGTTCAAAAAGAACCAATCCAATGATTATGCCCTAGAAATAGATATAATATTTTTTTTGATAGGGTAAGGCTATTTGTTGGACGCGCTAATTGCAAAGATAAACCTAATAGGGAATAGTAGTAGGAAATTTGAATACTAATTCATGGGATCGTTTATTCCTCCTTTAGCAGCCAAATCAAAGCCTTTCAAACGATATATTTTTTTTTATATATTTTTTCTTTTTTTAATTGTGTTTTCTCATAAAATCAATATGAAATATATGGGTTGAATTAAGCGCTTTAGATTTGTTTTGGTCAGTTTTTTTATTACAAAACCAATGAGATATGTAGTTGTAATAAAAGAACCAAATAAAGATAAATTGCCTGACACAATTTTGTTATAGAGGGTGGAAGAATAAGAAAACCCTAAACATGTTTGGGCTTTATATTTTAACGAAGTATACTTACTTCAAACTTGAAAATTTAGTTTTATGGACTTAAGCTATACACTTATAGTTTTTTTTGTAATTGCCGACATCACTGGAGGAGATCTCTCTTTCTTAGGAGTTACACAATCGATACACGGCATGTGATTGTACTGAAATCGTTCATCAATGGAGGAGATCTCTTTTTGCTAGGGAATTAACTCATCGTAGCAACGGCATTGTCATATGTACTGGAAAATCGTTCATCACGAGGAGGAATCTCTTCTTTCTTGATTGTTCACAATCGGTAAAAGGCCATTAGTCATTGTACTGGAAATCAGTTATCCTGGGAGGTACTCTTCTTTTCTTAGGGATGTAGTCACTCGTAAACGCATTTATTGTAACTGGAAATAGTTCATCACTGGAGGAAGGATCTCTTACTTCTTGGGTGTTGTCCATCGGTAGCAAGGCATTGTCATTGTACTGAACGTCATCACTGAGGAGGATCTCATTTTTACTTGGATGTTAATCACCATCGTAGGCAACGGATTGTCATTGTCTGGAAAATCGTTCGATTACCCGGAGGGCATCTCTGTCTTTTGGAATATGTCACATCGGTAGAATGCATTGTCATTGTTATTGAAATCGGATTCCCGGCAGGAATGATCTCTTTCTTGGTATGTCAACATCGTGGCAATGGCTTGTCTACAGCTGGAAACATTTTTATCGGTTCCATAGCAATAAGACATACTTAGCTACAAGCAAAAATAGATATAATTTTTCATTTTAAATGGTTTCGAGGGTTAAAATGTAATTGCTAATAACGATGACCTGAAATATTAAGAATTATATTTAGTGTGTTCGAGTTTTATTATACGTATGGTTTTTTGTAACGAATTATAATTAAGTTGGGAAATGGGATTTTTGGTAGAACCTGCTTTAGTTAATTATTGCTTTTATAGAATTTGAAAAAAAGGCATCGTAGTTATCCATGCTTTAAGTGAATAAGCTTTTCATAGTATGTTCTGGAACAAATTTAATATTGATAATGTCTCTGGTGAACCTTAGCAATTTGCTGAAGTTGTTTCTCGAACGTTTTAACGTTTTAAAGGCTTATCGTCCTTCGCTTTCAAAAAAAGTCGTAGCATTTATTATCGCCTGTTAAAACATGATTACTTGTGTATTTATATAGCGGTAGTCCCTTTATAGTTTGTGCAGTAAATAGTGTCTTGGGTCTTGTTCCTTTTGGTGTTTTTAAATTTTAATTCGAGAAGGGTCTTTCTATGTCGAATTCGTTATATATGTAATAACAGTAATCGAAAAAAGACATTTAAGCTCAAAAGCGATTGCCTTGCTTTGAATCCTTATATTAAGGATTTACTTTATATATAGGTGCATTTCATTACATATGAAATAGTCTATGAGCCTTTCATTTAAATGAATAAAACAATCCGAAGATTTCTTAAGTATCTATTTAAACATCCTATGCTGTTGGTAGCTATACCCAATGCGCAATAAGAAGTCGCTATATTTTCCATATAGTTTTGATAGCTGTAAATTGGATTGGGCATCGGAATAAAAATGGTATAGAATATTATATTTTCATTGATTTAGTGCAATATAGTATATTTGGTAAGCAATGAAAGTGTTCAACTTAAGAAAAACTAGGTTTTATTGTTAATGGCAGAAAAAAATCAAAATTAGGAGAATTTTCCTTCAAAATTAAAGAGAATAGTATTTAATTCACGTAAATACTTCGTATACCATAGCGTTTATGCCTGTCTGTACTAAATATCACGGGACTACTTTGGCTGCTCCAGATTTCCTGCTCCATTCTAGAGTTTTCTGGAATATAAAGTGGTTATTGGCGGGAGATAAAGAGTGGTTCAGATTTAGTAGTACTTTTCATAATCGGAAGTATCGCTAAAAACGATAAACTATTTTCTGAATTATTGGTATAGCTTTATAGCAGTTTAAAAATGAAAATTAAATTCTTATCGGTGGCCTTATAATAAATTGAGTTCATTGAATTTCTTCTAACGATACATTATAGTCGCTTGGTCAGTTATAGGATTTGCCGTCAAATCATATATTGGAAAATTTCCCACTTGTAAGCGTACCGGAAAGAAACCCATATTTCAATATTGGCATGGTAGCTCATGATAAAGATGTAGATTGCCATCCTGCATTACAATAGGATGTATTTCCAGCACCATCCAGGACAAAATTTTTCACTCGTTTATTGTGTTATTGCCTAATTAATATTGTATAGTTGTATAATTTGAGATTACTAATGGTCATGTGGTTTCCCTCAAGGGAATATCTCCATGGCAGAAACCAACAGTAGCATTTTTTAATAGTCAGAATTCTAATTTTGTTATTTTATACTCCCTTTTAGATATTCCAATACGCCCATTGCCAGGGGTGTCGGAATAGAAGGTTCTAGAACGGCTGCCATCAAAAATAATATCATTTTCACGAATCCTTATCTCGCTTTAGCATACATATAATTATGTTTGTATTTTCTTTTCAAATATACCGAATCTTGTGAAAAGTGACCTCATGTGCCCTCTCTCAATGTCAGAGGTCTTTACCCGTTCGGTGCAGTGGGGTCTGATACCGTAGAGTACATAGGTTTTCATAATAAGTTATAGCTGTCCTAGGCTTTTAGTTAAAAAACTTGACCACAATGTCTTCCCATGATTCTTTAATACAGGAACTGTTCACGTTGTCGATTTACCAATCTTTTTGGGAAATAAATATGGCATTTTTTACCTAAGGCATATTGCACTTCATTGCAAGTGGTTTCTATAATATGTATAGCATCTGTGTAACAAAAATTCCATGGCCGCCGATTGCATTATCAAAGGAGGTCTCTACAAATATGTATAGTATCCTGGCAAATAAAGGACGTCCTTAAATTGCTGTCCCGCTTCCATCACATTTAAACGATCTTGGCTGTGCTCGCATTTTAGCCAATACTCGATGCTTATATCGTCGGAACATTGTTAATATTTAAGGTGTAGTCTGTCCTATATTGTGAATGGTTATCGCATAAAACGTATTCTCGAAAATCCAGAGGAGCATTGCTTTAAAAATGAAGCTACATGCAGGAGAACTCAGAGGGAGTATAAGGAGATGGAAATATATAAAATGTTTTATACACAGAACCGATTCAATATATTAGGTTAGGCTAATAAATATACTGCTCAATTCCGGGGAAGATGAGGTTAAAAGCTTGGATTAAATAAGCCCATTCTGTACTGACCTAACAGTAATTGATTGCTTCTATTGTTTTGTACATTTCTACAAACTAACTTACAGGCTTTGGTCTTATTCATATAGGTTATTCATTAAATAATATCATCCAACTTGGCGGAACTTTTTGTAGTAAATGATGGTTAAGACCACAACCGTACTATTCGATCAGTTTTGGTGCCTAGTTAATCAATGTTCCTTTGCTATATCTTGCATCATTGGTTACAAGTAAATTGTTAATTTTTAAGGTGTCCAAGATCTCTTCTAATTTACCACTTTATGGTTTTTTAAAATTTCCCATGCTATTTTTAGGATGTTTACCTAACAATTATCCCAGTTTTTTTCCTTAAACGAAGAAGTCTTTCTTTGGATAGGTAGCCAATCCATTAAAGTAACAATGAATTTGATGTTGGGTTACTTTTCCTTTAGCGCCAAAATTTATTACTCCTTCGATCAGCGCAACTTTAGCATCAAATGATATATACTTTCCTTGTAGAACTATGGCATAAATATTTTTCCGTTATACATATTCAGTTCTTGCTATTGAAATTAGGTATTGGTGCACTGTTCAAAATGCCCCTTCGCAAGGTTGTCGGATTTAAAAACATATTTTCTGTCATCGTCTTGAATATTTTAAACTACATCATTGCCGGCCATTCCTACTTTTGTTGTATTTAAAACTGCTATTTTCTAAAATCTTTAAGGTCGTAAATAAATCCAACTCCCACTTGCCAGAGAGTTGATAAATTTTTATCATTTAAGTGGTTTATACTTCACAAAAGTATTGTTCAAGTCTATCTTTTAAGATTTAACCCGTTACTAATAATCTTACTGTTCAAAGAGACTCCTTTGCCGGTGTTTCATATAGTTATCGTTATGGATTCCTCCAGTTGGTAAACATATTTGTTCAGTGATATTCGTTGAAGGCTTTCATAATGTAAATTCGGGGCATGTTTGTCAATAATTTATCTTTAGACCACTCAAACCGTTCATGAAACTATCTTGCGGTCATGTATTTAGCTCCAGTTTGTTTGATACAAGTGTTAATTTTAACGTTTTTTGGGGACAATTTTCTTATTATCCAAGTATAACGTTAATCTGTTCATTTCTTTTTCTTTTAGATTCTTGACAGGAGATCTACGACGATATTTTTTCTGATTCGTTAGGTTTCATTCAAATTGAATTTAAAGAGTTTGAAGGTGGATAGTGCATCAAGGCCAAAAGAAAAGTGGATTTAAGAATTAATTTTAGTTAAAGTGTTCTTTTCGTATTGCAGGTATAATTTATTATAAGTAAATATAGGTAAAGTATTGTTTGCACATATTTTCCTGTACTGTTATGTTTTGTCTTTTAAAATCAATGCTATAATAGAATAATAAATGTGCGACTTTTAAGGCAAGATATTTAATAAATTAAGACTGAAACGATTGCAAAAAAATAAACATTGTAGATTTGCCATCGGCAAGTCATACAAGACAGCTCTTGAGAATCCCCAGGTGGAACGCCCAGCAAGGTATATAGTTGTAGCGTGCGATGTAGTTAGCTGCATTTTGTGCCCTAAATGACAACAAATTTCACCTTTTTTGCGTGTCATATACCAATATAACTCCTTTAACAATTCATTCCTTTATCTTAATTTCACTAATTTTCTATGATGAAGCCAAGGTGTGCCTGTTAAGGGAGGTTCTTCGGAATTGGAAAATCTATCGTATTTATTAAATCAAGGTTTTAAGTTTAGGTACTCCAAGAAGTGGCAATATCTGATTTACAGATTTTTGACTTTGGAACGATGTTAGAATCCTAAAGTATAACATGCTATTTAGTTGATTTTAAAGAAGTAAGAATGTTTGGAAATAATGCTGGAATTGGAATTAATGGGGCCCATAGAGGACACACATTCCCGAATTAAACTTTCGACACAAATTTACGGTCCCTTACACATGTGAAGCGTTTTTAACGCTATGAGAGCTCAAAAGTGTCTTATTTATTAATATTTACATAATTGCCGTTATTGGGTTTGCGTTAGAGATATACTCGGCCATCAAAGGTGCATTGAGTGGTGACAGAAAGCATACGAATGGATTAAAGGATTTTGAATTAACATTACAAATAACTTGCCCTGAGATTTGCACATATAGCTCTGGCTCATCATTCAACATATTGGAGATTTAACTTACAACACCTTACGAAACACTTGTAAATGAGAACCAGCTGTGGATGCTGGCCAAGATCATATGTGTGGGGCTCATATGTTCAAATTATAAAGTTAAAAAAAACTAAAGTTCATATAAGGTAGGGGAGTACAAAGTTCTCATTGTTCTTAAAATATTACCGGACAAGTATAGAAATCTCTTATGAACATATATAATTGTAAATTTTGCATCACAAATTTGATTGCCAATAGACATATCTTTCCAATTAATATTTAAAAAGCAATAACATGAAGTTCTTTATGACACAGCTAATTTAGCAAGATAAGAAGCCAGGAATTAGAGTATTGATGGTGTATAACACAAATCATCCTTATGGCCAGGAAGGGATTACAGGAAGAAACAATATACTAAAGCATATGTGGGATAATCTGGTAATATGTGGATGGGTTATCGCAGAGGTTATTTTCCACAGACTTAATAATGATCAGACGAAGGTGGGAAGTTGCAGAAACATGACAAATTGTAGTTAAAGTTCTAGAATGACAAGGAAGGGATAAAGCTATAAATAATTTTAGATAAGGAATTAGAAACAAATTACCTAGTGGTTTTTTGTGACAAGTTTGTTTGGCTGCTAGGCAGTGCTTTACTTTGTTCACATTTTTTTTGGGTAAAGAAAAAAAATTGGACGATATATCTACCGACGGGATTCAACCTGATTTCAGAAATAGACGAATTTCGAATTCATGACTAGCTCAATTTGGCTGCGTTGTTAAGAATACAATGCACGTATCGATGTCCAGTAGTGCAATGTTAGAATGGACTTTGTCAGTATAGAAGTTTGGATAAGCTCCCTTAACGATAGTGGTGGCAAATTTTGGAAGATACCAAAATGCAACTGAGATTCAATAATCATAAAAATAAAACCAAGCTCTTTGCTATCGTTTTCAAGAGGCTTGTATTTTATAATGGTGATATTGGTGTTAATAAGCGGATACTTAGATCCATTAAAGCGCTCCCTTTATTCTTAGCATTAAATACTATAAAGATTGCAAAAGCTCACGATAAGTCGTCTTTTTGTTATAATAACGCATTTGAGGCACCATGGACCAGGGATTTTTTCAATTTCAAAAATCGCGGTGCGAAATTGTTTGTCCTGTAATTGATTCGTACTTAATAGGACCGCACTAAGGTCCGTTGTTGCATTTATTCAAAAAGGTGTATCGTTGTTTCCCGTTAATTGGGAACCACGGTTTAGACATTCTAATTGGATCTTGGTGCGACCAATAAGAAACTGTTTTTTTTCTTTTCACGGCATTTCTTGGAGGTTCACTAATTTGCCATCAGTGTTAACTGAAATATTGGAAATTTCTTCGTACGGTTTGCAAATTGTTGACACCTTTCATAAATGCTTCTATTTCGGCACTGTGTCGGTTTATTATCTCGATATTTTTGAAATTCCCCTAATAAAAATTCTAATTGTTCGCATGGTGTCATGTAATTTGATCAGAAATAATCCTAGCTACGTTCTGATAAATTATCACGAGCAATCCTCCATTAACCAAGCTACCTATCGTTTTAGTTTATGCTGATTAAAATTAATTTTTATTAATAATAGCAATAATGTCACCCTTGCATTCGAATAACAACCTATAGATAAATTATTGAAGTGGGTTTTTCATGAAAATATAGTATATCTATGATATGTCCGATTTCGTTGTTGTATTATAGTCTTTTCTATAAATCATAAAATGGCGAGCACCTCCGGAATTGTCGTAATTCCAAGTTTTTCTTCTGTTCCAAAAGGATATTTTCTTATAGATGTAATAGTAATTGTAATAATACTGATTGCCATTTCTAAGCTTTGGGGATAGGCATCCCTTTAAGTTTCGTTAGCGTAGTTACCTTTATTCTTTAAGTGAATCCAGTTTGGATTGAAGGTCATCCGGCAAGTTGGGACAGGAATATAGAATGATGGATCAGCTTCCGTGGTTAAAAGAGATCTAATAGAAAAATTATTTATTCTCCCTTACCGGAACAATAATGGAATCATACAATCCTCGTGTTTATCGATCATTAGGCGTCCCTTTTCCAGGTATATCGTTTGGAGTTCTGGTAAATGTAAAATTATATAAACCTCTCCTTAACTGACAATTAATGGCAAACCTATCTCATCATCCAGTTTAGCGGAATATCACGATACGCTTGAATGACAAAGCGTATTCGCCTAGTTGATTTACATTTAAAGCAAAAAAAGAACTAGGGATTTTTTTTCTATCGTACGAACCTATAATGGATAAAAGGAATATAGTAAAGGTTTATTCAAGAGAATAGAATTTATAGTAAACCAATTTAATAACTCAACAGATAAGGCTGTATTGTGAGTTAAAACTACAGGGACTAAGTTAAAATGCTATTAGGCGTTTTAATTTAATTGCTTGAACGGTATTTTGTTATTTTTTTGCACAAATTAAATTGTATATTGTCAGATCCCATTAATCTGTGCAATTTGGAAAGGTTCTTTTGATGAATTAAAATGTTTTCCTTTACACAAGGTAATTGTTATGGTGTTATGAGCCAATGGAGCGGAAAGTTAAATTCTTGAAGATTCTATCAGGAAAACGTCCACATCTGGTCATGTTCATTTGAGCAGGGAGCGGATTCTATCTAGAGCAAAATGACAACTGCCCATAGACGAGTATACGGTTTGGAGAGTGTGGTATGGGCATAAGTTTATTCAAGAATTAAAAAAGAGATAGATTGCTTTATGCCGATTACAGCGATGAGAATGCTTGATAGAGATAGAGGGGAGGTTTTACGGTGCAATTGAAGAAATGAAACGGTTGAACGCCGATACGACTCCCCTGTGCTTATTTCCAATTAAGGTTACGGAAGAGTTTTTCATTATACTTAAAGGGCGCCTGGTTCAAGCTAAGTTAGGGTTTTATTGCCCAGTCTGTTCGGTAATCAGGATGATTTGATTATGGATACCCTCCAACGATTGGATATTGAAACATAAATTGGGTTGGAAAATTTCTTGGCATTAGAACCGTAATAGATGGTTCCATATAGACACTTTTTAGAATTCGTCTGTACCATATAGGATATAGATTTCGGAAAGATGAACATTACTCGGAAACTACCTTTTGTATGAGAGTAGTCAATTAGCTAGCCAGACACGGGCAAACAAAATAACATCAGAGGAGAGCCAAATGATTCAAAATTTTTCAGCGTTTAGTGCACTTGCAAAGAGCAAGCGGCTCTCCAAAAGAAAAGTGTTTTCCAAATTTAAAATTGAAGAATTCAATCCATTCTGTAGGTTAATAGCGCATTATTTTTGAACGAGAAAGAGAGGGCCGGCGATAGATTTTTTGAACTTGAAAAGCTTTTCCGGCCCTCGAAAGGAAGAGGTGAGGTTTTGTTTCAGGATGTCATATTAATTTGGCCAAGGAAGATAAGGTGGCAATAATTTCAAGAGAGATTAGGGCTACTACAGGTTTATGAAATTATAAAAATGAACATAGAAGCAGATAACGGTTCTTCCTTTCAGTGGGGTTACTACCAAATCAGTCTTATTTGCCAGCGGACATGCCTTACCTTCTTTAACGAAGCATCAATTTAGTGGATTGTTAAGCAATGTGCAAAAACAGAGAGAAGGAAGAGTTAATATTAGAGTTTCTTGGGGAAAATGTGTTTAGTGAGAAAGAGCCTTGAAAACAGGTAGGTTGTCGGAGGGGAGAAAGTAGCTGTATGTTAAGTGAATGATGTGGATGAGGGCCAATGTTGTTATTGTTGGATGAACCCATCAAACTTTGGATTGGGCAAGACTATTACACTTTTAATAATTCCTTAAAGAATTAAGGGAAGTTCTTTACAAACCATGGTCACGAATTCGCTGAAACTGTAGCAAATAGGGTATCAGAAATTAACACAAAAGTCAATTATAGACTATTATATTTGATGATTATATGTCAGATAAGACTATTAGGAACAACGAAAGATTACGCCGTACCGGTATTAGTTTTTTTATTGCTCGAAGTTACTTTATAAAAACTAAGGACACTTAGTGTCCTTAGGTTTTAAGATATTTACTGTTTCTATAAGCAGGATTGAATTCTTGCCCAAAGCAATAGCCGTAAAAAATTATAATGCGCATGCTCTTAACCATAAAAAGATATACGTCAAAATTGAAGACTGAATCTCCATTTAGAACAAGCTTACGGAACCAATAGTGTCAAAAATAACTAATGGCCATTATTAGGGTGGTAGATTTATAAGGCTTTTAAAGGCAATAATAATTTCTTAAAGGATTAATCCGGCACCCATTTATAAATCAAATAGTAATAGTCGTTAGAGGACGAATAGATAGGGTCATCCTGTCTCGTTTAAAAAGTTTGGAATGGGAAGAATCTTAAACCTTTTAATTCGAATTCGTGATCCTTTTCAATTTTTTTTGATATTTGAAATAGTCTGGGGAATTCACCCTTAAATATTGGAATCTAAAATCGTAACCTATAATTCTTATGCTATCTTCTAATGTGAGAAATGAATAAATGCCAGCGTTTCAAGTAATCAATATTAAAGGCATTGTCATTCTGGTTTCTTACTTTTTATGTTCAACTCATTCTTTCGTCGAGACCTTTTCTTTGGTTAAAGATTAATAACTTCATCTAGAAATTTGATTACCGTATGGGTCTTGTCGTTTTTGCCCAGAATAAGCTTTTTCCTGAATATGGTTTTCCTCATTAACTTTTAAATCTTTTTTAGCAATTGCATAAAGTTAGAAAAATACTGTTTTTCATTTTAATACGTGCGTAAATTCCCCGATTTAGGCTTAGAAGCGTTAATTTAGGGGATTAGCATTAAAGTGGTTAATATTACACTTCAAAATTTGGTTTAATAATTACTTTTTATTCTATTCAGGTCTAATGTTGTATATTGTGGCGCTTAACCTTTATCGATTTTTTGTATCCCAAAGTCTCCAGACAATGAAGTATGTGTACTTTTGCGCTGCTATTATTTTTTATACTTTCATTAATTCGGACAAACTTCTACAGGAAAAATAGCTTTTTTAACAGAAGAGAATTCATTGTTTGAAAGTACTTGCTGAATTATGAAAAAATAATATAATTTATCCTAAATATTAGAAGCGGTCAGAGGCCAACTTGGATAAGAATATTGAATGAAGACGGTCCGTTTTACGGTTTTCTGGACTTCGAAATATGGCTTTAAAAAGCTACTAGGTAAATTTGAAGGAATTGTTGTTAACATGAATACAAAAAGGATTATTTTACTTTTACCTATACATTGTCGCGTAATATAATCGCTTCCAAAATTTAAAGGCAGTTGCAACGGTATAGGCAAGCAGTTTTACTACGGTACGGGCGATAAAATTTATGCGTTATGGAGGGATTGGGATATTGTGCTAATGACAGTCCGGGTACAGAGTAAATTAACAGTGCGACGCAAGCAAACTGCAATTGGGTTATCAGAAATGATAGGTATGATTTTCATTCATATCATGGAAAAATTATATTAATTCGTCTCCTATTCACTTCATAACGGCTGCAATACGCTTTTCCATATCCCTATCTATTGTATAAAGGTTCAGGTGCATTTTCATCCTGCAGGTGAACTACGGCATATGATTTTTTACTCAAGGTTAATTTTTTTTACGTTATATAACATCAAATAAATTCATGGTTAATTTTTCGCTGCGGTCCGTAGTGCGATATCATAATTTGCTTAAAAGTTGACAATCTCGTCCACTAAAAGTGTATAGTAGTTTTTACCTTCGGGATAATATATGGGGATTCGTATAGGTTTATCTGATTTTGTAAAATAGCTCATATATAATACCATCGAAAATCGGCGTACAGGACGTCTCTTTTGATATCGAATTCTTAAAACATTTCTTCACTACTCAGAGACAGCACAATTTCCTTGGCTATCTTAAGGAAATCTTCAGATAGAATATCCTGGATTTGGCTGTGAATTAAGTTCCGTAAGACCCAATTAGAAGGAGTTTTTAAAATGGATTTAAGGTAAAAGAAATCGGCCTTTTTGAGCTGATGGTTTGTCCAAGTGTCTTCTAAATCTTTTCCAGTAACAAGCATGCTTAGATGCTTTTTTTTTTCCCTCTCTTTGTTTGATAATGATGATAGATTTTACCGAATCAAAATTTTGAGGTTTTGCATTGCTATTGGCTATTGTTGGCATGCTCTACCGGTGAAACAACAGTAGTTGCCATCACACAGTATAGATTACGTTCCTTAAGGGGTTCAGACATGGTATGGTATGTTGTCCTAATATCATTGAATAAATTTGTGTTATAGGCAGGGGAGGTTAGGCTATTCGCCAAATTTCATTAATCTTAGACGCTAAAATTACCTATAAAAATATTTGGATCTGTAAAATCTTCAAATTTGGAGTAGGGAATGGAGGTTCAATTTATTCTTTGACCTCAACATTAGTTATATTCCAAAAATACGTAAATTTCTCTATCATAACCTATCTTTGTACATCCACACGGTAAACGGATAGATAATCTATACCCGATTCCGTAACGTTTTTTTCACTTAATGTCCACGATGGCTAGAATAGATTTAATGGTATCCTTAGATTATTCTGACCTATTAGTTTTAATTTATTTTGTCTAAAGTTAAAATACTGGTATCATCATTCTTTTTGGATAATTTCTAATGTTCCGATGTAATTATTCGCCCCAGCAATTTCCGTGGATCAATAATGCACACGTTTTTTAGACATATTCAACGTTGGTCGATTATCAGATACTCTTTCAACGGAAAGATGCACCGTACTTATACTATGCTTTAGGCTGTTTTCGTACAGATAACGGGATTAAAGCGGGCTTTCTAAAATTCTACTTGTGCTTCCGGAAACTCCGGAATTTGCCCGCCCAATTCCCGGCGTGCAAATGGTTTTTACCGTATCACATATATCAGATTTCTCTTCGTTAAGAATATGGCTGAACCCCGTGCAAGGTTGGTGACTCGGTCATTTTGGAGTGTTTTTTACCACTAATTTTTGTTTCCTTTTTCTATGCAGCATCAAAGATGTAGGGGGCTGACCGCATTCGTGGTAGTAAAATAATTGGTAGCAGTCACTATATTATTTTTGGGGAGTGATTCCAATAGATTTAATTCTATTTTTTAACCAATGGTGAGGTGTACATAAGATTACTTATGGTTATAACAATACCTTTGGGCATTCGCCTTTTTACGACCTTACGTCTAATTTTTTAATGATCGGGTTAGTGATATTAAATTGTAAGGTTGGCGTAATAAATTCCCTTAGATGTCCTTTATGCTTGAAATCCGCATTTAAGCCTGCTAACTGCCCAGAAATGGCTCATGGCTATCGGCCTATTTGGGGTATGTCTAATTTCAAATTATTTCATCTACTTCAATTTAAATACGTTCTGAACACTGTGTCCACACTAAAGGATTCGGCAATAACCATAATTCCGTCTGATTTCTCCCCTATCCAATTTCGTCTTTCGGCACAGATAACCATGGCTTTCTCTCCCGGAATTTTTCCATTTTTTAATTACCGACAACGCCTCTCAATTCGGTGTGATACAGTATTGTGCCTATGTGGTGGACTGCACGCCTTTGGGTCAAGACGAGTCGGGGGCGTAGCTGGTGGATACGAATGATGGGAGCCATTGCAGGAACAGATAACAGGTGTGGGTGTATATTATCAGAGAGGGAGGGGTGGTATTAACTCAGGCTTAACAATTCGCCAACACTATTGCATTATGCCGACTTTGAAGCAGATTCAAAGGGAAACTCCTCAACTCCGGCAAGTCAGGTTAATATTGTCAGACTGTTCTTATTGGGGTCAGTAACATTTTTTAAAATTGTGTTTAACCAGATTTGTAAGATATTTTCATTGGATATTTTTTAAGGCCCAAATATAAAAAATCAATAAGACGTTATTGTTAATTTAGTTATATCATCAAAAATTTTCGTTATTAAGCTACTATTCTAATAATCTTTTAGTTCTCAAATTCATTTGAGATCGTAAAATTTCCCCCCTAATTAATTTCCCTCAGGTAATTTTATAATTATTAATCTTATGAGAATTTTACATATTTTTTTGTGTTTATCGTTGTTATACTGCTAGTAGGAAGGGGGAAAGCAGTGGATTTAACAGAGGGATTTTGGTTGCTGAGTTGGGAGGTAGGGGATAAGCGATTTAGCGTTCAAACTTTAGCTTATAGGAGGGAGATGTATAAAGTATATACTGAGACTGTAAATGCCGTGAGACTAAATTAAAGTAGAACGAAATTATGTAGAGGGAGATTCCGTGATTATTAATGCGGTTTTTTGAAGGGTTTTGACGGGAATATATCGGTCATGAATAAATGGAAAATTTGTCAAAGAAAATGAGGCAAGGGTTTTGCCTTTTAAGGCGTTCCATGGAATAAAGGAGCGTTTATAAAAGGCCGATATCCATTACAAATATTCGGGGATTGGGAAGTAGAGTTTTAACCCCAATTATGGAGCCAGCTAATTGATATATCAAGTGGATGACAAATTTACGGTATTTTAGACATGAACAGGGGATTATCGTTTTTGGAGGAATCCAATGTGGCGATTCTATAAAATTAATAACCTTTGATGAGGCATGCTATTTATTTAAAGCTAGCGCCAGGAAACAGTTCCAATGGTTGGGGTTTTTTTACTCTGGAATTCATTCTAAGGTGGCCATTGTTGGAAAAGAAGACAATTTCGAATGCCACAATGAGAATCCTTGACTATAATGAAAAAGGATATGAAAATAAGTTTTTTCCTTTACTGATGCATGCAGGCAGTTGTCTCTTGGATGAGCATTTTTAAGATAGGTTGTGATCGTCAGTTTATCGAGGATTGTGCCAAATGTTGGATGACTAAGTTTCTAGTAGAATAATTTAAAAGATATCACATACAGCTGGGTTGTTGCACTAGCCTTTGATATGCAAAAACAAGGAAGCGGCATCAGGTCCTATAGATATGGCTCAAGATGAATTGGGAGTTAATATCGCCATCTGTTGGCCAAATACGGCGCGATTGACAAAAGGAAATGGCCAAAAAATAATACCCATGTGAATCATATACTTCTTTCCATATATTTATATAGACAATTGGGAGAAGGTGTCGAAAAATATATAAAGGTTTTAACGCCCTGCACTGGTGCAATTACGATAGTTTTAAGAGATTTTCACAGTTTATTATACAGTATCTTGAAGCGTAATGGAATGGCTCATATTTGATCATATGGCATGTATATGGGTGCTAAAGAGAACTAAGGTGTGTTTTTTGTATAATGGATTCGGTTCTAAGCCGTTGTATCCTAAAAAAAACGGCTCTTTGACATATATTTTGGATAAATTATATGATGTTTGATTGTTCCAATATATTTTTCGTAATTAAATTGAGTTTCAATCAGAATCTATGATATTGCATATTAAAATCAAGATTGACTCGTGCGTATTTTGCCTGTGGAATTAAATCATAGTACAACATGTTTTCTCATGGATTTGTCACGGCTAAACACAACGCCCTGATTCTCATATAATCCAAATGGTAAGCATATACATTGGACAGGATAGATGCAGGGTTGGTTATGTTTTTTTCTTGGCCGAGGGTAGGAGCCAATAAAGGTTCAAACATGGCATGTTCTTACCAATAGAGGCAGAAGGCAGGATCCTTGGTCCACAGATGGCATAGTGGTCATAGTATCCCAACTTTGTCTGTAAGGATAAATCAAATTCGCTGCGTTTCAAACATCATTTGCATGGAGATTGTCTACAAGGGAAATCCGTTGCACCCCCTCTGGATATGCTTTCTGAGATTCTGTGTAACATTTTTGCATAGCTAAGAATGCCAAAATTCGCCCTGTCTAACCAGTTGTTAGTTTTCTTTTCGTCTGCCCTTGGCAGCTTTAAAAGCCAAATGGGCATTCGGCTTTTTTTCGGAGTTACTACGCATAAATCAGATGCTGGTAACGTCTTTCATAGTTTTATTCACAAGTGATTCCCCGGTAAGCTACGATAGATTACGAAATCTGTTCAAATAACGTGTTTTTTTATGGGGATTTTATTTACCAATGTCGAAAAACTTTCTGCTATTTGGTTAAAAAGTTGTATCCCTTCGAGAGTTGTAGAACTTGTCGGCCGACTTTTGCACTAGGTTATCATATATTTTTGGGTCCCTATGGTACCAAAAAGAATGGAATAGACTTTGCAAGATCAAGGTCTCTTGGGACAAAGAGAGCATATTTATCCATGGCAACGGGTATTAGCACTTCGTATGGGTAAATGATGGTTGAGGTTCTTCAACGGCCTGTAAGCTTTAACAAGACTGTGCCAAGCTCTGGCAATCCATTCCACTAAAAGCGCATCTTATTGCTTTTAGCTATATTTTTATTTTTAATACCATGGCAATGACAATATCATGGATGTCCGCTCGTCAAAAAATTATTTCTGCTATCTGCAAATTTGTTCAAAAATTCCTGATAACTACTCAGTTGGACTTTGGTAAGTTTCGTACTAACATTTTGCCTATAAGCCAATGCAGCTCTTCCCTCCCTGATTATGATAAGGAAGCCTCGTTAACTCAACATATGTGATCTATTATATTATGTTTACCCTATTTTTTATTACCATCATGATGATTCTGAGCTTGGGCAAAAGCTTTTGCTATTCTAAGCTTTGTGGAGAACTTAAGTATATTCTCCATTTTTTTTGAGTCCTTACATTGCTCTATATATAACAATTTTTAATATTGATATGTGTTCAATAGGTAGGGTGTTGTCTTAGATCATTAACATCTTCCTCTAAAAGCGTGTTTCACGGCCGTTCTCCTAGCCTTATGGTGCACCAATTTGTTGGACGTTTGATAACACGTAATAGAGTTTGGCAGTGCGCCAATTAGATCTTATGAAATGACCAGGAATAAAATAGCTTTATGTATACCGTTTAGTTTTCTTAAGGTATTGTTATTTTGCCCCATTATTCATCAGGCAGAATAACCATAGTGGTCAGAAAGTTCAATACGGTTGCCCGGACTTTATAACTAAAACCAGTACATTGTGTCTTCTAACCGCATCCTTGCGTAAAACTTATACTATTCAACAAGGTTATAGCGTAAGTTACGGCATATAGCCTTTCATATGGATCCCTTAATTGAGGAACTTGAATTTAATATGTTTCCCGAGTTAGATACTGATGTCTGTCTTTTGGGCCACTCATGCTCTGCGCATTCAATGTTTTTTTAACAGAGTGTAACCCAGTTCGG
>Ga0163217_1073818_pt1 | contig 17543 bp, 20 predicted proteins | sample SynspAceP_FD_185933 | JGI IMG/M metagenome (GOLD analysis project Ga0163217, IMG submission 185933) | Saline lake microbial communities from Ace Lake in Antarctica - Synechococcus sp. Ace-P (PacBio error correction) | ecosystem: Environmental > Aquatic > Non-marine Saline and Alkaline > Saline ...
GTGGTCGGGCCGATGCCAGTGCAGCATCTTCTGTATGAACATGTCAGTGAAGCTCGGGTCACCGTGGTTGCTTTGCGCAGTATCAGCTCCTGGTATAGGTCCGTGATCATACATACAACGGGCTGGCAGGGATTGGTGTCTGTTCCAAGTGGCAGTGAATTATGTCTTTCCTGACTGTTGGCGATGCGCATTTTCCTGGCTTCTGAAAAGTGTGCGGGTCATGCCCTGATTTCCCCGCCCTGGAGCCAAGCCTGTTTCTTGCGTCAGGGGGTTCTGATCACCGAGCGCTCGCAAGGCTTTAAGGAGGTACAACTGGCTGAATGCCGGTTCGCCCATGGTGCCAGGTCCCCGCTGTGATGCGAGCGTACGGGTTCGCCTGCCTTAACAGGGATACTGGGCGTATCTCAAGTGTTCCTGCTGGCGGTCCAGCCGAAAGCGCCCAGATGGTTCGGGCGCCGCGAGGTGTGCCATCTCTTGCGCGAGAGAGCGCTGCGATCGACCCTAACGTCCGTCGCGGTGCGGCTCCTGTGATCGGCATCCGGTCAGCGCCCATGCTCCTGACTGGTCCCAGGCCTCCTGTGGCGCCATCTCTGACAAAGCCTCTCTGCTTCTCCGCCAGTATGCACAGAGCGGATCCCGGTTTCATGTCGCTCCAGATGCCTTAGACGTAGGCGTGGCCTGGGCGCCTATTGCGTGTGTCTGTTTGTATTCCGGCTCTAGGTGCGGGTGTTGGCTTGCCGCCTGAGGTCCTGGGCATAGTTCTCGGGGAGAGCGGAAATCTTCTGTTGCATATGTTTCTGATGTATTCAGAAACCGCAGCTAGCGCGCGTTTGCGCCCTGGGTTGCATCGCGCGTCGATCGCCGCCTGGATGTCCCATGGCTGCCGCTGATGGGTTGCGACTGACGTTGCCCAACGCTCGATATGTCGCCGGTCAAACCCTTCGTCGCCGCTGGCTCTCAGAGTGTTCTGGGGTGTGTTGATCTCCCCAGGTGAGTCCGCTTCTCTCCGAGCGGTATAATGAATCTCGGTTCGAGTGCCTGTGAGCTGGCCTGCCGAGGCGCTCTCCGCTTAGGCGTGCATGCGCTGGCCTGCTCTCCGACCCCAGCCCAGTCAGAGCTGACATACCAAAAACGAGGGTTGTACGATGGAAATGGTAGTCGGAAGATCGGCTTACGGGGGGCTCAAATTAGTCAGTCGTTGCTGGTTGCCCAAGCCTGCTGCTGGGTGGGGCCTTTCTCCTCCGCAGGGGTTTTGGCTGCAGGGTGAGGCCGCTGCCAACCGCAAACTCTGGCCCTGCGCCTGGGTGTTCTGCTTGCCTGGCGCCGGGTTGTTTGACCAGTCTTCTGCCCGAACCGCTCCCCAAGTCGAGGCTCTCAGGTAGCCGAGCGCAGGGGCAGAAGCGGAGCAAGAGCAGCTCTTCCACGAGAAGAGTCACATGCATGAAGCCGAGCATGCTGCAGTAATCCGAATAAACCGGCCGTAGCCGCTCTCCTCTGGTCCGCCTGCAAGACAGGTTTGCGACAACGCATGACACAGGTGGGGATTGCTCCAGTCCCAGCACCGTTATAAACGGGACCAAGCCCTGGGCAGCCCCGGCCGGGGGTCTGGGGTTGGCCGCCAGCTTGTCGGGTGCAAGTCCCTGGTGGCCACTGGCGGCTGCGTCGGAGTGCGGCAGGGTGCGAGGCTCTCTTCCGCCAAACGGGGCCCGGTGGCAAGGCAATGAGGGCTTCTGCGTGGGTCGCGCTGGCCAATGGATGGAAAGCCGAGATGTGCTGTGTGTGGGAGACGGCCAATGATACTGCCTGTTGTCAGTACGTATGGAACTGTGATGGTTGCCGGTAGGTTGGTCAGGATTCCCAGACCGCTGTTTCGAGGTGCCAGAACCATCCGGGCGCTTGATGGGATGACGTGTTGGGGCACCGGCGGCCGGCGATGCTTTCCCTCGGCCTGCTAGCGCCAAAACAAGAAGATCAAACGGGCTTGTTTTCCGCTCAAGGTCGCGCCGGTGACTCACTCTCTGATACTGTACCGGCCCGGCCAGCTCTCGGCCGATTGGCTCTGGCCCGTGTCGCCGGCCACCGGAGCCTGGAAGCAGACCGATGGCCCGGGGTCTTCTTGAGCAGGGAGAAAGCGAAAGGGTGATGATCATCCATTGACGGCTAGCGTCGAACAAAAGGCCCTGGCCGATCGCTTCAAGCCGAGACTCCTCGCAGGAGGCGGCGTGATGGGGTGGTGGGTCCCACAAATGCCTCCCCTCCGCCGTCTCGCCAATTAACCGGACAAGGAAGCGATCGAGAGCAGCTGAGTGGAGGGATGTGGATTGGTACAAGCCCCAGTCCCTGCTGGCCGTCGATAGGGCAGCTCCGGGGGGTTGCTCTGCCAGGCCGTACTCAGCGCCCAATGGCCCGCCAGCTTGACCCTGGTCTGCCCTTTCCGTCAAAGGAGCCGCTGGCGACGGGCCCAGCTGGGAAGTTGAAGCCGCTCAGTCAGGAGCCTGGCTGGAGCCTGCTTGTTGCGAAGGCTTTTCCGGTCCGTTGGGCTTTGAACCAGGCCTGTTGAAAGCGTCCTGGGTACGACATTCCGGCCAATTGGCCGTTCTGAGCGCCCCAGGTTGGTGAGGAGGCGATGACGGCCGTTGCCAGCTGAGCTGCTGGATCCAAAGGCTTCGTCAACTTGAGGCTCTTTGTGCTGGCGCGTCGTGCAATATTCGCTCTTGAGCAGTGGCTCGCCGCTGGCCTGTCAAAGGCGCCGCAGCCGCTCTGGACCTAATGCCCCTGCCTCGTCGCCAACCGAGAGATCCGCCTGACACCGCTCGCACGCCGCCGTTCAACAACAGGCGGAAGGCTCTGAACGAAACGGGGAGCCCGCGCCAACCCTGGGAATCCGCTTGTGGGCTCCAACTTGAGCCAGGTTGCCAAACCAGGACCGCATACGCGCTGTAGCGAACACGCTGAACACAGCCACGCGACGCAAGAGTAGGGCAATGGCTCAAACCCATGAGATCGCACCACCGAGCCCGCTTCAAGGTCCCCAAAGCTTGCAGTGGGCAAGCGGATCCGAGGGGCCGCAGCTGCTGAAATGGTCGAGAAGTGCATCCCTTTGACGGGCAGGAGCGTGCGTTCCGGCTGAGCAGATACTCTAAGCGTGCCACTTGATTCCGGAGTGGGGCAGTCTGTACGGCCGATCTTGTCAGTCAAGGGGTGCCTGAATCGCCTCTGGAATTCCCCAGTGAAGACCTGGTTCGATCTGCGCGTTGGTGAAGCCGCAAGCGTCGGAGCCCGCAAGCTGAGGGCCAGTTCAATCAGCTTACAAGCCTGGATCTCGAGCCTGCGCGATCCCAATCGAATCCCTGAAGCGCTTTGGTTCGGTCGCCGCGACCCCCAGCTCAGCCCAGTCCGGACACGACCTACCCGGTCGTGGGCATCACGGCGCAAGAAACTGCGGCAACCGCCCTGGGCGTGGGGGCCGGGATGCGTGGATCGGGGCTGGGCGCCTGCGGCTACTTTGCTGCCTGCTGTTGCCCAGATGGCTTCCGCCCCCGCTGCTGGAGCGTGGCAAGCCGGTGAAGGGCGCAGCGCCCCGACACCTTCGGATCTGGCAAGGAAAGCGGCCGTTCGACCCCGAATCCACGTGCAGTTCGGCGAAGGGGGAAGCGGTACTTCTCGGATGGGAAAAGCCTACCACCAGGTGCGCGTCCCCAGCACCATGGCCGCAAGGTGCTGAGGAGTTGGTGGCCTGTGGTGCCACCCCGACAATCCTCAGCCTGCATCGCCCCCTACATCGGCACCTTCAAGCGGCCACCGTGGTGCGGGGGCTGCGCTCCCGATCGAAGCCCTGGTGGCGGAAATCCGCTTGTTCAGTGCAAAGGTCAGCAACTCGAGACCGTAATCGGCCGACCCGAACTCGGCACCCAATAGGAGCTCCAGCGTGTGGTGGGGTTTGGCGCCCTGGCTGAATTGCCAGGTCTTGCCAGCCGATCCAGGTTGTCTGGCCGTCCGTCTTAGCGCCCCGACCTTTCCGCGCATGCGGCATCCCCCGGGCTGGGGCCAGTCGACCAAGGCCGTTCTTCGATCGGCTGCGGATCGAGCACCCCCAAGCCGATGGTTCGACCGGCTCGCTGGGGGCCTTCGCCGCCATCCCACGTCCTGGCCCGCTGCGAGTACAACTTGTCCACACTGCCCGCAATGGACAACCGTCCCTTAACAGCTTCTTTGCAATGTGCCCATGGGGCCTGGTGGTGGCCGCCGCCTCCGAAGCAGCCATGTGGTGACGCAACGGCATGAGTCTAGCATTCACATAAGAAAATAGGGCGTAAGCCCTATTTTCCTGTCAGTTGAGGCTAGTTAATAACGCGCTGAACGCTTTGACGATCTGTGAGATATTGGCAGATTTTCAATCGCTTCATCCACCGTCCATTGATCGCAGCTAATGAGCGCCTGAATCAATTTTGACCAGGCCCGTTGAACGCAATTGTTGCTTGGAAACTCAGGAAATGGCAGGGCAAATCTTTTAGAGACCGACCAACTGCACACATAAACAGAGCGAGCATTGTTGTCGAGTGTGCTGTCGGTCTGGATGAACGAGACTCAAGTGGGATCCGCGTGGCACTTCAACACTCTGCTGTCACGCCAGAACCAGAGCGGGGACCGCGCCTCTGTCTTGAGTAGATTTAGGGTGACGCATTAATTCCTACTTAGCTCTGTATCCCGCCCTCACCGCTGTAGGGTGAGCGTAAGCCACCAGAGCCTTCGCACCACCCCGCGTGGTGCGTAATCTATGTCATCACCGAACAGCCCCACGACTGGATCTCTACTATTAGTGACGTTTGTGCGCGCGATCTGACACGGAGACTATATGTCCAGCAGCGCCGGAGGCGGCGTTTTATAAGATGGAGAGCCGCTATGAGATAAACAAAAGTAGCCAATACAGAGGCGAACACACAGATTAAGCGAGCACACCATACTATAATTCTGATAACGCTTAGGAGAGAGTGACAGGAAGCGACTCACCACACCGACAAGCAGTAACTATTTGTCCACGACCCACTTTACTTTTGCTTAGGATCGGTTACCAAAAAGACGCAGCGATCGTGGCGTCCAATCCGACATGCCTGGCTTGCCTCATCCTATTGCATCGAACACCACACGCGACTATTGAAGCCGGGAGCGTGGCTGTATATTCGTATACAGCTGCGTTGCATTGCTTGAAGCCGTGGAGGGAGCCATTAGGGCCTCTCGCGCGTTAGAAACTCATGCATGGAAAGCGTGAGAGCGCGCGTCTATCCATTCTTTTCGCTGAAGCATCTTGAGCGGCAGAGTGCCGAAGTTCTCGATCAGAGAGAACCAACGTGCAGCGCCTAACAGAGCAAGTTAGCCATGCTCCGGTAACGATCAAATGGCACATGCTCTTAACGGCACCCATGGCCCAGGCTATCACACACGTAAGCAATACTTATTCGCGCGTGAGAGCGGTAGCCCGCTAGCTCTGTGAGGAGAATCCCAGGGAGAGGACCGCAGCTAGGCCACGGAGTGCAGCGCTATGTGTTCCCGAGCTCGAGATGCAAGGAGGTCCCAGTTGACTTCACATTTTCCCAGCGGGCCGACATTTCAGGCGTCTCCGGTGGCGAAACGGCAAATCGGAGATCCAGTGGTTCGAAGCTATCAGGCCATACAATTGGTGCTAGCCATTCACATAGACTGGCCCGTTCTCATAAGACTTCATATATCCAGCCACACGACCATTAGAGAGGAGGGGAGAGGATACCTCTATGGACGCTCACGAGATCAATAAGGCTCCTTCGTGCCGGCTATGTATCAACCCACGAGTGTTCTATCCCAATTCTCACCACACACCCCCACAGATACCGCGCTTCAGCTATGAGACATCACGCAATGCGTCATTACACACCTATATATAGCGCGCATTCCTTGTGAGCGCCTGAGCCGAGAAATATCTCCGACTTGGCTGCGGATATCTACAGACACTTCTTTCTTGATAGAGTGAATAACTGCACCATGCTGAACCCCTCTTAATTCATGGTTGGCTTTCAATTCTGGTGTGAGAGGGATCTTCTTTTGGCATTCGATCAATCATAAGCACCCGTTATTAAAACAAGTTCCGACCCACCCTTGGACGTTGTTATGAGTGTATTCTCGCAGAAGAAGAGTGGCGTAGCGGCTGAAGTTGCGATGACTCATCACGCACGACGGGAAGTCGGCTAACTCGGGCTGTCACGCTATAGGTCTGATTATCTAGGAGTAGCCAACAGCGTTCACTACGATATCTAATTATCACACCGTGTCTGCGCGCGAGGAGTTTTCTCTTCCGAGTATATCTTCTTTTAGAACTAGAGCTAGGCAGAACTATCGCGGTTTTAACCATTTCAGAATAAGCATTTAGGCATAAGGGAACATGAATTGATTCAGGTTTGACGGCATAAACTGTTATTGTATAGAGGCAGCGTCCCATCTGGCAAGTTTTCGCAATGATTTCCGGCCTGCTCAAGGATTCCCAGCGATCCCCAGTGGGCAATCGATCCAAACAGTGGCAACAAGTCAAAAACAACGCGTCATCAGCCAGCGCATGCAATGACGGCTGCAGCACTGATGAAAATCAGAAAACGCAAGGCAACGCCTTCGGAGCGGTGTCGGAAATGAATACTCAGCATCAAACATCGCCCACTTCGAATATCAGCACTTTGGGGTGATCACCTTGGGAGAACACAATGCCTACTCCATTGCACCGCTTTGACCTGGTCGCGGCGCAGGAATGGAACGGAAGTGCTTTCCCCGCCACGGTGCATAAGAGGGCAAGACCGTGATCTGGGGACTCCCAGCAGACCTTCGAACTGCAAGTTGGGCCAAGGCTTAATATAAGGCTCCAGCGTCATGAGATGACCGTAATACATAAATGCATAATTGTGGTCACTCATTTGCTGCTGGCGCATTTTTCTATCCTCAGACCAATAGATAAAGTCTTATACCAGAGCGTCTTCTTGAGTACTCTCATACTCTCCGAGGTCATGGTGCGCTCGTCTAACAAGGATTCAGCTAGTGTCATAAGCAAGTACTCCATAAACTCATGCTTAAAGGACGTTGTCTCACGATTTGTATTTTCGTGTATAATGAGAGCTGAGTGAATGAACCAGCATTTCTAGGTAACCAGAGGAGTGTGAACGACATGAAGTGAACATCGATTCATTGAGCTTTAAGCGTCTGAAGGCGGTCCTAATGGCGCTCATCCGTGGCAAAATGTTGGGCACGACTGCCACAATACGCCTTTCAACCTCTATCTGAGACCGAGCACTCCATTTCGTGGTGACGCGACACGTACTATCTTGGAGCGGCGTGGAAAAGGCACCACGACTAAGCACGATTAGTCATTTACCAGTGACGCTACGGAGACACTTTGAATGTGAAGAACCAAAGCTTGGGCACTATGGCTCTCAGAATGTGAAAAGAATAGCACTCAGAAGGAGAATGAGAAGTCCTCTTCGCACTCACACCTGCACTTCGGCGTCACAGACAATCTATGAGTGTGCAGTCCGTCGTCGACTTCCCCCTAAAAGCTAACTGAGGCCTTCAAGGTGCGTGATCGTTGGAATTCGGGCATCCAATCATTGTGGCGATATAGCTGTACCATGGCAGCTTGGCGTCTAATGCCGACTCTCACTCTCGCCCACTACTCATAATCGGATGCACACAGCTATCTTTTGGCGCGCGGTCACTGGCTCTCAATTATCTATGTTACATCGTGCGAGTTGAGCCTCTTTGCGTGCTACCATGGCTTTGCTGTCGCTGAGCACCTTTGGATCCGATCCCAGTCAGCACTCCACCAATTGAGAGCGAAATCGCGAGCGATGAGATGCCTGAGGACGTGTCACCTGTGTTTGCCATTCGAGATCTCGGAGCATTTTGCAAAAGGACTTGCGTTGTATACGATCAAAATGATGTTCAGTAATCGCTAAAGTGGACGCGACTCCGTTTTTTGGCGCGATAGAGGGTCTCTGTACTGGCCACCTCTCTGAGTCAGAGTGGAGCACCATACGCGCGCGACACGCCCAACCTGAACAAAAGTTGCAACATATCGAATTACGTTGGAAGACACACGGTTATTTCGAAATTCCGCTAGCAGGTTCCGGGCCTTGCCAGAAAGGTGCCTGCCGTCACGGGCTCTGCGAGCACGACTAACACCAACAAACTCTGTGGTCCTGCGAAGGTTGTCCTGACAACGGGACGCTGTCCCAGAAAGCGGCGTGCGACTAGAATCAGCGACGAATGCTGAATCGTGTTCATTGTGAAGGCGTTTAAAGCACACTCTCGATTTGAGTGTGCCAGCGGAGCCAGGAGTTACAGCTGTTCAGCTCAGGGCTAATCCGAGAACAGCAATTGCAAATTGTAGGCCAACGGCGCAATATCTCCGTCTCACGCGAGAGATGAGCCGAGGAGCAGTCTATGCATTTGGAGCATCTGCGCCGAACCTCGGCTCGGGGACGGCCTCGGAAGTCCGTTGCTGGAGCGGGCGTCGGCTTCGCCGACCCACGGCGCCAAGCAGTCCAGCAATTCTCCAGGCTCGCCGTCAAGCAACAGCGATAAAGGCAACACAATACGCAACGCACCGGTTCGAGTCCGGCCATCCCAGCCGTGCGATGGCAACGGCCCGGCCTGGCACTGGAACAGGCGAAGATGCGGGAACCAACACCCTGATCAGCCAGTCCATTCGGCAGCGCAGCAGCCCATCGCAGCCAAGTACCTCATACAGGCTTCACAGCGGTTACGCCACTTCTAATAAGCTCCATTTGAGATCTCGTCAGCTTAAGTCTTAGCACACAAATTCTTGAATTTCAGAACGTGTAGAATGGCAGGGTGGCCCAGCTCCAGTTGTCACCAAAATCGACTCGATGTTTCGCTGCTAAGCAGTCACTTTGTACCCGTTTGATAACAACTGCGCGCACAGTAGATTCGGCACCACAATACACGCGCAGCTTAGCATCGGTGTAAGTTATGGGCCTGATAACCACGTCTTCATCCGAGGTTTGTTACCGGGTGAGCGTTTATCTCATCCCCGGCCAATACAGACATTTAGGGAGGAAGGTGCACAGCTCTGCAAGTGAGAGGAACGCTCTTTCAGAAATGTGATGAGCCCGCCGAGGAGGACGCGCTGCAAAACAGCATGACATTTTCGCGAGCAGCGCGAGGAATTAGGACCTTAGAGCCTAAAGCCGCTGTTTCGGCGCCATGGAACACGCCCGCATATGCGAGTTTCACCGAGAGATAAGAGGCGATTATATTCAAGTGTCTCGGGGCAGCGGATGATTGCATCGACCGAACGCCACCACCAGCGCAGTGTCAATGCCAGCACGCGGGCGAGCGAATACGACGAATATCTCGCCGCGAGGGCCCTTCTTAGGCGCGTCAATATGGTTCGGCGAGATACGAGGAGTGCGGAGAAGGCGAGCGCGCCTACAAGACTAGGAGTCTGCGGAAAGGCCTTATAGAGTGATGAGGCACGGTAACCCTCAGTGCATGTCGAGTCGGACGCGTATATTGCAGGGCAACATACAAGCAGGCGAGCTTAACGCTGAGAGCCAGATCGAATCGACGCTTGACTGAGACGCGGGACCAAGGGCGAAGTCTTTATCACATCTCTATCACTGAGATAGCGCACTGCGAGCACTCTGCTGCCGAGCACGCGAGGCATAGTAGGCCGCCGTGGCGCGGTAGGACGCCATGTGCGATCTCTAAGTTATCACACTACTCGCACGTTTCCATTTAGAGAGCCACGATCGCCGCGCACTCAAGGTCCACGAAGACCGGTAAGCGGTTTTGCCAGTGAGTAGTTCGAGTTCACGCGAGTCAGTTCGCGGCACCTCGGGCAAATCTCTCGTCGCAGAACAGACGGAGACAACGCTGCGGAACAGTGCAGTGAGGAAAGAGAGACCGGCGGTACTTGTCGCGCGACAGCTGGCGCCCTCGGCCGCCCCGCCGTGCGGAATTGGACGAGGGCGGCGGGGGCCTCGAGGCCCGGCGCCCTCGTGCACTTGGTCCGCAATCCACCTGTCCTTGCAATCAGCAATTCGCCGGGCGGTTCTCAAGCAACGGCTGTGGCTCAGGCAAGGCGCGTGATCGAGGTACTCGAGAGGATCGATCTTGTGGTGGATATCTAATAACGCTGAAGAGAAGCGATCCGAGCCATGGCCAAGCATCCGCTCGCTCCAGACCAACCCCAGGCGTCCAGCCAGTGACGCGAGAGTATCGGCATGACAGCAGGCGAGCAACTGACAGCCATACCATGGAGAAGTTGACAAACCACGAACAGGGCCTATGCGATGGTGCTCTAGAACCCGCGACACGGTGCCTGTACCCTCTGCGAAATTCTCTAATCTCAGCAAAGATCCCAGCAAACCTTTATTATAAGCACAATTCTGAAAGCGCAGCCCGAGCCCCGTGGATTTCATTATAAACACCGTTTCCGCGAAGCACCATTTGCGCGGTCTCGAGGTTGACGCTCGCTAGCAAGAGAAAGTCGGTACGCGCGAGCCCAGGGACTACCCACCAGGGCTTCATCGTGCGACTCGCCCCGCAGCAAATTGGCGAGCGCGGGATATGAAAAGCCCGCAGCCCTTCGAATCAAAACAGTCACGCCGCCAGGCGGTTGAAGCCACTCTGACATGACCAAAAGCCGCATTCCTGTTGTGCCTCTTGCACCTGAAACGACCTGCCCGTCCCTATGCTCTGCGATCTGTTGAGCGTGCTCCCGCTCTGACGCAGGCGAGGGCCGCGGGCACTCACCGTGAGCAACATTTAGCCAATCAGGCGTTCCTGTTCCCACCACGTTCTCTGCGGTTGGACGGTCGTAGCAACTCATCACGACCGCACACACGCGCGTGTGGGCAACACCGTCGTTCCTTGACATTGGGACGATACGCCCAAGGCCGCATTCGCCCTTCGGCATGAAGCCGGGCGCCTCTGCCTCCGAGCTGTCGACGTAACACCCATCGCTCTCGCCGGTGATCCACCACGCCCCTTGACCAACTTCAACCGTGCTGCCCACTGGTTTGCGTCTCATCGAGAGCGGCCAGAACGCCCTCAATCAAAGTCGAACTCCATCGATCCGTGCGGGCGCCCGGGCAAGAAGGTTTGCACAGCACGCCTTCCCTGACCTCCGGCAAGCCCCCCGCTTCCGGCAGTAGCCCCGCTGAACGCGCCCGACCCAGCAGGGTTCGCGCGAGAAGTCAAATCCTTCGAAAGCTGGCCGTCTCAGACAGCGCGTTTCTGTGTCATCGGAGAGACCGCCATCGCGGTGCAAGACCACTGCAGTTAGCTTAGAGCGCAGACGGCCTTGGCCGCGTGCGCGCATAGGCGGGTCGCGCGGCACGAGGCAGCGGCTCGTTTCCCTGTCCAACCAACTGGGGCTGGCGGCAAGAAGCCCAGACCCTGAAATCAGCGCTTGGCGGCGTGGCAAACGGTGCCGGCTCCTCTTCCTTGCGGCTGAATGGAGCAGCTCAGCGGTGCGCAGGAGTCTGGGGCTTGGAGACGGCTGGCGCGAAGGGAACGGCCGCAGCGATTCCCCCTCTGGGCGCTTGGCATTGACTGCTGCTCGGAATCCGGCCATCGGCTCTACGCCACAGGAACACTGGTAGTTCCACACTGTTAAGGCGACCCACGACGCTTCCGGCGATGCCTTGCCAGGCTGCATGGCAAGCGGACATGTGAGCCTCCATGGCTGATGGTCCGCCTGCTTGAGCGAACAGGACGAAACCGCAACGGGCCCATCTTGCCGCGGCCCTCAGCGCGTCCCTATCGGGCCATGCAAAAAGGCCGCAGCGCAACCCAGGCAAGCACCGTGATCTGGCCGTCGGGCAATCGAGCAGCACGGGTCCCCACCTCCCTGGGAACCGATGTGCGCTCTTCGCAGAGAGGATCCTCGAGGCGTGCTCGATAGCCTGCCCGCCGACCTGCCGACTGGCGTCTTCCGCTCTCACAGCATTGCTTCTCGCCCGGAGCATCGGGGCTTCCTGTTAGCCCTCAGCCTTCCTGCTGAAAAACGGTCATGCGCCCAGTGATGCCGTTGGTGAGGATCTGGCGGCCCACCGGCTTCAGCGGTGCTGTTAGTTCATACTGAAAACCCCATGGCGGCCAGCTCGTACCCTGCCACTGTGCACGAGGGTGAGTATTATAAGCAGAGCGCCAGTCTCTGCACTGAGCGATCTAGCGCGCGGGTCGACTCCACTGGGCCCAAAGCTTAAGCCGGTAACACTGCAATCTCCTGCGATGTGGAGAACGGTGGCGGTGAACCATCCGGGCGACCTGCGAATCGCACTGGTGCCGGAACAACTCCGAACGCAGGCGCGCAAGGGCTCCATGCCGGCCTGGCTGAAACCAGCCTGATGCTGACCTAAGGACTTACCGCAGACGCTGTCTAAAGTGTAGCTGCCTGGGAGCGGCCGAGCGTGTATGGCGCGAGGCTTCGCAATGCTTGGGGAGTTACTGGGAGTGGAACGCCGAGGCACGGCGACACGGGACATCCGCCCTCTCTAGCACTGGCGTGAGAGCCAGGAGACAGGCTGTTACCCCACACGTCGCGAAGTCTGCTGACTATCGAGGTATTTACCTTCCACCTCCGGGTAGCGTTCGATGCAAATCCTCGAGCGCGAAATTTATTATAAGCCCCCAGACTAGGGTGATAGCAACACTATTCAACACGTCTCATGACTTATTAGATTCGTGAAACTTAGCCCATGGTAGCAGCTATCTGGTGCAAATCCCAGGTAACGTTCGGCCAATCGTCTCCGAAAGAAAAGCACCGCTGGGAGGCACCCTACGAGCAGTAAGGTCTCTCTCAAACAGCAGCTGCCCCGGGGGCACGGGAACGTTCGCTCGCGCATGATGGTACAGTTGTGATCTTCAACTGACATTCAAGGTGCCATGTTACCCGTTGCGAGCGAGAAGCACCACGGACATCTCGACACACCCCTCTGGACACCCTTCCCGACTTCCACACAACCAAGCGCCTACAACAGCGATCGCTAGAGCAGTGCATCACATGCCAAACCGTGATCGAGATGGAGGATACAGGGAAAGCACCCACGAACAACTACATCTCGCTGGCACCCTGATTCCCAGATCAGGCCGAGGACTTGGTCAAAGACAAGGACCCGCATGGATAGCTACAAGCACATGAATATGGGAGAGTAACAAGGGCCTGTGCCTAACAGAATCTGCCGTAGCCCGTACATCGTTCCCGACACATGCCTTTCGCTGCTACGCTTGTTCCTCACCGGCTGCATGGAATTTCCAGACTGCCCCTTGCCGAAGGCAAGGTGGTCACCAGCCCTGCTGAGTCCAAGCGCTGTTGATTCGAAGCCTCGCGATCAGCCGCTTATCACATCTATCAATTCCGTCGCCGTATCCTTGCCCGCAAGATTCACACCGAAGAAGTGTGAAGGATTAGTAACACCACCTGAATTACGGCCAGGAAATGGCTCAAGGCATCTTGAGGCCAGCCGGGCTGAGTTTGGAGGTTGCACACGCGCCAAATCTCCCCCTGCGTTCGCCAGATGCCCCTGGATCAAGTGCCGCCCGATGCTGCCGTGATCGCATGGAGAAGGAAGGTCTGATCGGAAGATTTCCTGATTGCCTATCCAAGAGGGCCTTGGTGCTATAATCAGGCTCAGCAATGCCGAAGATGCCCGCATGCCGCCAGCTCACTGGCAGGCTGAACACCTCGCTTCAACAATAGTCCCGAAAGCCAAACCATGTCCCGCTGCGGAGCGCGCGTCGGGGCATGGTCGTGTCTGCGGCCAAAGAGTGAGTACAATCGAGCACAATATCCTAAGCGGGCTTCCAAGACGCGTAACGGCCTCGCTAAAACGGTTCCGCGCTTCCCAACGGGTTCGGAGTTTATAAATGTCGGTTTAAATTGCCGACTCGAGTAGAGTATCACGAGGAAGCGATCGTCAAAAAGCCCATATGCGATCCCGATCTGAGTTCTACGAGGAGTACGCCGTGGCGATCTCGACATGGTGCAGCGCAACCGCCATCAGATTGTTGAAACGCTCGAGCATCCACCAAGCGCCACAGGGCCAGAAGCCATCGAGGCAGCTACTATCGATCCTGCTTGTACCGTGGAGAGAATTGTTCTACGGGTTCAAGAACGGCGATCTTCTGAGAATAACGGGCGAGAGAGCGCCCGATGGAGGTCTGGCCCAAGAAAACAGACATCGACCATCACGGCACCTGGAGGGTTCCAACCCTCTCGATCATTCTTCGCAAGAGCTTAGATCTCTCTCTAAAGGTTCCAGCAGTTCAGCCATGCCAGCCACGCTGGAATGGAGCCGGCTCTACACAAACTGAGGCAACCACCGCATTCAACGCCGGAAGATTTGAGACCAACAAGTATGAATCAAAGCCGCGTTGACTGTATGGTATATTGCGGGATACGCGAGTAACGCGCTTCTAAAGTTTGGCGCCGATTGAAGTCTGGAACCGAGTCCTAAGCTGGACATTCGAGTCTAGCGGTGATCAGCACCGAGACTTGCAGTCGAGAGCAACAAAAACGCTGCGTTGCTAAGCTGCTGCATTGGTGGCCCTCACCAGCACGGCTGGCTCGATCTCCCAACCTCACTACTGGCGAGGCATGCGTCGGCATTCGTGCGCTTTCTAAGAGGAAGGCAACTTCCGGAAGCTGACGAGTAATAAGGAATGGTGTACGAAGCCCTATCGCCTATCACTGCCACACATCGATCTCGGAGAGCCATTTTTCGACAAGCACAACTCTTGGCGTGAGAGTTGGAGAGCGGGCTAATCTGCGCGAGAGAGAGAGACCCACAGCCAACAGTGGACCGCAAACCCGGCATTTCACGTTCCAAAGGCGGAATCGCGTATGATTCTTCGAGCGAAACATTGATTGGAAAGAATGACACAAGATGAAGAGCTTGACATGGACAAACCCCAACGCCAAATGTTGCCTGTTTTTCGCTGAGGCGACAGTTGCTGGACCAAAATATAGAAGGTATATGGCATAACCCAAATTCACGAGCTGGGGAGAGCGACAATCCAGCAATCTCATCGACAGCATGCAAACCATCGGCCAGGCCTCCATGCACGAGCCTAGGCTCAAGCCATATCTGGGGCTCAATCCGCGACTCTTCCCACTTCTGCCACACGGCTCACTGAAACAAGATGCCCTGAACGTTTCCCCTCCCTGCTATCTCAGCACGCGATCCGGCCCGACAAAAACAACCCGGCATTCCGCTGGAATTCGAAATAAGACCAACCATGGATGAAAGAGCGATGGGAGCAGATTGAGCCAGATCGTCAGCTCGGCCAAGGATTCTGGAAAGTCCAATGAAGAGAAGCAACTCCTCAAACCCGAAACCCTCCCACCCGCCGCGCGGAAAACTCTATCAGTCCATCCATCGAGCCCCATACACCAGAAAGATTCAGGTCGCGCACCACAGTCCATCGCGCACAAGTCGGCCCGCACGGCGCGATTACATCCGAGGTCTCAGCGAGAGAATTGGCATAGCAACTTGAGCATGGCGAGCCCTCGAGCAGTGGCTCTGATAACCAGTTGCGCTTGGGCGGTGCATCGCAGAATCGGGCAGACCAGAGCCCGTTGTGCTGCTCGCACTACCACACAGAAAGGACGGGACACCAAAGGAGAATGTGCCGTAATTTCGGCCATGGCCTCACCGGCGGCTTATCGCAAAGGCCCATGAGTCGTCTGATGGAACCATTGCCGTATATTGATCATCCACTGACCGCCGAACCGCAGCTCATCGATACTCACGACGCCGTCCTATACGCGGGATGTCTGTCAGATAGCAACGGTGCTCATGTGGAGAGCGAATGCCGTCAATCTGCGGCGAGATTGCTTCGTCCTGCTGGTTTCAGGTTCCACCAACGCCAAAGCAAAGCTCGTGATGTCGGTCTCGTGAAGGGGGGCCGGCGCGCCCCTTCGCATCTGTGTCACCCCAACGTGTGACCACGACTCCGTTGAATGTTTGAGCACCAGTGTCTAACGACCCTTATGAGATGAAGCCAGCCCGGAAGCCTTTGCCGCGCACTTTTGTGGAGACGATACGCTTCCACACGCGTGCCTGCGAACAGCGCGCACAGAGTCAGAAAAATCACCACAGCCCGCACGCGCGTAGCTCGCGATCAGTCGATTGTGGAAAGCTCCGGTCGCCCACGACACGCGATATGAACCAAGACTAACACCCCCACCACTATGTCCCCACCGAGGACGGCATACCACGGTCACCGGTCCGCAGGCGGCCAACCACCCTGGCGGTGAGGCCTTGCTGGAGCAGTTGACCGAGCTCGAGGCGTTGAGCGAATTCGGAGCTGCTGAATGCAAGCGCTACGACAAGTTTTCGGCGCGTCGGTCGTCTTCATTAGGCAAGGACCACAGAAATTCTTCCGCTAAGCACCTTAAAATGTCTTAACGGTACGTGTTGATTTTCCCGAAAACCTTGGGCTGAGCGTTCTGAAGTGTGTTTGAAACGGTGATGGTTTGCCTGCGTTGATCGCTCGATAATACTCTGTGCCTCAAGGGGCATCGTGCTGCTGCAGCAAGACGTTTTGCAGGTCTGGCTGGATCTTTGCTCTTGGCCCGTTTCAGCTCCGAACTTTGAAACGACCTGTGCTGAATCGCGCGCCATCCTGCGGTCGTCAAGTTGGGGGTCGTCTCGCCAGAGTCTCCAGCGTGCCTGAAATCCATTCATTTTCGCCACAGAAAAACCAGGAAGGCTTTCCTTGTGCGCCATCGCTTCACACACGCTACGAGATGACACGTGACCTCAACAATGGCCACGATGTTGAGTCTCACCGCTTACACTCGAGTAAGCGAGCTTTGCCGAGCAATGGACCTCAATTGCATTGGTGGGTGGACAATATAGGAAGCGTTCAGGCTGCACATTAACGTCAACTATTCTCACGGTCTAGCGTAATTCCAGAGAGTCTGAAACAAGGAACCGAACTCTGTGTGAGAGGAGCACCGATTTTAAGCGTGCATAACTTCTGAAAGAATGTTGCTTTATCATACAACATGTCGAAGATCACATGCAGCTCCGCGCCTTAATGGTCCTTTCACCGAAGTGGGGGCCCTTAATATGCAGCAATCCGAAAATAGCCCCGCTCGAAAGCCTTCAGCCGTATGCCTCTCGAGGAGAACGTGGTAATGGCGTAGGCAGCACCCTGCGTACGCTTAGGGTGGCGGAGTATTAGACACGGAGATAAAGAAGTAATTTATATTGACTTATTATTGGTTGAGAATTAGAAAAATGGAACAGAATAGTACCCCCCTCTGGGGTACGAATACCGTCCATGCCTCCTTCGACAAACCAGCGTAATTAGCTATGTGCCAAAATGTGCTTGCAGCAAAGTTATACAGGGTCTGGTCTCGAGGAAGCCCAATGGCTGTATTATGGGCATCAGCAACCTTCTTCCCAAAGTGGTCGAAGATCTGACCTCGCACAGCCCTCTTCTATCTAGCGTGCTGCGCTCACTTAGACATCTCCACCAATTGACCTCAGCAC
>Ga0163217_1014652_pt1 | contig 17540 bp, 9 predicted proteins | sample SynspAceP_FD_185933 | JGI IMG/M metagenome (GOLD analysis project Ga0163217, IMG submission 185933) | Saline lake microbial communities from Ace Lake in Antarctica - Synechococcus sp. Ace-P (PacBio error correction) | ecosystem: Environmental > Aquatic > Non-marine Saline and Alkaline > Saline ...
AAAAAAAAAAAAAAAAAAAAAAAAAAAAAAAAAAAAAAAAAAAAAAAAAAAAAAAAAAAAAAAAAGGGGGGGGGAAAAAAAAGAGGGAGGAAAAAAAGTTTTAAAAAAAAAAAAAATTTTGGGGGGGTCCCCCACCCCCCCCCCCAATTTTTTTTTTTTTTTTTTTTTTTGGGGGGGGGGTATACCCCAAAAAAGGGGTGGAAAAATTTTCCCGGGGGGGTTTTTAATTTTTCCCCCCCCCCCCAAAACAAAAAAACCCCCTTTTTGGGGGATTTACTTATGTTTTTTTTTTTTTTTTTTTTTTTTTTTATCGGGGAAAAATTAAAATTTTTTTTTTGGGGGGCCCCCCCCCCCCAGGTTCCCCCCCGAAAATTTTTTTTTTGGGCCCCCTTTTTTTTTTGCCCTTAATTTGGGGGGCCCCCCCCCCCTTGGGTTAAAAAAAAAAAAACCAAAAAAAAAGGGGCTTTTCCCCCTTACCAATTCCCCCGCCCCATAGGTTAATTTTTTTTTTTTTTGTTTAAAAACGTGCAAACGTTTTTTTTTAAAAAATCACAATCGGGCCCCCCAAGAGCCCGTTGGAAAACCCAAATAAAAAAATAGTTTTTTTTTCCCCCTTTAAAAAAAAAAGGTTTTTTCCCTTTGGATAACATTTAAAATTTGGGGGAAAAGGGTTTTTTCCCCCCCCCAATCCCCCGTAACCAACCTGGGGGCATCCTTTTTTTTTTTTGGGGGTTTTTTTTCCCCCTTGAAGGAAAAAGTACGCAAACATAAAAAACGTTTCCGTAAAATAAAATGGGAGTTTCCCCCATTAAAAAAATCGGCCCCCCCCATGGAAGGTCCACCCGGGAAGCGAGCAAAACCTGCAATGGCCCCAATTCTCAAAAAAGGGTGTTCCCCCCATTTACCCCTTTAAAACAAGCAAAAAAATTTGGGTTTTTTAAAAAGAAAAACAATAAAACCCCTCCCATAAACTCCCCCAGCCCCAATAATTCCCCCCTGTCCTGGGGGTTGCCCGGTTTCCTTAAACCAAAATGGTAAATTCCCAACTTTTAATTTTTTTTTTTGGGCCAAGCGGCTTTAATCCCTGGGTCCCCTCCAACTTCATTATTTTTTGGGGCCCCCCCAAATTCCCCTTAAATAAGGTTTTGTTCCAACCTTTTTTTTAAAAGTTCGCCCCCCCTTAATATCGCCTGGGTTCCCCCCTACCATCAAACAAAAGCCCCCCAACAATATAACCCCTCCATTTTTGGGGGCCAAATTTATTTGAAAACCAAATAATCCCGTTTTTTTGGGTTTTGGCCCCCCAATCCAGAAGTTGATACCCCGTTTGGGCGAAAAAACCAAGGGCGACCACTGGGTAATTGGGGTCCCCCCCCCAAATAAAACAAGGGGATTATTTTTTTATTTTAAGTTTTTGCCCATCCAAAAAAAAAATTCTTTGTTTGGCCTTTTATCATCCCAACAATTAATTTATTCAAAAAATTAACCAATTAAAAACGGCGAATAAGTAAAAAAAAGAAAATTCCCCCTTAGGCCCCCCTTTAAAAATTCCCGCAATAAATCCCGCCCCCCCCCCCCAAATTTTTAAAGACAATTAAGTTTCCCCCCCCCGGTTTTTATTTAAAATGGGTTCCCTTTTTTTTACCTTTTTTTTTCCATTTCCCAGGAAAATTAGGTTTTAAGGGGTTTGGGGTAACTCCCCGGGAAAGGGAGTAAAGTTGCAACTTGGGGAAAAAAAAAAAGGGTTTAAAAATTTTATGAAAAATAAGGTTGGAAAAATCGGCAAACCCTGGAAAAAATTCGCAAAGGCCATTCCCCCCTTCCCCAAACTTTTTTTAAAAACCTGTTTTTAGTTTTTCTTTTTTTTTCAATTCTTTCCCATTTTGCCCTTTCCGTACCCCGCCGGGGTAAAACCAACCGGATTTTTAAAAAAATGGATTTTCCCGTTTTTTTCCCCCTTGTAGAATTTGGAATAAAAATAAAAATAAAAAGTTTTCCTTTCCCTTTCTTTGGGTCCCGGTAACCGTAAATATCTAAAAGTTTTTTATCTTTCCCAAGGACACATTTTGGGGGTTTCAAACTTGTTTTTCAAATCAATTTATTTCCCCCCAATCCCGAAAATTTATTTAAACCAGAAAATTAAATATGAATTTAAAAATCCATCCCTTTTCCTCCCACTGGGTCCGCAAAATTAAAGCCCTATCATCCGCCCTAAAAAAAGTTAAGAAATTAAATCCCGGTTTTTTTACAATTTTTTCATCAAATAGGCCATCAATCCGTCCCTCTTTTCCCAATCAAAAATTCCGCCTGGCCTATGAAATCCCAGTTAAAGCCCGTGTTTGAACCCCTCCTAATAAATTCCCAAATTTTTGGGTTTTTCTGGGTGGGGCCTGTTCCAAAAGTCCCCCTGAAACACTAAAAGGTAAAATTTAGGGATGGGAGCCCAATCCCAATTTTTTTTAATTCTAGGGAAAATAATTAGTATGGGGTTTTTTTCCGTTTTTTTAAAATTCACCTCCTTTTTTTGGAATATCTTTTCCGTTTTGGTTTTTGCTTAAATATTCCCCACAAAATCTGCAAAAGGGAGAAAACCTTCTGAAATTATTTCCTCCTTTCCGGCCTTAAAGGATAAATTGGAAAACCAGTTTTTGGGGGTTTTTTTTGGGTACAGAATTGGGAAAAAAACCGTTTAAATACGTCCCATGGAAAAAACTCTTGGAAAAACTTTAAAGGTTTTTTTTCCATCAAACCGTATAAAAGCCCAATTTAAGAAACCCCCAATCCCCGAATTTCCCACTTCGGGGAAAAAGCTCTTACAAAGGGTAAATTTCCTCTTTTTTCCATAGAACCCCCAGGTTCCCCCCCCGTTTATCCATTTGGATTTTTCTTTATTTCCTATTCCCCAAATCCATAAGTTTTTAACCTTTGGCCCCTGGTTAAAGTTGGTTACTAAAATCCCAAAACAAAAAATAATTAATTATCGCCCCGCCCTTAACAAAATAAACCTTTAACTTTACTATTTAATCCGGTTTTTTGGATAACAAGGGTTTTTTTTTTCCCCTGAAAAAATTTTTTTAGAAAATTTTGAAATCCTTCGGAAAGAAATTTGTTTTTTTTGATTTAAGGTTTTCATATTTACAAGAAAAAATCCCTTTAAGGGTAAGAAACCGCCCTTAAAACAATAAAGGCTCAAATTTCCCCGGTAGCCCAAATAATAAAATTTTTTTGGATTTCCAATTCCCTCACTAAAAATTCAAAAAAATAAGGACGGGTTAAAAATACGGTTTATCGAATTTTTTGGGGAGGAAAGAAAACAATAAGTTTCCCCCCAGCTTTTTTTTTGAAGTTTTTTTTTGGTAATCATAAATTTTTTTTTTTCAAAATGGGAAAAAAGGAAGAAACCGCCTGGGTGGGGTTCCCCCCGGTCCAAACCAAAACTCATAAAAATAGTTAAATTAATTGTTTTTCCAATTTTCATGGGACCTTTGCAAACAACTTTTTTTAATTTTCCAAACCCCCTCCAAACCACAAAAAGGTTACCCTTGGAATAAAATTTTTCTTTCCCAAAGTAATCTTCCTTTAATTTTTTTGGGCAGGAAAAGAAGTTGAAAAAATGGCAAATAAAAAAAATTAGTTTAAAAAACAGTAAGTAGGGGAACCCCTTTTCTTCAACAAAAACAAGGGTTTTTTTTTTAATAAATTTAATTAATTTAATTTTAAATGTAATCTGAAAAAAATTTTAATGTAAAATTTTTTCCCTATGAAATTTGGAAATGTCAAATCCCTGGTTCCTTATAGATACCTAAAAAAATAAAACCAAAAAACAAGGGGTTTTTTGCCCGCTTTTATAAGTTTTAAAAAAATACAATTTTGTTTATGGTCCCTTTTAAACCTGAAAAATTTAAGGTTTCCCAGTAGTTTTTGGCCCCGCCCCTTTTATTTTACTAATCTTTTTGGGTCCCAGGAAATAAGCACTTAAATGACACAACCTTAAAATTTTAGAAGGATTTTTCCCAAATTTGGACGAAAGAAGGGGGAAAATTAAAAATTGGAATTTTGCCCCCCCCAGAAATTAATTACCACCAATAGTGGGAAAAGGAAACCGTAAAGCCCCATTTCTAAAGCAAAATAATTGGGCACGACCCAAATTCCCCCCGGAAATTACAAAAATTTGGCCCACGATTGAATTTTAAATCGAAAAAAAACACTGGTTTCCACCAACTTTTTCTATTTGCCTTTTAAGTTATTTTTGCCTTTCCCAATTTTTTTTAATTAAAACAACAAAACCTTTTATGCTATCCCCCAAAATGGGCCAATTGGGGAAAAGAAAAGTTTTCAAAAAAGTTTTTGTAAGCCCCGGCGGCCAAAAGCCAAAGCCTTTTGCAAAATTTTTGGCAAACCACGGCGGTGGGTTTTTAAAAGAACTAAACTGTTTAGGCACGGAAAAAAAAGTTTTTGCCCAGGGTCCAATTCATCTAACCAAGGGCCGGAAAAAAATGCCGAAATTAAAACTAAAGCCCATTTTTTTTTTTTAAGCCCTTTTGTTAAAAGCCCAAAATTAATAGCAAGGGTGGGTGGGGCCCCCCCCCAATTGGTCCCCCCAAAAAATTAATTGGGAGAAGCCGGCGGGGGCGGGTAAATCCAAGAAAAACCATCGGGGAAATTAGGGATAAAATTCCAAATTGGATGGGACCTATTTTTTTCAATTGCATTGGTTAAAACCTTTTTTGAAACAAATGGGGAATTGGCCCAAATGGGGAAAAGGGGGGCCATTTCATTAAACTTCTTGTTTAGAGGGGGTTTCCCGCAACAATCCCTTTTAAAAGAATAGGAGGGCACAAAGGGTTAAACGCCCGCGTTTTAACAGACAAGGGAAGAAAAGATTATTTGAAAAAAATCCGTCCCCCCATGAAGGTAATCTTTTCCTTCCCCAATTACATTTCCAAATTTGTGTAGTTTTAAGGCCCGAGGTAAAGTTTTTTGCCCCGTATTCCGAAATTTTGAAAAAAAAAGGCCCCCCCCACCAAAGGTTAAATAACGGCGGGGAGGGAATTTTTGGGGCCCAAAAAAGAAAATGGTAAAAACGGTTGGGCCCGTTAAATAAAATACGAAAAGTGGAAAAACCCCCCCCCCTAAATTACGGGCCCGGTTTTTTTTTACAACAATAAAACAAAGTGGGAAAAATCATGGGGAAATGGAAAAAAATAGAAAAAATGCCCGTTTTTTTGGTCCCCTTTTTTAGCTACCGGGGAAATGAATTTTTTTCCCAAAAGAAAAAAAGCCCATTTTTGGAAGGGGCAAGGAGGCAACATGCCCTAATGCCAAGCCAAACCCAAGGGACCGGGAAAAAATAAAAACCCCAAGCTTTACAACATGCCCAGTTAAATAGAAAAATGGGGGTATTTAAATTTTTGTTTAGAAGAAAATTCCCCCGTTTGGCCAAATTTAAAGGAACAAGTTTTTTTTTTTTTTGGCGGGTTTTTTTAACAACCTATACCCATCCCCCTTTGGGTAAAAACTAGCCCTTTGGGAAAATTATTACAAAATCCCAATGCGAAAGAAAATTTAATTGGCCCAATTTGGTTTTTGCCCGTTTGCTGATTGGCACAAAAAATTTTTTTTTTTTTGGGGGGGCCCATTTCCGTTTCGTTAGTTACCCACCGGGCATCCAAAAGTACAAAGGGGTCCAAAAAATATGAAAAAATTGCAAAAACCTTTATTTTAATATTTTTTAAACCCAATTGGGTGGGCCCTCGAACCCGGAAAAATTAAGTTTTGGGTAAGAAAAAAATTTATTTTTTTTCAAAAAACATACCGCCTCCAAAATAATGCCCGGGCAAAAGTAAAGTAGTTTCGCCCCTTTCCCGAAAGAAAAAAAATTGGAAAATAGAAACGAAAGAAATTTGAACCAAAACCCAATATTTTTATAGGCCAAACGGAAAAAACTCCTTTGATCCCACTTGCCCGGGAGTAATCCTCCCTAGTTAAAACTGGAATGGGCCGGCCCCCTATGCCTTTGGGCCCGTTTACCTAACTTTTAAAAAAATACCGGCAAATTTCTTTTTTGGTCCATTAAAAGGGGACCAGCCCCCGGGGAATAACATTTTACTTAACTTTGGAAAAATAGGTTTTGGAAATGAAAAAAGGGGAAAAGAACCCCCCTTGGTTTTTTCAAAAAGAGGTTTTTGGTTTTTTAAATGAACTTGGAACAAACTTTAAACCCGAAAAGTTTTGTTTTCCCCCAACAAACAACCCTTTTTAAACTGCCCAAACAAAAATTCCTAATTTCGGAAAAAAAGGCTTTTTTGTGGAAAAAAAATACTTTCCTAGAAGGCCAAAAAAAATTGAACTCCAAAATTTTAAATTTGCAAGCAATCAAGGTTTAAAGAAATAACCACAAAAGGCCCACTAAAAAAAACTTCCCCTTAAGGGGAAAATGGGGCCCCCCCAGGGGTTCCCTTGTCCCTCTTTACACTTGAATTCAACCAATATTTGCCAGTTGGGGGGGGCCCCGAAATTATCCCGATGCCCTAAACAGAAACCCCTGGTTTTAATGGGAAAAAATGGCCCTTTTTTTTCAGGAAAAAAAGTGGGGTAATGACATTGGCCCCTGGTTTTTTTTTGCACAGACACAACGGGTCCCCCCCCCCCCAATATTTTAACCTACCAGCCCCTTTAAAAAAACTGCCCTAATACCAAAAATTGCAATATTTACCGATTGGCCCCCTTTTGAATCCACCCTTTAAAAACGATTTCTGTTTTACTTTTTTGGTTTGGTAAATCTAAATCAAAAAACCAAAAAACAGTAGGGAATGGGCATTGCTATTTATCGCAAAAAAGATTTTTTCAAATACTTTCTCCACAATTAATCCTTCAAATTTAAGTAAGTTAAAATTACCCTAACGAGGTAATTTTGAAAAACCTGTTTTTTACACAAACGGCTTTTGGCCCCCCAATTTTGAAAAAAAGGCTGAATTTAAAAAAACAAACAAAGCATCCCCTAAGTGGAAAAATCCTAAGAAGAGCCCTAACCGGGTTTTAAAAGGAACGATTATTTCCCCCGGAAATATAAGGGGTGCCATATAAGAAGTTCTAAAGGGGCTTGGGGAGGCGGGAATTTTTTTATTCTAAAGCCCCACTTTGGAAAATAAAAAAAACCCACTCCCTGAAAAATTTACCTTTTAAAAAGGAAAACAAGGGGGGGTTTAAACCCCAATTATTTTTAAATCCCCCTATTTCCCAAAAATTGGTTTTAAAAAAAGTTAACCAACTTTACCGCTCTTTAGGGAAAAACTGGTGGATTTTGCCTTCCCACTTCAGTTTAGAAACCCCCAAATTTTTGCCTAAAACAATAAAAAACTTCCCCAATTGGGAAGGTTTTATTTTGGTTTTTTTAGTGGAAACTTTTTATGCCTACTAAATTAAAAAAATGTTTGCTTTTCTTTTTTTGTCCCCTCCCCTTTTATAAGTAAGAAGGCCCTCCTTTTTTTCAATGCATTTGTTATAACAGAAGGGAAGTTTTTTTTTACCCTGAAAAACCTGCAAAAAGCTGGAAAAGGCCCCTGGGTTAAAAAAAGACCTAATTTGGGCGGTAAAAGTTACCTATAAAGTTTTAAAAATCCAGGGTTTTTTTTTTGGAGCGTCCTTCCTTTTTTTTGTTTACGTTACCAATAATACAACCCCCGGGCCCCCCTCTCAAACCCCAGCAATCATTCCTGAATTTTGGGGTAGCTTTTCCTGGGCCTCCAGGGGGCAAATGCTGTTAACCAACAAACAAAAGGCCTTTTCCCGGGAAACCCAAGCAACCCTTTGGGGCACTTGAAAATAGGGGGGGATTTCAAATTGTTTTCCAATGCAAAAGAAGGCCCGTTAAAAGGCCCCCTATAACATTTATTAATCTTGGCAAAATCAAATCCAATAGATTTGCCCCTTTATTGCCCTCTATGATCTTTTAGTTTTCCCGCCCCTTTTTCTTTTTCCCCTTCCCTTTTTTTTTTTTTAAAAAAAAAAAAAAAAAAAAAAAAAAAAAAAAAAAAAAAAAAAAAATTTTTTGGAAGCGCATAGCCCGATGGCCCAAATCTTCAGCCGCCAGTCAAAATAAAGTTTTCCTTCAGCCATATTTTTTTAGCCAGTTTTAATTTTGGGCCCCACTTACTGGCCAATAGCCCATTGGGGTTTTTTTTTTTTATGTTTAAAAAAACCTTTTTTTAACGCCCCCTCAACCCAAAAATTTTTTTTAAGTTTTTCTTTCCTAAAAGCCCCACTGAAAACAATAATGCGCGTGAGGCGCCCAGAAAGTCCAAAGGGAAGATTTTTTTCATCCCATTCCCCTCCTTTAACCCTTTGTTTTAACCCCGGTTCCCCCTTTTTTACCGCAACCAAAAAAATTATTTTCCCTTGGCAAGAAATGAAACGTAAAAAGTCCCCTTTTTAATCTGTCGTTAAGTTTTTTCCCCAATTTTTCAAACTTTGGTAAGCCCTCTGTTTTTTAAAATAAAAGTATTTTGATGGGTTTTTTCCCTTTTCAGAAGGCCCTATTTTTTCCTCTCAGCCAAATTGGGTGGCCAATTTTTGGAAAAACAATAAAAATCCCTGCCCTTGTCCCCCCATCTATCTTTAACAAATAAATGGAAATCCAAAAAATATGTTTCCTCAAAACCCAAACCCATTGGGGCCCCTAAACTGGGAATTTTTTTAAATTTAAAATGTAAAAAATTCGTTTTTAAAAAGGTGCTACCCAAATTTACCCCCTTCTTTGATTGTTATTATCCAAAGGTCCCAACCCAACCTTTTAGGCGGGCCCGTAGGGGCCCGTCTGAAAAATTATCCCTTCCCTGGCCAATTTTTTCCAGCCAAAAAAAACTGGTCCCCCGCTTTTTTTGTTGTCTGCCTCGACCCAAACAATTTCCCTTTGGCCTTTTTTTTTTTTTCTCAAGCTTTTTCCTCCCTTTTGGTTAGGGTTAACTTCCTGGATTTGGCTACGTTTTTGGGCACCTAACTAAAAAGAATTAAAATATAAATTTGACCTTTTGGGGGAAAAAATTTTTTAACGGAGGGCAAAACCATTAAACTTTTCTACCATCCAGTTTTTGGGAAAACCCCTTTTAAAGAAATCTCCATTCCGATATGGGGTTCCCCCCCGAAACAATACCTTCCCTTTTTCCCCCAAAAGTTCAATAAAGGGGGGTTTTTAACTCTTTGCCCCAAAATTTTCACCGGGGGCCCAAGGTTTCCCCCCTTTTTTTTCCGGCCCTTAAAAAATGGTGTCCCCCGAATTTTTTTATATCTGGGGAAAAATTTCTAATCTAAAAAAGGGCCCCTTGTTCCCCCCCATTAATCATTGTTAATGAACCCCCTAAAAAACCCCTTAGGGGTGGTCCCCCCCAAATTTAAACATCCCCTTTTTTGGAAGCCCAAATTTGTTACTTTCAAACAACGGGTTTCCTGGTAAAAAGATTTTGCAAAATTTTTCTTCCCCCTTTTTACGGCGTTTTCCCCTCCAAAAATCTTTTTTCAAAAGAGGGCCCCTTTTTTTCTTTCTTTCGAAATAAAACAAATTGAAAAATAAATCCCCTTGGAAAACCCTATCCTTGGCTTTTTTTGAAATCCCTTTTTTTAATGAAAAAATTTATTTATATAGGGTTTTTTCCTCATTTTTTTTCTTTTTTCCCTTTCCCCGAAAAACAGCCTTTTAATAAAAGTAGAATTCTTTGAGACTGGGAAAGAAAAAAGGCAAAACCCCGGAACCAAATATTTTTTTTTTTTAATGTCCGACTTTTTGTTCCAATTTGGCCCTAATTTTATAAATCCAATTCCCCCCCCCCTTCTTTCAAGGGTAGAAACCTACACCTGCCCCCCCACTTATAAAGGGGTTTTAAAAAATAGTTTTTGTTTCCTTTTGGCAATTTTTTGGAAATAATAGCTTGCCCCTCCATTCCTTGGGAAGCCGCCCGCCCCGCCCCCCATAAAAGCGGCCATATTCGGCCTTTTAGGGTTTGTTTTGCCTTTCCCCAATCGGCCCACAAGCCCCTCCCTAAAACCTTTTTAATTTATCAATCAAAAAAAACACCAAACTTGCAAATTGGTTGAAATTCTTTGGGTTTTTGAAAACATAAGAAAGGAATTCGTTTTTATGTAAGTTTTAAATTATTTTGATCCTTGTTTTTCTAATTTTCTTTAAATTCCCCAAAAAAAATCCCCTCAAACCTTATGGCTTGATTTTTTCCAGGATTCGTAAAAATTTCCCCGGACCTTTTTTCCCCCTAATTCCCAAAAAACCTGGGGAAAAATTTTACCAATTTGCAATAGAAAAAGAAAAAAGGCCCCCCCGGGTAAGGAAAGCAAGACCCCAAGCCCCCCATTTTCCCCCCTAGAAAATAGCCCTCACCATTTTCCCTTCCCTTAAAAAAAAAATAAAAAAAAAAAAAAAAAAAAAAAAAAAAAAAAAAAAAAAATTTTTTTTTTTTAAAAAAAAAAAATTTGAATCTTGGGCAATTTCAATCCCCAATTTAATCCTCTGCGCACCGGGAAAAGAACCCAACCTTTTTTCCCAACCAACCCAAAATTTCATTGCTGCTTGAACACTCTGAAATTACGGAAATGGCAAACAAAAAGCCCAAAACCAATTGAAAAAATTAAAATTTTAAAAAAACCGGGGTTTTAAAGTTTCGGGGGGGTTTTCCTTATATTCTCTAAAAATTTGCCATTATGTAAACCTGTTTTAAATTTATTCCTGTTTTAACTATTCGGGGAAAAAAGGCGAAAATTACTTACTTTTTTTTCCCCTTTTTGAAATTAATAAAAAAACCTAAAAAAAATATTCAATTAAAATATAACTAAAAATGCCCTAATTCATTTATCTAAAGCCCAACCAAACCCAAGGGAAACAAAACCCCATATCAAATTTTTATTACCTGGGGAAACCCTCTCTAAAAAAACGACAAAAAAAAAAGAAAATTACTAATTCTTTAAATTTTTTCCTTTGAAATCTTTCTTTCCTGGGATTTTTTCCCCGGGTCTTCAAATAATTGATCAAAACACCCAAAAGTTTTTTTCCCCGGGGTATTCAAAAATCACACTTTTTCCAGCAGGGTCCCAAATTTTTATATTGTTTTTTCATTAACATTAAATTCCAACCTTTCCAATTTTCCTATACTCCCCGGAAAAAAACCTTAAAAAAGTATTTTTTTGGAATTTATGCTGCTTCCCCTCAAAACAGGTTCCAGTGGTTAAATCGTGTTTTTCCAAAATGCCCTCTATTGTCCCCTCCAAAGCACCCCTTCAAACTATAATCCCCCCTCCCCCTTGTTTTACCGTCAATAAACGCCCCAGAAAAAGTTAACCAACATAACTTCCGGTCGCCTAAAACAAACGTGGGCAAATACTTTTTTTCCTTTCCCCTTTTTTTTTGGTTTTAAATATTAAGTTATTGGTTTTTCCAAAAATTTATGAAGCATCGGTTTTTTCCCGGAAAAACAAATTTCCTACCCGAAAAAGCAGGAATAAGTTCCTTTTTTATAAAGTCCTTTGGGGGTTTTTTTTTTAAAAAGCTTCAATAAGGGAAACAAATGTTTAAAAAACGTATTCCAAATAAATATTTGTTCCTTATGGTATCTTTTTAATACCAAAAAATTTTAAAGAAATTACCCCCCTTGTTAATCCCCCGTAAAAACCCCTTTTTTTGCCAGAAATGTTTTTAAAGGGTTTTTTTTTTCCAATGACCATTTTTTTTCTTTACAGCTTTGCAAATTCCTTCAAAGTTTTTTCTTTGGGGCAACCCATTTACCTCCCCCCTTTGGCCCCTTTTTAACAACCTTGAAAAAACTCCCCCAGCGCAATTTTTTTTGGGGAAAAATTTTTTGGGGTTAAATCTCAAAGAAATCCCCCCAACCCACAATTCCCTCCCCCCCCCTTTTCCAACTGCCTTCCATTCTGGCTCGGTAAATAATAAAATCTTCCCCGCCCCCCAATTTTATTTTTTTTTTTTAACTAAAGGGCCAAATTGCCCCACCTCAAAATCACCAAAATCTTGGGTTTTAAGAGACAACTTTTTAGATTATAATTCCCCGAAATTCCCATAAATAAAAAAATCCCGAAAAAATCCACAGAAAAAAACAATCATAGAAAAAAGATAAAGGCCCCGGAAAAAATTGGCCCAACCAACCCCTTAACACATTTGGGGTTATTTTGCCCCTTGTAAAATCCCCCTGAAACAAATAAAATTACTTTGGGGCAAAAAACTTCCTGCGGTTCCAAAACAAATATGATCCCCAGGGGTAGGAAAATAAACCGTTTTTTTTGGGTTCCCCCCCCACCAAAGCCCCTAAAATCGGTTTAAGCCAAATTCAGGCCCCCCCTTAAGAAAGCCCCACCAGGGGAAAAAGCCCCTGGATACACTGCCAACAAAAGATTTTCAATCCCAAGCAGTTTTTTTTTCCCCCCAATAAAAAAAAAAGCCGTAAACCCACCAAGGCCTTTTTAATTTATTTCCCCCATAAGCCCCCATGGGTAAAAAAAGCAATAAAAACTTGGACGGTTTTTTTTAGTTAAGAAAACCGACGCCCCCCAATACTTTTGTAGAAATCCCAATCTTGGCTTTTTTTTTCTATTTTTCTATGTGGAATTTTTATTCCGCAGAATAAAAGGCAAAAATTTTTTCTCATTTCCCGGAAAAAAGCCCGGGAAAACAAGTTTAAAAATTGAAAAAATAACAATGAATAATGGACAATAGATGCCCTCCCCCAAAATTATTGTTTTTTTTTTTGTTGTTTTTTTTTGAACGTGGGCCCTTTTTTCCCAAAACCTCTTTTCCCCCCTATAAGGTTTTTTTTTTAAAAATGACAAATACCAAATAAGAAACGATAAACCAAAGAAAAAAGACCAAACCAAATAGGCCCTTTCCGGTTTGTCCTATCTAGTTCCCCCCCATTTTGTTTCAATAAAATTTTTTTTCAAAGCCGAATAACTTAACGGCCCCACCTGGCCCCTAAATAAAGGTAATTTTCGTATAATCCTTTAAATTTATCTTGATCCAATTTCTCCTATCTTCCTTTTTTTCTTTTTAATACTCATTATAAACCCAATAAGGGTTTTCCTTAATTTAGCATTAAAAAAACTAAAATCCCCTTATTTTTAAAAATCCCAAATCCCCTTTCACCAATCCCCATTATTTTTGTTTTCCCTTTCTTTCTGAATTGGGTTTTTTAAAAAATATTTTTTTTAATTTTCTTGGTTGTGTAAAAATCCAAAATTCAATTGGTTTTCTTATCCAATATAATTTGTTGGGAGCCCCTTCCAACCAATTTTTTGCGCCATCGCTTTGGTTTCCTAAATAAACCAACAAGATTGCCCCTTGCAATTTCTTAATTTTTAAATTAGTACCTGGGAAAAATTAAATAAATTTCCCAATAATCTGCCCGGTTAACCGTAAAACTTTTTTTTTTTTCCCTTCCCCCCTTTATTCAAATCCAAAAAAAACTCCCCTTACCAATGGGAAGGCCCCATGAGGAAAGGTGTAATGAAAAGGAAACAAGCCCAAAAGGTTGGGTAAAAATCATTGGCCCAAATGGGGATAAAAAAAACCCTTGTTATAAACGGCCTTATCAAAAATGAGCCCGGCAAAGAAACCTACAAAACCTTCCCCCAAATTTTTTTTTTTTCCAAGTTTTTTCAATCTCCGTTTCTCGTAATTAACGTTCACAGGTTAAAAATTTCCCCTCCCCGCCACCGCACTTGGAAAAACATCTTTTTTTTTTTTTTAATAGCCTCAATCCCCCAAAACTCTTTTTTTTCGTATTTAATTCCGGCCACCAAAAAGAATAAAAAAGCCCAAATTGCCAATAAGAAAAAAATTTTTATTGGGGCCAATGCCCTCTTTAAAAATTATAGATAAAAACCTTTTTTATTCCATCCTTAATAGGTTTGGGGCAAACTTTTTTTTTTACACTAACCACCTACCCCACCCCATGAAAAAACCTTTTACTGTTTTTTAACCAGCCATACCAAGAATTAAAAACATAATAATCTGGTTTTTTTGGGATGGCCGGGCTTTTTTTTGCGTTATACTTTTTGGGCCCCCCGCTTGCGCCTGAAAACCTGGCCATACTTTACCCTATAAAAAGCCGGGAATCCAAAACCACGAACTGGCCCCCCTGAACGGGCCCAATGGGGTTCTTTGCCAAAGCTTTTCCAAAATATATCGCCCCCCTTTTTTTTCCGAATGGAGTATCTAAACCAACACTTCCATTTGGGGGCCAACTGCCCCTGCAATACAAAACTGGGCAATCCAAAATAAATAAGCCCTTACCAATTGGAAAGAAAATTGCAATCCTATTTTTGGCCCCTTTTTGGGCCATAGCCCTTCCCTAGCCGGGTAGACCTTTTTACTACCTTCTTTTTCCCTAAATAGCTTGGTTTTGGGCAAATTATATGCCGCCAATTTATTTTGGATTTTCTTTTTTTGGCCATCTTTTTTTTCCCAATTCAAGTTTTGCCCCCTTTATTGAAAAAGTCTCCCTTTCAAGTTGGGCTTCCGCCTTTTGGGTATACCCAAGGCATTGGGGGTTTTTCCCTTAAGGGGCCCCCCCCAAACCCCCCCCCCCCCCCCCGCCCCAAAAAAAATAACAATATAAGCCACTGCCCCGGGAAGGCTTCCCCATGGGCCCCCAAAAACCTTGTAAACTTCAAAAAAGTTTTTTTTTTTTGAACATTGGATTCTTCCAAGTACAGTCTTTTTTTACTGTATCATTCCCTTTTCCAACCTGCCCCCTTGCTCCTTTTGATCCAAAGGTAATTTAATCTTCCTTCCCCTTTTGAAAAAAAATCAAAATTCCCTTTTTTTTTGGTTTAACAATGGAAATTTAAGTTTTTTCAACCAATTTTTCGCCAAGGAACAAACCCCAATTTTTTACTAATCTTAATTAACTTTTTTTCGCCAAATCCTTACCAATTACTTTTCAGAATAACTAATTTTATAAAGAAACCTTCCCAAACTGGGGCCTTTTTTTTCTCTTTTTTGGAAGTTAATTGTTAACCAAGCCCATCCCCCTCCCTTTTTAGGAAAAGAAGTTTTTAATTTAATTACTTCCTTGTTAAGTTTTTTTCCCATTTTTTCCCTCCTGTCATCAATCCCTTTTTTTTTTCGGGTTAACGTTTTGTTTCCGTTAAATTTTCTCCAAATAACTTCCCTCCTTATAATTCCCTTTTTTTTGCCAGCCACTATTTAAGAAATTCCACTAAGTTTTGGAAAGAAATACAAAAATAACAAAATTGCCTTTTTGGGGTTTTTTTTTAAAATTTTTTCTTTATCCTCCCTTGTAAAAGGCCTTTTTTTAATCGAGTTTGGAGTTTTTTTATAGATTCCTTCAATCGGATTATTTAAAATTGTTTCTCAATTCATAACTTTTAACAACACCCTAATCAAATTTTAATGGTCCCTCCCTGGGGGCCCCACGCCCTTGTTCCCCTTGGCCGGGGGGGGAAAAGTACTTTTTGGCCCGCCCTAATTTTCGTAATAAATTCAAATTAAAAGCCCATTTATATTGGGCCCCCCGTTTTTTTCAAAGCGTCCGGTTTTGAAATTTTTTTTTTTTCCACCTATCCTTTTTTTTAAAATCCCGCTTTATCCACCCATAACAAAAAAATAAAATTGGCCCAAATTTTTTTAACGTAGGAACAAATTTTCGTATAAACCATTTTTCCCATGGGTGGTTAAATAAAGCAGCCCCTCCAAATTAATTCCTTTTAACGCTTTCACATTGGGCTCCCGTTGGTAAAATGGAAAAAAAGATTGGTCAATGACCACCTTCCCTGGGGATTTTTTTTGGGGAAAAGCCCTTGGGGAAATGCCCCTAAAACCCAACCAAATTTCCCCCCCCCCAATGGGCGAAACTAGCACCCAGCCTATCTCATGGTTATAGAGTCATTTTTCTTTTTTCATTCCTGGTCCTGTTTTTATTTTAAAGGTTGGGTTTTAAAAGTTAACATTAAATTTAATTAATTTTTTTTCTTGGGTATGAAACATTTTTTTTTTTTCGTTTTTTAAAAAGAAAAAATAAGGGCCCCAAGATTTTTTAACCTTTTGAAAATAAACCTTTTTCCCTCAAACTAGATCCCCCATTATTTTGGGGTTTTTCCTCTTTTTTTTTCCAAAGTTCCCCCAAAAACCGAAAAAGGTTTTTAATATTAGAAAAAAAGAATTTAACCGTTTTCCCAGTGGGTAAAACCTAAATTCCCAAAAAAGTTTATGCCAAAATCAATTTTAATCCCTCCCTTTTTATTTAAATCTACCAACTAAATTCCCCCCGAATTTGAAGAAAACTTTTTTTGCCTTCAAGCTTTCTATACATGTTTTTTTCCGCCCCCCCTTTTTTTTTCAAAAAACTTGTAAAAAAGAAGTTTGTAATCCTGATATAGTAACCACACCCAAGTCTAAAGGTCCCCCCCTTTGAGCAAATTTTTTTTTGATAAAATTCCCGCCCCAAAAAATTGGGCCCCTGAAAAAGGCCCCGGGTAAGTTTTCCCGTTTTCAAAAACTACTTAATTCCCTGAAAAAAACCTGTTTTACTTCTACTTCCGCTCCCCTAAAAAAAACCATTTTTTCTATCTTGACATAACCAACCCCACCTAAAAAGTTTGGGGCTGTAAGTTTTTGGAAATCTTGGTTTTTTAACACCGGTTTTTTCGGCCCGCCCCCAACCTTTTGGGGCCCTTTTTCCCCCCAAATCTACTTCCCAGACCTTCTAATAAATTCCCCTAACCACTAAACAGTTTTGAAAAAAGAACCAATTAGTCCCGCCCCCCCCCTTTTTCTTTGGTTTTTCCCTTGAAACCAGAATTAAGCTTTTGTTGGTTGGTTTCCACTATTTATAACTAAAGTAAAAAAGAAGTTGTGGGGTTTTTGGGGGTTCCGTTGGAAAATTTGGGTCGGCCGGTAAAAAAACTGGGCTTTTTCCAAAAAAAATTAAAATCGGAAAGCCCTTGTTTGATCCTGGGATTTTTCCCCCCTATCCCTATTTGGAAAAAGGAAACCCCAAACTTTGTTACCATCTTTCATAGTCCCCCCCTTGAAACTAAATTGGTTTTTTTTTTCTGGTTTCCCCCAAAAAATTAAAAATTACTTTGGTAACCCCTAAACTAAAAAGTTTTTTTTGAATAGTTCCAATAGCCAAAGAAAAGGAAATTAAATACCCCTTATTTAAATCCCCTCCTTTTCACCATTTAAAACGATTTCCTTGCGGATTAATTCCCTGGCATTTTTTGTTTCTTTCCTGAATTTGAAAAAATTTGGTTAACCCTTAGAAGAAAAAAGGGGCAATAATTTTCCAAAACCCAAATACCAAAAGCCCTTTGGCCCTAAAGTTAAATCCCCTAACGAATAAACATAGTCCCCAACAATTTTTTTTTTTTAAATAGAAATTGGCGCCTTTTTTTTCATTGGCGGAACCCATTAACTTGCAAACCGGTTTTTTTTAACTGCCCTTTTACGGTGGGGATAGTCCCAGCCACCGTGGTAAAAGGTTGTTTTTTTTTAGGAATTTCGG
>Ga0163217_1038176_pt1 | contig 17532 bp, 9 predicted proteins | sample SynspAceP_FD_185933 | JGI IMG/M metagenome (GOLD analysis project Ga0163217, IMG submission 185933) | Saline lake microbial communities from Ace Lake in Antarctica - Synechococcus sp. Ace-P (PacBio error correction) | ecosystem: Environmental > Aquatic > Non-marine Saline and Alkaline > Saline ...
AGGAAAGAGAAGATATTAACGTTCCCATTAGTTTGGGCACGTCCAATGAAAAAACCCCGGGGGGTTGAAAAAATTGGAAAATAAAAAATTTTGGGGGGTTGGATAAATAACCCTGTAAGGCGTTTGGGAAATGAAAAAGTTTTTGGGGGGGCCAAAAAAATCAAAATCTTAATTTAGAAAATTTTCGAAGAAAAAAAAATAAGTCCTTGAAAACCAATTAAAAAAATCTTGAAATGGAAGATAGAAAAAGAAGGAAATGAAAAATTGGGGAAAACAAAGTAGAGGATTTTTAAAACTTATCCCAAAAATATGGAGGATACCTTAATGCCAGGTGGAGGCCGACTGGTTTTTTTTTTTAGAACGCAAAAAATGGTTAGAAAATAAATGGTGGTTTGGGGGTGGATCCAGATGGCTATCAGTTTTTTAATCAATTAGGGGTCCGAATTGTTATTGCTCCAGGTTAGTGGGGGTAATGTTATTTCGATTTGGATAAAGCGTAATCAAAATTTTATCAAACAAGACCACCAGAAGGGCCTTGGCTTTGAACTTGGATAACCCTAATAACTTATCTTTTTGGGACCTGGAATTTTTGTTCGTCGATTTGGAAGAAAGAATTATGCTCCTTAAATCCAAAGTAAAATGATTAAATTGACAGAAATGTCTAATTGGGGGGTAATAAATACTATTGCCAACTGGGTCCAGTGGAATTTATCAATATGAACCAAAAGCCTTTTATGCTTCAGCTTTATGGTCTTGGTAATTGAATGAGGGTGTAATGGGGCTTGCTGATGTATATGCCTTTTCTGATTTTTTCAACTAAAATAGATAACGTGGGTAAAGGGAGACTGTTTTCTCCCTACAAAGGAGAAATTCCCTGGCTTATGGATACTTACGTGGTAACGAACCTTTCCATGGCTTGGCCAAGAATCCAGATTTGTGCGATTTAATTTTTGGAAGTAAAGTAAACGAAACCATCAAAGAAACGTTCCCTAAAAACATAATTTAGCGGAAGGTGATACACTCAGAAAAGGCGAAAAGAATTTATATATAATACCTTCAAAATATTTCTTAAAACAAGTGGAGTCCCCTCTGTAAGAAGGCAATGACCCTTAAATCATCTTACCTTAGGAATCCGGTTTGGCATATCCTGAGGATGAAAATTTTTGGAAATTTGCAAAGGAGTCTTTGGAGTGTTTTTTAGGTTTTAAAATTGTTATGGTTGACACCTCCTAAAGCGATATGGATAGAATTATGAACGTAACGGGCTTTTGCCCCAATGATTATAGGCGAATACCCATGAAGGAAACTGAAAATAGAGGCATGGCCCAGGCACTTGTTCAAGTTGAGAATCAGGAGGAACGAGGGGTAGCCTATAGGCTTTAAACACAGAGCAAGCTTTGATCATCCCAGGGTTAATCGGTGTAGCTACTTTCAATGGCCCGATCAGGATTTGATGACGCCGAAAGAGGCTATGAGGAGAAAATTACAATTGTGATTGGGTAGATGTTACCGATCCGCCCTTATAGTTAAATGTTAAAGCAATTAAAGAACAGCCAAAGTTTAATATGATGTGCATTCCATGAATTTGGATGCCTTTGATCAAAAAACTCTTAATCCTTGTGGCTAAATGGACCAATTCCTGATTTATGGAATGAATAATAGCCGAATTGCGTAAAATTTTAATTTTTAGAGCGGAAACTATTGAAATTCTAATATAGTGTTGGTTTTTGTTTTGACCACGCCTTTTATATTGTTGGTCAAGTATGCAGTCAAAGGTTTAAAAAGATATATAAACGAGTTTGATTTTGTTGATAAAACAGTTTTTGCAAGCCTTTCTATATACCCATTTCCTTGTTTTGTTTGATGAGGATTGGTTATTCGATTTTGGATTTTTAAATACTTGTTTTTGCAGGCTTAATTATAAATAATTCGGGACTAAAATAAGAATCTGGCTGTGTTTTTATTGATCTTATTATTTTTTTTTTTATCCTCATCGCAATAGGTATTCAATTTTTGCACTGTCTATCGCCCAAGTAATAAGGTCGATTATGTAACGGGTTTATCAATTTGATTTACAGCGCTATCTGAGCAAGTTAAGGACCAATTGTAAGGAAATGGATTAAGAAGCTTGCTAGAAAGTGTTATATAAAGCTATAAAATGTGGACGCGATACAGCTTAAATTCATGTAATCCAAATATTCCATAAGTACTGGGGTAATTTTCAATCTTTTTCCTTCGTCCAAAGGTTTTTGAATATAATGTACAATGTGGCAATATGATTTGGGGAATTTAATCTAAATCAGCCGTAATCCGCAAGAGGAAGTTAATATTATGACGCTGAATGGTTTTTTCCAGCCATGGTTGCAAATCTCATCCATAAAATTCCCAGCCATTCATTACAGGCATATTCATATCCAGAAGTAACATATAGGAATATCAGGACCATTAATTATCGAGTAAATGATCCCAATGCCAATTTTCCGTTCTTAAATTTGTTCATTTTGGAATTGGTGTATTTTGAAAAACAGTTTGTTGTGTAAAAAAAGAATTACTGGATCGTCATCAATTCTGCAATAATCTGTATGTCATTCTTTTTCTCTTTTAAAATTGGTATCGTTAATAATCCTGCATATTTTTTGGTCCATTATATTCCATGCTCATTGCCGAATCGTATTTTCGGTGTTTGATATAATCCCTTTCCTCCTTACATATGGAATCCTGATTGGGGGGGGGGCGGTCAGTAAATTTTATTAGGCCATTAAACGCCAAAAGCGCCTAAGCTCATGGGATTGCATCCAGCCAATCTTTTTTAAAACTCTTTATTTTTGATTTCTATAAAATTTTTAAATATTTCATTTTTTCTAAATATCTATCAGCGATGAATTTGCCTAACATTTTTGGCCATTATAGTAATAGGACTACAATAGATGCACTGTTTAATATTTCTCCCTCTGGTAATATGTTAAAAATGGCCATCGAAAGGTTTTAGATAATTTCCCCGTGTTATTTCAACCTGTTTTTTTCCCAAGATTGTCATCTCACCATTCTGGCCTTAATGTCCTGCCAAAGTCATGCCCATGTACTCATCTTTGCTGTAACCATATTTTTTTTCAAATAGCAGCAGTATTAACATTTAAAAAAGCTAATGTTTCTAGGTCATACACCCATGAAAGGCTGGGGCGGGAATGCTGAAAAGGCTAGGTATGTTTTCTTCGATCCTTAAGTTGTTCCCGGTATAACCAATTTCTCCTTGGTGATATCTGTAATTACAATGTTCCAGAAAACAACTGCATCTTTAAATCCTTTATAGGTGTTCCTACACCCTTGACACAGAATAATCATATCTTCTTGAAACCACACGCCATTGGCATTCCGAAAATTTCCCTTTTCGCAAAAGAATTGCTAAGGGCGGATCTAATTCCTACAAAGATCATCCTTAGTGCTAAATTGCGTAAATAGTCTTCATCCTTTTAAAGGGTTTTGCCATGGAATATTCCAGTGATGTTAGGGCTTCCTCACTTATATATTCAACTTTAAAGATTGTTGTTAATCTTGTCGTAAGCGCAGTATTACAATGGAAAAAAAAACGTTTTTCAGGATGGATTTTAATTGGTATTTCTTTTTTTTCTTGTCCGTAACCTCCTGTAAAATGGGCGCAATTCCGCCAAAATAGGAATTATTGGAAAGTGTTAAATTCATTGGCTAGACCAGATTCTTTAATCCATCTCCAAGACCCCATCCTTATGCTTAACCTATAGGACATTTCAAAAGGAATGATTGGGCCTTTTTTATATTCCTTCCATGATTTTTTGAAGTAAATCAATCTCCAGGATAGAATAACTCCTTGAAAACTGTTTCGAAGTAAATGATTGATCGGCGGTTCTGCATAATCCCAGGACATTTTGGAATGTATTCAAGAATTCTTGAAATATAGGGGTCTTCCTTCATACCCATCTTCCCAATCATAAATACTCTTGTTCCTGCGTTTCCATACTTCCTTAAAGATCACTTGTTGCTTGTCTTAATTATTGCTAATGACTTAGTAGTAATAACCTGGACTTTTAGGCCTGTCCAAATTAAAATTACATGTTAAAGATATGATTCAATATTAGATAATATATAAATGCAAAACGGCTTTATTTTCAAATACTATGTGCTTTTTATTGCTTTTTGTACCTTAATTGGTGGCAGAATTCCTTAGTGAAATGGAATATTACCTTAAAAAGGTGAAGGATGTATTATACTTATCTATTTTAGGTACAGTCCCTAAATGACCGTGTTATTGTGTGTGAAATTGAATAATGGTTTGGTCCAGGTTTTTAACACGGCATCGGCCGGACCGGTCAGGTGTACTGTGCTTGGTTCGACTTTTAGTTTTTATTCAACAAACTTTCTTGAAACAGCTTTAAAAAAGATACGGGTGTATTCATCTTCCAGCTACTTGTACCTATCGAAATAAAAGGTTTGTCCGTCTTGGGGCCATTAGGAATTACATAGGAGGTTTGACGAGCGGATTTAGTGGGTGGGCTTTTTCTTCAAATTCAGGGCAGTCTAGCTGATTCCGTTTTAACAATGCCTTGTCCAACAAATGGGCAATAGTCCGCTGCTGTGTCCCTACTGTAGAATTTAACAGGCGTAACAGTTCTTTGAACGTAGTAATTCCGCTCTATTTAATTGATAGATAGCTTGCCTTAGCGTACCGAAATAGAGCATCTAAATCGGTTGATTTATAGTAAGTAAGTTGGGTTTTTAATGGATTGGCAAAATCGGATGTTTCATCCACCCTTGTTCTCCCCCGTGCAGACAAACCAATGGCATCCTTCTGCTATCACTGAAGAGAATTCTTTGGTAACATTATATTCCTTTCTTGTCCAACACTCAATAGCATCACTTTATGTGGGTTTGGTACTATTGAATTCATTTGCAAGTGGCTTACATTAACAAAATTCGGTTTTGTGGTAAGCAATGAAAATTAAGATTTGAATCTGGATCGGACTTAATCCCAATAACTTGGCCTTTATCCAAAGCAGTACTTTAAATGCTTCCGAATATACGTTTCAAGTCCGGCAAACAATTTTACTTGAAAGCGTCGTTTCTTGATGTTCAGGTTATAAGATGCTATTTTGTCCAATATAAAAGCCCTGCCGGGATTTGCCCGGCAAGCAAAGTAGTTATCCTATATTAAATTATTGGGAATTTTCCATTTCTATTGATAAAATACCCCTTTTCATTTATGCCTCTTTTTATAATATGGCCAGCCTGTTCCATATGACTAATTGGCATTCTTAGAGGAATAATCCCAGCTGTTTTAACGGCTTTGTGGATTAGACATTCACGAACCGTAAATTAAAAATACTAATCCTTGTCTTCCATAGTATCTGGGTACCAAGTAATATCAAAATGCATGGTCTTTGCCGTTCTCACGGCCTACGTAGGTGTCCCAAACAGATATTTTTCATGGTGTTTACTTTTAAAATTACTGTTAATAGAGATTGGAATCCTAACCTTTCCAGAGTTAATTTTTTTTTTAACCCTTTTACATCTGCCATGGAAGCACCGAAATTGAATGTGGAGCAGCATTTCCAGTAGAGTAACTAAAGCTGGAACCGATTTAAACACCATGCTTTTTCGGCTTCAGGAAATGCGCGATTTGCTGGTTCGAAATGTACGATTTCGACATTGTCCGTTCAACTAGTTCTAGGAATTTCATGCTCTGCACTTTAGGCATACTGGACATCCTGCGTGGATAAAAACTGAATTTTTTCATTGTTCCTGAAATTTAAATTACTGCACAATGCCTCACAATAATTATAGGAATCCTAAACTATACAAATTAATTTCTTGGTTTTTTATGGTATCACTAAATAATTTCAGATTAGTTCATGACGGTGGGAATCAATGGCAGCCACTATTAATATTTAATCGCTATTGGCCTTTTCAAGCATTCTTTCCCTTCCTTTTAAAAGCGAAAATAAGAATAGTGCCAGTGTACCCATACTGTCCTATTAGGGAGGGAATGTTCCAGATTTCATAGATAACCACCTGATTCAAGCAAGGATTAATGGACATATATACGGCCAACCATGGTACAGTTGGCATCCCGGAGAAATAGGGTCCTGAAATTTAGTTTTTTGCCACAATTTCTTTTTGCCGCAGAACCAACATCCACAATAATGGCAATTGAGATGATAGATATTACTACGCCCCAAACCGGTAAATGGGTTTTGTGACCACTCCATGATGTTATAAGAGGCTCGTAACCACCAGGCCACAAACCAATAGCGTAAAAGGGCGTAAGCCAGTATCTTCAAGCGGTTTTCGTCAAATGGGTCTTTTGGTTACTATCAGGTTTTTTTTTTGATTCGGATAATCATATGTGCAATTCCAATACCGGGAAATGACCTCTATAAAACTGTCCGCACCAAAACCGATAGGGCCAGACATTTTCGTCTTCAATATCCAAATAGGTAGAGATAAGACCCTCCGCTATATTGTAGAATATGGTAAATAAGGCAAATCCCAAGGGCAATTTTTATAAATCCGGTTATTATCTGTGGTGCTGATTATAATTTTCCATGTGGTACGGTTTATACACCGAATAGGGCTGTTGTTTTACGATTATTTTTGAAACGATCCATGGATTGCGATATCTTGAATCCTATTTAAGTAAAGATATTTAGGACTTTAGGCCGAAATCTTGTCTCCCCTTACTAGTTAATTAGGGTTTCTTGGACAAAATCATATTCCAAAATACCGGGCCGATGCAATGTGGATTATGGCGATAAGCAGCAATTTTTCCACAAACCCATGGTCGGTATATAATTTTATGGGCCGTTTTCATAAGTGGCTGTGTCCAATTTTACACTGTTGTAGTGTAGTTTTCTGGCGGTTTTAAGACATTGCTTCAACAACAGTTTGCCCTATCCCTCAAACCCCTACTATTCGGTTTACGTACATTCTTTTAACTTCACATTCCAGCTCGCTGAATCTTCGGATACCGGCGATGCCACTGCCTCCTCGTTTATATAGGCAATAAATAATCCGCCATCCTTTGGGTTGTACATTTGCGGTAAGCCTTTCATTTCTCAATCAAAATTTTTGAAGGAAGTCAATGCCCAAACCAGGCAACATACTCCAGGACCATTCTTTGCAACCGAGAAGTCGGTCCGCAGTTTGAGGCTATTTTTATTCATAATCTTGGGCTTCAATACAGGATTAAATTAAGTGTGTTTTAATTGGGCCAATTCAAATTCCATCCTCAAATTTAATATACCCAAAGAAGGTAAATGTTTTACCTTGTGACATAGGTTAGGGCTGCAGCAATGCCAAAGCTTGCAATTCCTTTTTGGACATGGGGTCGGTTTAAATGAAAAATTATGGGCCCTACTGCCTTCCGAACTTAAATATATTGTTGAAAACACATTTAAAAAGTGGGTACCCAATTTACTGGTACACTTAAAGTACATGGCATAATGATCTGGGTTTTTGGGTTTTTCCCAATCTATTCTATTGTACTGCCCATATTGGTTAATAACTGGGTTTCGCCTCCATTTCAGGTTTCCTTCCAATACTGTTAGGCCTTCTGTTTTCTTGGCAGATCTTATAATTAAATTCCGCAGGTATTCTAATTTTCGTTCGTATCTCAGAGGGTAAATTGTCAAAAATCAATTCAACCTTGGGGTTCGAACTTTATATCTGTAAACTTGTCATAGTTGATAAATTTTGGATTTAAATATGTTTTGCAACCATCATATGGTTAAGGAATTAAAAATGAGTAGATAAAGTAAAATTAATCCATGGAATCAAAAACTTTCCGCCAGATACCCTGTTTTATGCCACCTAAAAGTTAAAAAAAAATACGAAAAAAACTCTTAGTTGTTAACGTTAACAGAATAAAAAAATAATGCCTAACTTTCAATTGCAAAAGTAAATAGCTGTCGATTTATTGTCATAGCAATATGATTTTTTTGGATTACTAATGCCTTACGGGGTGGAGAAAGAATCAAGGAAGTCTACTTTGGCTAAAACTAAGTGGTCATGGGCTTTAGCTTAAGGTTTAAACCAGTGTATGTTATTGAAAGTCTAATAAAATTACCGTGTAATTATTAGTTATGTAAATATAGAGTCGAAATGAAATCAACGAGAAGATCCTTTATTAAAAGAAACGGCTGTGGCGCGGATCGGCTGTTATTGCTGCTCCTACGCATAATCTCATCCACAAGTTTTTGGAGCCAACGACCGTATTAATGCGGCCGTTTTGGGCGTCAATGGGCCTGTGAAAAGCCATTAATCCAAGGCTTGAATGGCACAAAAAAATGTACGGGAACCACCTTATGTGACGCCGGACATGAAACTTGTTGCGGGAGCGCCACAGACTTTAAGGAAACTATAATAAAGATGTTGCCTTGGAAGCAGGATCTTAGGGCCGGGTAATGATGATAAGGAATATTGACGTGGTTTAGTATAGGCACGAACAAACCATTGGCCGCCTTTCTGTAAATTTGGGCCTGTCAGGCCGGTAAGGACGCCCTATGTTTGAAAACCTGGATCCCGCACAATATCTGGGAAGGCCGTAAAATGGTGGAAGCCGCGAAAAAGTATGGTCGTATGGTACAGTCAACGGAAGTTCAATTAAGAAAAGTTTCTCCTGGCCGTTAATGAGGCTATTTCTAATGCGAGATGGAATATATAGGTCGAGTATATATGGCCAGAGTATTGTTTTTTCGTTGGAGGGGAAGATATCGGTGACCAAGGTTTCTCGCCTGTACCAGCCAAGGAATAGATTTTACGACCTGTGGACTGGGCCAGCTCCCAAGCGTCCGCTTTACGAGGAATTTAGTGCATACCCAATTGGCATTGGCACTGGGATTTAATGGAAATGGCGATGTGGCAATCCAGGGTATTTCATGAAACTGATCTTGTAATGTGGGGATTTGATGTCGGGGCTTCCCTACATAAGAATACTTCTATGGTGGTAAGTTTCCTTTGGGACGAATTGGCAAGGAAGTGCCAGAAGTTCTTACGGTCGGTTAAATTATGCCTGAAGAAAGGAAAAATAATACAATTTGAGGTACGTCCTTGGTGGTACAATCCGAGACAGGTGCTACTGTAGGCAATTTTTTCTATGGAGATAAGGGAATATTGGTCGTGACCGGTTTAATGACAAGTAATAAACATATTTTAGGACAGGACAGAAACCAGGTAAATCTGGTGAGGATGGTGGAGAGTCCTGGATTGGAATGACCGCGGTGCTGGGGTACGGGACGGCCATTTTGGCCAACTTTAAATATAGAGGCAGTGCGCAAGCGCGATAAAAACTAATTTTGAACGGGCCAGTAGAAACGGCGGCAATCTTCCTCTGGATTGGCGCATTTGGGCAATAATTGCCTACAGGACGGGTCGTGTCCCTGGACTTTAACCCAAAATTGAATCTTCGTAAACGAATGCGGAAGCGGATTAAGATGCTTGAAGGGAACTTTCGGTAAAGGATTGAGGTCCCTGAAAATGTATAATTTAGACAGAGCGCTTATAATAATGCCATTACATTGAATGGTATGGCAAGCTTTAAAAAACAATGCCCAAGGTCCTTGAATCTTGGGCATTGTTATATTATAATATCTTTTCCCGTTTTTATTCGGAATTTTTCACGCGAAGGAGAGAGGTCAGAAACTGCATTTTTGGTAGGTCCGGCGACGTAAAATTAGAAAATTTCGGTTTTAGACTCTGAAGGTTCAATATGACCCTATAATTATGGGAAGGGTAATACTTGTACTGGTGCGCAGGCCAAATCCCCTATAGCTTGCCATTGGGATAGTCTGTTTAAGAATTGGGGAACTAGGTTTTTTTCTTTCATGGGCTTCAGTGTCCCTGTCCCTTTTTCCTTCTTTGCTAGAATATATTTTTGCATAAATAACCGGTAAATTCTTTGTTAAATTATTCTAAATCCCCAGTGCTGAAGGTTTTAAATAACCGACAATTTTTTTTAAATTCGGTAAGTAAGAATAATCTATTGATTCGTCAAGAAGGTTGGTAATGCCTAAAATTTGTGTTTAAATAGGTTTGCCTAACATTATGCGAAATCATGTGTACCAGATCTTCTAGTCCCTCAAATAAATAAGTTTGTCTTAAAGATTCTTCGGTTTAATAAGCTTCGGTGTAAGCAAATAGTAAGTTCTGATGCCAATTCTCTTTTTGGGCCCAATATTGCACAGCAAGTTCATTGTTCAAAATGATTAGCTCTTTCAGCCCGTTTCTTGTTTTTCATCTTTTGAAATTGAGTTCATCATTAGCAATGATGTAGTTTCATCTGCCGATTTGCTTTTCATCCTTTGAAAATCAAGATTATTGTTTGCATGATTAGTTCCATTGGCCGTTTTTTGTTTTTCATTTTTTGAAAAGTAAAGTTCTTTGTTTGCAATGATTAGTTCGCAGCCCGTTCTTGTTTCATTTTTATAAATGCATTTACATTTTCCATTTTTAAATTTAATTGTTCAGCTTTTAATGTTTCCAGTTTCTACTTTGAAACATCTAATTCCTCTTTTTAATCTTGAAAAATCTTCTTTTCTATTTCTATTTTTTTCCATTCATGATTGAGAGATTTGAAGTGCCCTACTCCATTAAAGTGGGTTGGTTTTCAAATCGTTTAAAACAGAGGTCCCACGAAGAAATCCTACTTTGTTTAAAGGTAAGTTGATTTTTTCTAATTGAACGGGAAGGTTACTTAGGCGGATGTTTTCCATGGCTGAGAAAATAAAAAATAACCTTTCTTATGATAAAAATACATGTAGGTTTTTACCAATGTTGAATATTTTTTTTATTGTTTGAAGCTTCAAGAATGGGGAACTAGGCAGTAAGCTCGCTATTGCATTGGTACTGTTTTTATACAGATTCAGGTAGGGGATTTTAGTTTATTATCTATCTTTATCAAATCGTTTTAATCCCTTGCCGTTGAAGAAATTTGCAACCATACATTTTTTTCAGATCCCTAGATGTTTCTGTTTTTGGATTGTTTGGTGTTGGGAAAATGGAGAAGATATCCTCTTTTGTCCGGCCTGGGTGAGCGATCAAAAGGCAGAAATTTAATTCAGGAGTTTCATCCAGTTTCTTTTGAAAATTCCTCTGGCAACTGTATATTCCCTTTTGGTCCTTTTTAAATTCTATTTTTAAGCCCGGCTTTTTCGACCTCCATGGCCTCAAAAGATATAGGCTTCAGGGTTGCTTCCATCCAGCTTATTTCTGAGCATGGTAAACTGATCTGCCGTGCTGCCTGTTACATTCTCGTTTGTTGAAGTAAGGATGTTTATTGGTAATCCTTTAATAGGGCACCTTTGTGGAAAAGCAGGGCCACATATTCTTTAAACTCATGTATTAAAACAATGTTTGTTTTGCTTATAAGTATAAGCAAGGTTTGGCCCCATTTTAATTCTTCGGATAGTCCCACAAGTCGAGAATAAGCTTTCTCAATTGCTTATAGGCTACCTGCCAACTTTACCAGCTTTAATTAAGAAAAAATCAACTTCGGGATTCATAAGGTCCCAGCCGTTTATAAAATAATCATCTAAGGGGTTTCCTACTTTGAATAACAACTGGAAGTTTCCGAACAGAGACATCTTTTTGAAATAAAAATAAGGAATCTATAACGTTTATAAAATGAAGGACTTTTTATGCTGGAATGAATCGATATTGGCCTTTTTGGTTATTTTCCATGACAAACAGCTTTTGATTTCTTTTTGTAGCTTGTTTATTCGCTTTTTCAAATCAATTTAATTTCTTTGATTATTGATGCCTGAATTGAACTAGCTTCCAGTTAGTAATTGTTTAACGTTTATCATTAAAAAATTTAAGCCTTGGTTTAGCGTGTTTCGTTTTTTTGTCTTTTGTTATAAATTAACCCAATCAGAAATGAAAAGGCCCAAAGTATAATTGCCGAAAAACTTCCTCGAAATTTTGTTTCTTGCAAAAATTATTTCCAAGGGTGTTAAATCAAAAATCACTAAAATGCCAAAGGCTAGGTTAACAAATTTTCAGTGGTCATAAATTCCTTTAAATATTTTCCTTTTATTAAAGAATAGCGCAATAGAAAAAAATTGGATTGCGCCATGAAATAGTTTCAAAACATCATTGAGAATCATTTTTTAGTCTTCCTCCCCAAGCGATTTCATAGGGGTATTATTTTTATATTTATACTTAAATGAAAGAGCATTATCGCTACTAAAGACCAGAGCATTACTCTAATCGAATTTTAAGACTTCATTCTTGTTTCAATTCTTGCGCAGGAACATACGAGTGCTTAAATAAGATGGTTCCACATTAAATGCGGATAGCTCTCTAGCCAAACCGTGTTTTTACTTCTTTTCTAATTTAGTTCCGATCCCATTTAGAAAGTGTTGGCCTGCCGCTATAAATAGGTTGTTTCTTAAAAAGTCAATGTAATCGTAGCTTCCGGATTTTTTGAATTTTGTACAATCTTTCATATTTCAAGAAAAACTCCCCCCATTTCAGCATAAAAAGCCTCTTCGGCAATACTTTTTGTTTCTCTCAAACTGGCGTCACTTGGGTAGGCGTAAGGCATAAACCAACGGGGTTGGAGAAATCTTTGAGCCAGCCAAAACCGCACTGCAATACCTCTTTGGAATAGGCTTCCTGCATTACGTCCAAAGGCATATTGGGCAGTTACCTCCTTGGTTTGAAGAGGAGCTGGGTTTCCTGAATTGGGTAACTGCCAAGTCGAATGCACCCAAAAAACAAATGGCACTGGACTGGCTTTGCCTATAAAATCGCTTCTGAATTCATTAAAAACGGCATTCAACTTTTACATGGCTCTCCAAAGTGCATTCGCTATCTCCTGGAATCATAGGATTTGTTTGATCACATTCTCAGAGAATGGATTGCAAGGGTCCATTTCATTTGCTTGGATGAATATTTATATTAAGCCAATCTGGATAACTTTTTTCGAATAGTTCCTTATAAAAAAGTTGGCAACAGTTCTTGGTTTTAAGTCCATAGACATCTGTGCTGCATTTTGAACATTGCAATTAAAGAGTTTATGCGTTTTGAAATTAAAATCTATTTGGGAATATTAACTCTTGGAAAGGTAATAGCCATTGGTTTGAATATCCTGTTGGTGTTAAATTAAAGGGTGGTATGCCAAGAGTGATTTGCCAGGGCATGGACTTTTAGACGTAAATTTTTCCAACGATTTTGGTCACCATTGGTGAGTGTTTTCAATGGTGTCTTGCATATCTGCAAAATTTTAATACTGGGCCAATGCTGTCATTTTTCATTCATTTTAATTAATACTCACTACGATGATTGGATGGAATGTGCGAGTAATAAGATAATGCATTTTCAGTTTTAAATGCAGAGTCAAATTGTTTATATTTTGTTGTTGTCCTATAAGTTTTTGAAAGCTGAAAAGGAACATTTTCTAAGCGAATTTGGAATAGGAAAACCTTTTTAAAAAGCCAATAATAAGGGTGTTTTTTTAAGGGTGTAAGGTATATATGTTTTTTATTCGCGGGTTAATACAAAAAGGTCATTAGTTCAAAAAATAGGGGCCGACATTACATAACCGAAAATTCAATTATTCATCACTTTTTAATTGGCAAAGATTGGTTGCAATTATTAAGATGCAGATAACCTTTCTTTAACTAGCTCCTAAATTTAAAAAGTTAATTTAGCCGCAAACTTAGTAATACTATGAAACTAAAAAGCATTTTACTTCTATTTCCGCTACTCTTTTTGTCCTATTGTTAATGTGGAAAGCAGTCGTAATTCCGCAAACAATGAAAACACCGGAAGTTTTTCTTAGACCCTATCTTCAAGGTTAATTATGGGGATGCTACAGCATGATAAGCCCCAATTACAATCATGAACAACTGATCAATGGGCAATGGTAATAGTTGGTGATGAGATGGTCCTAAACTATTAAAAAAAGATGCTTTTAGGTTGGGACGAAGTCAAATCTGCGGTGGAAATCAGGCATGGCAATAACTTTGCCGAGCAAAGGCCGAGTATTTCAAGCAAACGGAAATGAGGCGGCAAATAGTGCTAGTGGAAGAATGTGCCTTTGAATGAAGTTCAAATAACTTATTCTCGCCATATGCAAAGCAATATGAGCCATCAAATGGAAGGGCTAATCTGCCCATCCTGCAGGAACTGCCACTCCATTGAAACTGCCACTATTAACAAAAGATTCAAAAAATCAAATATTGGGTTTGTGTCGGAACATGAATGAAAAAATTTGGTTTGGCATTCCTCCAATGGAACAAGATTGGGTCGAGCGCATTTACATGTGGCAGATAACATCAAATAAAGATGATATCTCCTTATAGCCCAACAAAAAAATCAAGTATCAGTTTATCTGGTCTAAACCAAATACCCAATCCATCATTGAGCGAATTCACTTATGACGGGGATGCTCCTAATAACTGTCAGCCCTATAAAATTGTACAAGAGGGTGTAAATAATGCAGACGATCATTAAATGCTCTGTGGGTTTAAAATAATGGGGAAATGGCCTTTGGTCACCAAGAACAGTGTGACAAGATCCAATCAACCTCGTTTGTATTGCGAGTTAAGGATGAAGGGGTTATAATGGTCAAACATTCCATATGCGAAAACCTCAAGCCCGGATTTAAAGTCTAGCGTCCTATTATCAATCATATTGAATCAGGGAAAAATATTTGAAGTGCATTCAGTGAAAAATCGAGAGAATAATCGATATTATATTTCTGTCATGAAATAGTAAAAAGCAAGCAAAGATGGCTGGGAGTTTAAGGGAACCTCATCCAATTAAAAACCAAAATAAATGGAAAAAATGGTGATGCTACTTCTAGTAAGGCCAGCTTTTTAACCCAATGAACGAAAACTAATATTTTTCTCTGATGATTGGAAATGTTTATTCGTTTTGACCTAGATACGTTAATTATAGGTTTAGCTTTTTTTCAAGAACTATTGTCCTTCCCCGAAACCATCATCATATGTTAAAAACATATTGTTTTAATAAGGTCCTTTTTTAAGGCTCGACTAGGTAGAGAAGTTAGCAGAGTCATAGTAGTTTGCTGGAGAACGAACTGATATCAAAAAATCAGAGTCTCACAAAGCGATGAAGGACCGAACGTAAATTTTCCTTGAAATAGAAATAGGAAATTCACTTTGTTTGTATAGTCTAATCTAACGTACGGAAGCTTTAGTTGGTGAAAAGAAACAGCTATGTGATGATTTACGAACAAGCCCGTATACGAGAACCGTACGTACGGTGGTGTGAGAGGCGCATCCCGTCAGTTCAATGGCGGAGCCGTATATCTCGATTGTGCGTCGTTTTTTCCTTTTCATTTAAAATATTTGATGTTTTCCGTAAATCTTGATCCACCTTTGTAAAAATTAAATTCGAAAATTGATAGCCTTCTTCTTAATTTACTAATATAGTTGATCTAGGTGGTAAATAGAATTTTATTCCCTTTCTTCTTGGGCTAGACCAGGATGAATTAGTAAGTGAAACGCATTCTCTATTTAATGATAGGTAGCTTATCTACTTTCTAAAATATCATTCTGAGCTTGTAGTTGGGGCAATATCGGGTGTTGTATAATCGATTGGAACGAAGTACCGCTAGAAAAATTTGACCGTTTATTTGGTCTAAATTGTGAGGCAATATGAACCACTTTTTTTTATTGTACGCATTTCATAAGGTGGCATAAAAATAATTTTGTTCGAATTCCTAGTTTTTTTCACGCAATGTAGGTCTGTAAGATATCCCTCTTTTATACGATTTTCCTGAATGTAAAAGCTGTCCTCTTTTTTTGTCCAGTCACAATAACACAGAGATGTTTTGTCCAAATGAGCTCCCACAAGTGTCCTTTTTTGCAATACCTTGTACTAAGGCTCGTTTGTTGCCGTACAAAATCGCCAGTAAAAAAGAATGAATCTTTCACTTTTTTGCTTATTTAGAACATTAAGCACATATTCAAAAACTTCAATATGGTCCATGACCTGTAAAACATAGATAGATTATTTTTCTTTAAGGTAATCTGACATCTAATAATTGCCTTCTTATCAAATATACTTTGGGTGGCATAAAGTGATATACTAATTAGTATAAAATAAGAAACTTAAAATTAATTCTGTTTCACTGCTTAACTTGGTTAAAAATAAGAAAGTAATTCCGCGAACCATCCTAAGGTTGGCTCATTTGTACTATAATCTGCCCAATATCCTATACTTGATGTGCTTAGGTGTAAATGGTTTTATCATTCATCAGGTTTTCTGAATGGCGTAATTCCCCTAATTCATTTTATCATGGAATATGGACGCAAAGTGGACCACCAACAAGACTTCTTTTAAATTGGTTTTTTATAAATCTCCAATAATGGCATATGTAATCACTGGGGTATCAGTATTTTTCTGGAATTTCTGTAATCATACTGCGAATTCCATGGGTTTAAGCCTAATAACCAATCTATATGATTTTGCTTAGAACAACGATAAATTTGTTGACCTGTCATTTCTTCATACACATTGGCTTGCGTGGAGAACAACGCTGCTGCTAAATAGATTAGGAGCGAGCCAAACAAATTTGCTCTGCCCCATAAGGGTTTCATCGCTTCTCTTTTTTATGTTTTCTAGATTGTGGCCCATTAATGTCGACCATTTCTTTTTTATCCTTTTGAATTAGTGCCCATACTTGCCATAAATGCAAAATGTCCCACATGTTTACATAATGGACTACATCTCGTAGTGGGGCTGGTGAGTCCTGCGTTCGACAGTCCAAGACCAATTACCCAAATGATTTAGCAGTATTTTCTTGCGTCCTGGTTTCAACATGGAGATTGTGTGTTGTTCATGCCGCGCGATTTGGGTTAATGATTATCACAGTGTAAAAAGAACCAGCCGCCGGCCCCGATTCATATCGTCGGCCCCAAGTATTTTCTTCAATAACGATAGGGAGCACAAAACTGTTTTCCTGTTGGTATCCTTCTGCTGTTTTCCCATATTGTAAAGTTCGTGTGCCGGCATTCAGACATGTTTTGAGCAAAAATTTCATATTCCTCAAACTGGCTAAAACACTTCATTCCCAGTACCCAGGGTAGCAGCCGTCGAAACGACCCGCTAAATAATTCGAGCAATTCCTTTGTAAGCCCCCCCCCCCCCCCTTTTACCGTTTTGTATTTCGAAAGATCCTTGTGGCTTGCACCGACCCCACGCAGAACTGTAGCAAATAAAAACAGGCCTAAAGACTAATTTGGCCCCGCATCCATGAATGCGAGCATTGGTCTTCATGAGGAAGTTTAAAACCTTTGTGGTCTCTATCACTCTGCTCCTGAAAATGGTACACCTCATCTGGGCTTGGATGTAGTTCCAATAATCCATATCCAAGGCCCCATCTTTGCCTTTCATCTAGTACGTCCGGGTATATTATTTTTACAAACCAATCCCTAAGCCTGAAGCTTGGCATCAACTTTATCCTGAATACTATACTTGGATCAGCGAGATTGATAGGCCATCTTAATAATCTAGCAGTTGTAATTGCCTACT
>Ga0163217_1099129_pt1 | contig 17530 bp, 26 predicted proteins | sample SynspAceP_FD_185933 | JGI IMG/M metagenome (GOLD analysis project Ga0163217, IMG submission 185933) | Saline lake microbial communities from Ace Lake in Antarctica - Synechococcus sp. Ace-P (PacBio error correction) | ecosystem: Environmental > Aquatic > Non-marine Saline and Alkaline > Saline ...
GGGGGGGGGGTGTGGGGGGGGTGGGGCATGGCCCTCGACAGCGGCGCCCGGGGCAATGGTAACGGCCGGTGGTGTTCGGTCAACCAGGATGAACCCTGATTGTTCTGCCAAACGAATGTATTCCAAACGTTAACGGGGAAAAAGTTACGTGAGCAACGCAGCCCGAAATGGCACGTGGTTGCAAACAGTTTCCAGGTTTTCTGCGCTTGCATACAGGCCTTGTCCGCCTTCTGGCAGCCAGACTTCCTTGCCTTTCCAGCAAAACCTTCCAACAAACTGGTGAACCCTGATTTCCGTTCAGTTCGGACTGACGGGTTTTTTCTTCGTCCAATGTAAAAGTAGTTGCCCTTCGACTTCATCCTGGCCTTCTTTCGCCAGGTAGCCGCGCGTGAGCTGGGGAATAAGCTTGTTGATGGCTTTCATACAGCTGCGAGCTGTCCCATTCGATGGGCCCGGAGAATAATCAACGGGTACGCGCTTCGTCGATCAGAATCGGAGTCGACCTTCCTTCGAATGAATTGGCGAAATTCAGTTCGCGCTGGAATTTGTCTTCGATGCTGAACGGCCATTAATTTGTCCGCGCAGGTTAATCAAGCCGAATTCCGTTTGTTGGTAACCGTAGGTGTATCGCAGCGTAAGCGTCCACGCTTTGTCCTGCGGATCCTGGAATGGGCACCAACGAACGCCAACGCTCAACCCAGAAATCCCGTAACAGTGGCGCATCCAGCCGGCATCACGGCGGGCCAAGGTAGTCGTTGACGGTAATGAAGACGTGGAACACCCCTGGCCGACAACGCATTCAGGTAAGCCGCAAGAGTCGCGACAAGGGTCTTGCCCCTCACCGGTCTTCATCTCGGCAATGTGCCCTTCGTGCAGGTCATGGCCGCCGAATCATCCTGCGAGTCCAAAGTGGCGCAATACCCATCACCCGCTTACTCGCTTCACGTAACCAGCGCAAAAGCTTCAGGGAGAAATGGCATCCAGGCTCTCGCCCTTGCAACACGCCTTGTAATTCCGGCAGTCCCTTGGCCTTTAAGCTTTGCTCGTCGCTCAGAGCGTTCAGTTTTCTTCCGTGGAGCTGATCGTCGCAACGATCCCGACCATGCGCCTTCAACTCACGCTCGTTTTCCTTGCTACCAAACAGTTTTTTTCTTCAATAAAGGCGCAACATAGTCGACTTTGATAATCCGTTTGAGGTTGACAGGTCTGGGCTGTGTCATCGCCAGTACGCAAACCGAAATTCATTCTACTCCGAATCCAGCGGAGACAATAACCGGAGGGTTTTTAATCATGGCCCTGGCGCCCGCGCATAACCGCGGCCGGGCGTTAAAGATTGGGTGGGCAGGCAGGTGACTATGTAGCCACCTGGGTAGCGCAGACGGTGCTGGCGCTGACAGAGCATCAACTTGAGGGCGATATAGCGTGAAAGGGTTGACTGCCATGCCATTGCGCAGCACTTCAAGATGCAATGCGGGCCGTCCCGAAACGACAGTAAGAGCCTACGGTCGCAATCTGCTGGCCTTTGCCTGACCAGTCGCCTTCTTGATAATCCAGGGTATGCGCGTGGCGCGTAGCGGGTTTTGTAACCATCGCCGTGGGCCGATCTCGACCAACATTGCCAAAAGGCGCCATTACGCCCTGCAAAAGTTCCCTACCACAGCACCAAGGCAAAAAAATCGGAGTGCCACGCGGAAACCGCGAATACAAGACCGTATGCATCGCGATGCGTCCGGTCAGCGGATCACTGCCCGACCAAAGCGAGAAGAGAATGTTGCCCTGATGCACCGGCTTGAAAATCAAGCAGCGCGTTGCTGTCGAACACTTGCGGCTGACCAATCATCTCCTCAAGCAAATTTGAAGCTGCTGGGTGCGACTGTCGAACGGTCTTGGGCATTTTGTTCCAGGGACCGTCCTGCAACATCCGGCCTCATGCCGCTCGCTGCTGTTTCAGCAATTTTACGGGCCACCCATCCGCAGGGTCAGCGCCGAAATAAACTGCCATCGGACATGTCCGCCCAGCTCGGTCAAAAACGCCTCACCCAAGGTCATCAAAAGAACGATCAAGGCGGTCTGCAGGCCGGCCAACTGCTGAGTCATGTGCTCCAGCTGGGCCTGTGATTCAACTGCCCGCCCGAGCTTTTCGGTAAATCGATGTCGGCCAGGGGTTTCCTTCCCAGGTGACATCGGAAGTTCCAACGCCGGGTGACTGGCTGGCGGTGCTATCGCTTAACACTGACCAGGTCAGTACCGCGAACCTGCACCGGCACTGCAATCAAGGCAGCGCCTGCAGTGGGAGGCAGCAACTGGCCAGGCTGAGCGTCAAGGCTCGGGCCGCGCCGTGCCGGTCCCGTCAAAAATAATGAATATTCAAAGCAAAAACCCCCCAAACCAACGATTCCCCAAGCAACCCAAACTGGCGGTTTCTGATAGGATGACCGCTGGTCCCATTTACGTTCAATCGGCAAAATATGCCAATGTCTTTTCAATCACTGGAATGCCCGTCGCCCCGGCGACCTGAACGCACCCCATGCCAACCCTCAAGGGGTTTGTATGCCAAAAGCTCATGCCCTGTTGGAAGGCCTGCAAATTCTGCCTGGATACGCCTGCTCGAGCCGGCCGCCCGGAACATTGCCAAACATAGCGGAACTGCGCGAGGGCGTGCTCAAGCTGATTGTCATCCGATAGCTCATTGGCTACCCGGATGCGATATCAGCAAAAACGGCTCGTTCGCCAGTGCAGGCTTTCAAACGAATCGCGAAACCTTTAAACTAAAATACACTGCAAAGGTACAACCGCCGTGGTCAAAAAAGAGCCAAACCGTTCACAAAATGAAAAAATCTGCCGTGGCTGCGCCAGAGCTTGAATGAGACTGGAACAAGATCAAAGACCCTGGCATGAAAGGCTGCCCTGGCCGTTTGGCAAGCACCACGAAGGTGGTTGAAAAGGGGTTTCAAGAGAAAAAATCGAGCAAAAAAAAATGGCAACCGAAGTGGCCATTCAAATCCGAAAACGAAACTCTAATCAGATAACCATATCAGACGGGGCTGCCGGGCGCATGAAGGAGATGGGCGCAGTGCCAGCGTCTCAAAAGGTACCCTCCCAAGCTTCTTGTTGGCATGCAGGGCACGCAACAGCTTGTTTTCAAGCCCAATGGACCGGATTTGTTGCCGCGGAACTCACGCCACCAGGCTTTTGCCCAGTAGAATAACAATCGCCGATGGCATGCGAGAATCTTTGTGTTTTGAAACGAATTCCGTCCTCGTACGCAGGCCGTCTTCAATTCAGTAACAACGGTACTTCGTCACCACGATTGCGTTGTCCCACGCTACCCCCCAGGGCCAGATTCTGTGAGCGCAGATGCTCAATGTCGACGCATGAACCCGAGGTCCGTGCCCGCTCCTTCCCTTGACGAAGGAGGTGCTTGAGAAATCCAACACTGGGCAACTGGCCTGCTGGCCACGAAAACCGGATGGTCGAAATCGATGGCAAAGGACACTTTGAACCCTCAAAGGGAAGAACTGGCCCGTCTTGCCGTCTTCTTCGACGGCACTTCGCCGTTTGATGCGAATAAACGTTTGGCTTGCATCCTGTTCCTCGATACCAGCGGACTGGATCAGGAACACAGACACGTGACGCGGCAGCTGCCATCCATGAATCGGCACTTTCCGGCGCACTGAGTTCCACATACGCGTTTGTCGATATCCCAGAACCCGCCATGGCGATAGAAGGAGCTCGACCGTGTCTAACCTTTGGCACCCTGGTTAAACGCAGGGGTGTGGACTGGTTGGTTTCAACCCCACGAACTCGGGCGCGTGCGGGAATCTCGACTCACGGGGTCAAATCAATCCCGGACGAAGACGATGCCCCGGTACCGACCGGCGCTGGCTTCAGGGTGAGGTATAACTCTCACCCGATATGCAGGCCAACACCGGTGGCCGAGATGATATTTTAGTGTGCCGTTGGTCCTGGATCATGCTTGACATGGCTTTCCGCTCTAGTTGCGAAATTATTTTCAAAAACAAAGTGGCGTGCATTCATAACAAAAGTACGCCCCCGGTTGAACACCATCAGCCCTATACAAATCAATTGACTGACCCTAAATCAGGGATCAGTCAGCCTGACGCGGCCGACAAAAACGCTGGAAAAATCCAGAAAAATCCAGATCTTCCGCTGGCTGGTTCAGCCGAGCTGCCGCTGCATCTGTTGCCTGCCCGGTGTTTACGCATGACCGTAGGACGGTCCCAGATCGCGGTAATTCGGGGTAGAGCTTTCAGCAGGTTGCTGACGGCATAGGTGCTGCCACTGGTAGGGTGTTATCCACACGCTTGACTGGCTTGTCCGAGTCTCAGGCAGCCAGGCGGTGTCGACCACGGTCACGCGCAGTTCCATCACGCCAAGCCTCGGATCGATCACGGTACCTACCCACCGCAACGGTAAAAGCCGGTGTCCGGCGCGAACATCTTCGACGGTATTACACCCCTTCAAGAGAACCACCCAGGGACAGGTCCGGCCAGCGGTGATGTTGACCCAGAATACCGGCGGGCACCCCATCAGGTTCACATCTTCCAGCAAGCGGCTGCGGATAGCCGCTTCAGCTGCTTCACGCGCACGGTTCGGCCGCTGCGTGGCCAGTACCCATCATCGCCATATCCCATTTCAGCTCATGCCGGTTTTCACGTCGGCGAAGTCCAACGTTGATTGCATGCCCCGGACGCATGATCAGATCAGCATTACCCTGCACTGCGCCAAGCAGTAACAATCGTTGGCCTGCTGAAGCAGCCAGCAGGCTGGCGTTCTTTTGCCCAGCAACGGTCAGCAGCTTTTTCCATTCGAAGGGATAAGTGAGTCAACGTGCTGCTCCAGCTCGCGGAATACCTTCCTCGGCGATCTGCATGCGCTTGCGGCCTTCAAACGGGAACGGCTTGGTCACTAACGGCAAACCGTCAGGAATACCCATTTCGCGCGCGATCTTCCAGCGGACGAAATTAGGAGCAGCAAAACCCGTACCAGTACCCCCCACCCATGCGGCGGTGATGAAACACCCATGTCGGCGCAGGCAGCACTTCAGCAATGCGCTCGCGATCTCCATCGCAGCTCACGCCGATCAGCGGGTTGGCGCCGGCAGCCCAGACCCTTGGTTGCATTCGGAAACCCCCAGTGCAAGTACGGTGGCGGGCGCTGATGTTCTTTTCAGTGCCTGCGCATCGGTATTGGCGCAGAATGAATTCAAACGCCTTCGACGTATTGACCACCCATGTGCTGGCAGGGATTACCACCGAACCGCCACCGCCCAACACCGACGGACCTTGATTACCCGCGTTTTTGGCGGAACGTTATCGATTAATTTCAAACTGCCCCATCTCCTTGAGAACTGACTCGTTTCGTTTCGTTTCGGTTACTGCACGTTTTGCTCGCTTGCGCAGGCCCTGCCCGCTTAAAAGCGGGTCTATTAAAAATTGCCTTTGACCCAGCGCTTACCCGTACCAGCGCTGATTCCTTGCCTCTGTTTCTGACTGCTTGCCCCAACCAGCCGTGATGCCTGATTGCCGTAAGCAGCAGGCCACGCTGGTGGCGTAAAATGGGGTTTACGAAACTTACATCCGTCAGCACCCCTTGAATTCCTGCGGCATACCAGGCGGACCGGCATGTGGAAAATTTCCCTCAGCCAATTCCGACCGCGCCTCCATCTCGAGGTGCCGCCTGTCAGCACGAATGCCGCGCCGGAATCATGTCTCGAAACCGGCGGCGCAGTTCAGCCTGGAATCAGCGTGAACAGCTCGTCGTAAACCGCGGCTCGACCACTTTCGGACCAGCGCCTGGCGTGACAGATCGCGGGGTGGCCGCTCGCGCAACGCTTGGGACCTTGATGTTTCTTCCGGCCGCCAGTTTTGCCAGCGCACAGGCGTAGCGAATCTTGATCTCTTCGGCATACTGAGTCGGGGTACGCAACGCCATGGCATGTCGTTGGTGACCTGATCACCGCCAATGGAATCCTGCCGTGTGGCGGAATCGCGCCTTCGGTGAAGATCGCGATATCAGTAGTGGGGCCACCGCCGATATCGAACCATGCACACGCCCAGCTCTTTTCTCGTCTTCGGTCAAAACCGCGTAGCTGGAACGAGTTTGCTCGAGAATCACGTCCTCGACTTCCAGACCGCAGCGACGGATAACATTTTTCGATGTTCTGTACTGCATTCAATGCCGCAGGTGACCAGGTGCACCCTTGGCTTTCCAGCGTACGCCCGACATACCCAGTGGCTCGCGTACGCCTTCCTGGTTTATTCGATCACGTACTCCTGCGGCAGAATGTGCAGCACCTTCTGATCAAGCCGGGTTGCACGGCCTGACCTGCGTCCAGCACCCGTTCGATTATTCTGCCTGAGCCACTTCCCGGTCGGCGAAAATGGCGACGATGCCGTGCGATTCAGGCCTGCGAAAATGTGAATTGCCCGCAATACGGCAAACACCGAAATGAATCTGGCACCAGCCCATGGACTCGGCTTCTTCGATAGCGCCTGAAATGGATTTGCAAACGTGGATTCGATATCACCACCACACCCTTCTTCAAGCCGCGTGAAGGGTGCGAGCCCCGAATACGATCAATTTCCAGCTCGCCGTCTTTGGCGCCGAATCTCGCCGACCAGTGCCACGACCTTGGAGTGTGCCGATGTCGAGCCGACAATCATCTGCTACCCTGCTTGCTTGCCATAAGATCCGTTTACTCCCCCGTTGAAGCTTGTTTGCGACGGCTCACGCCAGCCACTGCATTGCATTGCTCTGTTAGCGCAGATCAACCCCGCGCTATCTGTTCCCGAATACTCGACAGCAATGTGCTGGTCGATGGTCAGGAACGCGTTTGCATCTTGTTCTACCAGTTTTGTCGCGCCCGATGCAGCACCTGAATGCCGTCCTGGTGGTCAGAAACCAAACCTGCCGCGGTTCACGGCAGTTCCAGCTCGCGACGCCCAAACATAGGCCGCAGCAAGCGTTGAACTGCGGTTAAACTACTGCATGACCGCGGGGCTGCGCGCGCTGTGGGCCAGACAGTTGCGGCAAGTCAGAGAACCGCTGATGTCCTCATGGGCTGAATTCCTTGCCCTCGGTGTTCACAGCGCGGTATCACCCAACGGCGCAAATCGGCATCTGCCACCAGGTGCACAATCACTGAATCCAGGCCGACCCGGGTTACCGAGACGTCCCTGCCACCCAGGGCACTCGCTGCCAGAATCCGCCAACGCAAATGGCGCCAAGATCAATGCCCAGAAAACTTTCGTCAGGTTTTACGGCTGAATGACCGCCTTAACCGACGTCGGGTCCGAATGTATTGGCAACTCGCCCTGCAAACACTGACCCAGATCAATCGGCCGATCAGCCATGGCCAAGGCGGCCCTGCCCAGTTGCGTCAAGCCGATACCCATCGGGGGGGCCAGCAGCAACCCGGCCAGAGCAATTGCTGCGCGCGGGTAAAGGCGCCATCAATCGACGGCCAGCGCAGTGACAGGCTGGGCCAGGTACGCGGGGTACGCTGAGCCACAACGCAACCGCGCCACGACCTAGACGGCCAAGGGCGCGGGGTCCGTGGCCTTGCTGGCAAACGCGGTCTCTTGATCAACGGCCTCCGAAGCATCGGGTATTCTCAAGTAAGGGCACTGGCGAGGACGCCAGCACCAGATCGTGAATGTCATGCCGGCGGCCCGCAGCCGCCATGGCACCAAGACTGTGGTCCCGTCATACCCGTACGTATTGACCTCCAGCAGATAGAAACTGAAACCCGCTTCATCTGATTAATCAACCCCGGTCCCCCAAGCCAGCGGCAGCACCGCTTAAAGGCTTGCAGACACGAAACTGCACCCAACTCGGCTTCCCGCTTCTTCGTCAGCCCGCATGGGCAGATGTTACTGGTATCGTTGGTCAGTACTTGCCGTCGTATCGTAGAACGTGTGCGGTGTGCGCAGGCGGATAGCCGGCAGCGCCTTGCCATCGAGGATGGCCACGGTAATTCCGCGCCGGATAATCCACTGTTTCGACCAAGGGCGACATCGTCGTACTGCTGGCGCGTCCCTGCCCAGGCTTTCTCCGTTGCGCAGGTTTTCGAACTTGGCCATGCCAATGCTGGAGCCTTCGTGGATAGGCTTGACGATCACGCGTTGCCCAGGCGTCGACGATGGCCTGGCAGTCACCCTTGTCGCGCAGCACACCATAGGCGGGTGGGGCAGGCCCAGCTTGCCACAGCGCAAGTTTGGTCCGCAGCTTGTCCATGCCCATGCCGATGCCATTCACGCCGCCTGCCGGTTATAGGGCAGACGCAGGCTTTCCAGAAGCCTTGCCAGGCTGCCGTCTTCAACCACCGCGGGCCGTGCAAGCGCGATAAGACTCGGGTCCTGGGCGTTGCTTTGATCAGTTGTTCAGCCAGATCGGTACCGGCGTCACATGCCATAGGGCATCGCACACCCGCGCCGCGCAATGCCCTCGAGTACCCGCCGGCACCGGATTTCAGGGATACGCACGTTCAGCCGAACTGCCGCCATACAGCACCGCTACTTTGCCAAAAGGCGTTTACATCGATGGTCATACTGCTGCCTCCCGGGCCATTTGAGCTGATGAAGTGCTTCGGCCAACCATGCACAGCCATGCCAACCGATTCGCCGGCGCCCTGGGTCAGCAGAATATCGCCGGGCTGCCACACGGCTTCCAGCAAGCGGCATCACGTCGCCTCAACGCTGACAATAGATCGGATTCCAGGTTGACCCGCGCTGACGGTGCTGCGGCACAGGTGCTTGCTGTCGGCACCGGGGATGGGTCTTCCCCGGCAAGGATAAAACTTCCATCAACAACAGAACATTGGTCTCGGCCAGTACCTGGACAAAATCCATCTCTCCTCCCCCCCCCCAAAACCCCAAAAAACAAAAAACCCAAAAACCCCGGGGGGGGGGAAAAGGGGAAAGGGAGGAAAAAGAAGAGAGATGGATTTTGTCCAGGTACTTGGCCGAAGACCAATGTTCTGTTGTTGATGGAAGTTTATCCTGCCGGGGAAGAAAGCCATCCCCGGTGCCGACAGCAAGCACTGTGCCGCAGCATCCGTCAGCGCGGTCACCTGATCCGACTATGTCGAGCGTGGATGCCGACGTGATGCCGCTGCTCTGGAAGCCGTGTTGCAGCCCCGGCGACTATTCTGCTGACCCAGGGCGCGGCGATATCGTTTGGGCTGGCTGTGGCAGTGCCGAAGCACTCATCAGCTCAATGCCGGGAGGGCAGCAGTATGACCATCGATGTAAACGCTTTGGCAAAGTAGGCGTGGCCTGTATGGCGGTCAGTTCGGCTGAACCGTGCCGTATCCTGAAATCCGGTGCGGCGGTACTCGAGGCATTGCGCGGCCGCGGTGGTGGTGCCTATGGCATTTGACGCCGGTACCGATCTGGCTCGAAACAACTGATCAAGCACGCCCAGACCGAGTCTTTATCGCGCTGCACGCCGCGGTGGTGAAGACGGCAGGCCTGAAGGCCTTCTGGAAAGCCTGCGTCCTGCCCTATACCGCAAGCCGACGTAGGCTATCGGCACTGGGCAATGAACAAGCTGCGGAAACCAAACTGTGGGCAATAGCCCTGGGCCCTGCCCCCACTCCCCGCTATGGTGTGCTGTTCTGCGACAAGGTGACTGCCAGGCCATCGTCGACGCCCTGGCAACGCGTTGATCGTCAAGCCTTATCCACGAAGGCTCCAGCATTGGCATGGCCAAGGTCGAAACTGGCGCAACTGGAGAAAGCCTGGGGCAGAACCGCGCAAGCAGTACGACCGATGTCGCCCTGGTCGAACAGTGGGGATAGCCGGCGCGGAATTTACCGTGGCCATTCCTCGATGGCAAGGCCGCTGCGGCTTATCGCCTGCCGCACACCGCACACGTTCTACGATACGAACGCCAAGTACCTGACCAACGATACCAGTAACATCTGCCATGCGGGCTGACCGAAAGAAGCCGGAAGCAGTTGGTGGAGCTGTGTCTGCAAGCCTTATGCCCGCCCCCGGGGTTGGGGGGCCCCCCTTTGGCCCGTGGCTGGGGCCGGGTTGATGTAATGCAGGATGAAGCGGGTCAGTTTCTATCTGCTGGAGTCAATACCGTACGCGGGTATGACGGACCACAGTCTGGTGGGCCCATGGCGCTGCGGCCGCCCGGCATGACATTCCACCGATCTGGTGGGCTGGCGATCCTCGCCAGTGCCCGTTAACTGAGGAATACCCGGATGCTCGGCGTTGAATCAGAGACCGGTGCAGCAAAGGCCACGACCCGAACGCCCTGCGTCTAGTCGTGGCGCGTGCGTGTGGCTCAGGCGTACCCCGCGTATCCTGCCCAGCCCTGTCACTGCGCTGGCCGTCCGATTGAAATGGCGCCCTTTAACCTGCGCGCAGCAATTGCCTCTGCCGTTTGCTGCTGGCCCGCGGTATCGCTTGTACGAACTGGCAGCCGCCTGTGGCCATTGGCTGTCGGCCGATTGATCTGGTCAGTGTGCAGGGCGCAGTTTTTGCCAATACATCGACCCGAGTCGGTACAGGCGGTCATTTCAGCGTACCTGAACGAAAGTTTTCTGGCATGATCTGGGGCGCCATGCGTGGCGATCTGGCAGCGATGCCCTGGGTGGCCAAGCGTCCGGTAAACCCGGTTCTGGCCTATCAGTTGATTGTGCCCTGGATTGAGCAGATGCCGATTGCGCGTTGGGTGAATACCCGCGCTGTTGAAACAACGAGGCAAGGAATTCAGCCAGAGGACATCAGCCGGTTTCTCTGACTTGCCGCAACTGTCTGGCCGCACAGCGCGCGCAAGCGCCGGGTCATGCAGATTACCAGCAGTTTCACCGCTTTGCTGCGGCCTATTGGTTTGGGCGTCGCCGAGCCTGGAACTGGCGTGAACGCGGCAGTTGGTTTCTGACCACCCAGGACGGCATTCAAGGTGCTGCTCGGGCGCGAACAAACCTGGTAGACATAGATGGCAAACGGTTCTGACCCATCGACGCCAGCACATGCTGTCGGAGTATCGGGAAAGATAGCGCGGGTTGATCTGCGCTACAGCAATTGCAAATGGCAGTGGCCTGGCGTGAGCCGGTCGCACAAGCTTCAAACGGGAGTAACCGATCTTATGGCAAGCAAGCAGGGTAGCAGAATGATGTCGGGCTCGACATCGGCACATCCAAGGTCGTGCACTGGTCGCGAGATCGGCCAGACGGCGAGCTGAAATTGTCGTAATCGCTCGCAACCCTTCACGCGGCTTGAAGAGGGTGTGGTGGTGAATATCGAATCCACCGTGCAATCCATTCAGCGCCTTATCGAAGAAGCGAGCTCATGGCTGCTTGCCGATTCATTCGGTGTTTTGCCGTTTTTAACTAATTTGCGGGCAATCGCACATTCGCAGCCTGAACTCGCACGGCATCGTCGCCTTCGCGACCGGAAGTGGCTCAGGCAGATATCGACGGGTGCTGGACGCAGGTCAGCCGTGGCAACCGGCTGATCGAAGGTGCTGGCACATCTGCGCGGAGTAGTGGACCGAATACACAGGAAAGTGCGTACGCGAGCCACTGGGTCTGTCGGGCGTAACGGCTGGAAAGCCAAGGTGCACCTGGTCCACCTGCGCATTGAATGCAGTACAGAACTATCGAAAAATGTATCCGTCGCTTGCGGCTGAAGTCGAGGGACGTGATCCTCGAGCAATTTCTCGCTCAGCTACGCGGTTTTGACCGAAGACGAGAAGAAGCTGGCGTGTGCATGGTTCGATACGGCGTGGCACTACTGATATCGCGATCTTCACCGAAAGGCGCGATTCGCCAACACGGGCAGTGATTCCGATTGCCGGTGATCAGGTCACAACGACACGCCAATGGCGTTGCGTACCCCGACTCAAGTATGCCGAAAGAGATCAAAGATTCGCTACGCCTGTGCGCTGGCAAAAAACTGGCCGCCCGGAAGAAACCATCAAGGTCCCAAGCGTTGGCGAGCGGCCACCCGCGATCTGTCACGCCAGGCGCTGGCGAATGGTCCGAGCCGCGTTAGCGACGAAGGCTGTTCACGCTGATCCAGGCTGAAATGCGGCGCTCCGGTTTCGAGACATGATTTTCCGGCCGGCATCGTGCTGACAGGCGGGCACCTCGAAGATTGGAAGGCGCGGTCGAATTGGCTGAGGAAATTTTCCACATCCGTCTCGCCCTGGGTATGCCCGCAAAGGAATTCAAGGGGCTGACGATGTAATATCCGTAACCCCATTTTACGCACCAGCGTGGGCTGCCTGCAATACGGCAATCGGCATCACGCGTTGGCGGCAAGCAAGTTCAGAACAGACGCAAGGAAATCACGCTGTAGCTGGTAAAGCGCTGTTCAAGGCATTTTTTAATAGACCCCTTTTAAGCGGGCAGGGCCTCGCGCAAGCGAGCAAAACGTGCAGTAAACCGAACGAAACGAAACGATCAGTTCTCAAGGAGAATGGGCAATGGTTTGATTGAATCGATAACGTGCCGCAAAACGCGGTAATCAAAGGTCGTCGGTGTTGCGGTGGCGGTGGTAAATGCCCTGCAGCACATGGTGGTCAATAACGTCGAAGGCGTTGAATTCTCTGCGCCATAATAGCCGATGGCAGGCACTGAAGAACATCAGCGCCCGCACCGTACTGCAACTGGGTCCCGAATGTACCAAGGGTCTGGGTGCCGGCGCCAAACGCTGATCGGCCGTGAAGCTGCGATGGAAGATCGCGAGCGCATTGGCCTGAAGTGCTGCGTGGCGCCGACCATGGTTTCATCACCGCCGCCTGGGTGGTGGTACTGGTACGGGTTGCTGCTCCTATCCGTCCGCTGAAGTCCGCGCGCGAAATGGGTATCCTGACGGTTGCCGTAGTGACCAAGCCCCCGTTTGAAGGCCGCAAGCGCATGCAGATCGCCGAGGAAGGTATCCGCGAGCTGAGCCAGCACGTTGACTCCACTTATCACATTCCGAAATGAAAGCTCTTGACCGTGCCTGGCAAACCGCAGCCGCTGGCTTGCTTTCAGGCAAGGCCAACGATTGTACTGCTTGGCGCAAGTGCAGGGTATTGCTTGATCTGATCATGCGTCCGGGCATGAATCAACGTTGAAACTTCGCCGACGTGAAACCGGTGATGAGTGGAAATGGGTATGGCGATGATGGGTTACTGCCACGCCAGCGGCCGAACCGTGCGCGGTGAAGCAGCTGAGCGGCTATCCGCAGCCCGCCTGCTGGAAGATGTTGAACCTGATGGGTGCCGCGGTATTCTGGTAAACATCAAACCGCTGCTCCGGACCTGTCCCTGGGTGAGTTCTCTGAAGTGGGTATTACCGTCCGAAAGAGTTCGCCGTCCGACACCGCTACCGTGTGGTTAGTACCGTGATCGACCCGAGCCTGCGTGAATGAACTGCGCGTGACCGTGGTCGCCACCGGCCTGGGCGCCAAGGACCGACCAAAGCCAGTCCCAAGGTTGTGGATAACACACTACCAGTGCAGCCACCTGCCGTCAGCAACCTGCTGAAGAGCTCTACACCGAATTACCGAGATCTGGACGCGTCCTACGGTCATGCGTAACACCGGGCAGGGCAACAGTGGCAGGCGGCAGCTCGCTGAAATCCAGCCAGCCGGAAGATTGATTATCTGGATATTCCAGCGTTTTGCGGCTCGGCTGACTGATCCCGATAGGTCAGTCATTGATTGTATAGGGCTGATTGGTGTTCAACGGGGCGTACTTTGTTATGATGCACGCCACTTTGTTTGAAAATAATTCGCACTAGAGCGGAAGCCAATGTATAGCATGAATCAGACAACGCACACTGAAAAATATCATTCGGGCCACCGGTGTTGGCCTTGCCATTCGGTGAGAAGGTATCCTCACCTGAGCCAGCGCCGGTCGGTACGGGCATCGTCTTCGTCCGGGTTTGTCTTGACCCCCGTTGGTCGAGATTCCCGCACGCGCCGAGTTCGTGGTGAAAACCACCATGTCCACCACCCTGGTTAACCAGGGTGCCCAAGGTAGACACGGTCGAGCACCTTCTATCCGCCATGGGGTCTGGGGGTATCGACAACGCGTATGCTGGAAACTCAGTGCGCCGGAGTTGCCGATCATGGATGGCAGTGCGGTCCGTTCGTGTTCCTGATCCAGTCCGCTGGTATCGAGGAAACAGATGCAGCCAAACAGTTTATTCGCATCAAACGCGAAGTGACCGTCGAAGAGACCGGCAAGAGCAGCTTTCTTCCCTTTGAAGGGTTCAAAGTGTCCCCTTTGCCACGATTTCGACCATCCGGTCTTTCCGTGGCCGCAGCCAGTTGCCAGTGTGGATTTCTTCAAGCCACCTCCTTGCGTCAAGGAAGTGAGCCGGGCACGACCTTCGGGTTCATGCGCGAATTGAGCATCTGCGCTCACAGAAATCTGGCCCTGGGGTAGCGTGGACCAACGCCAAATCGTGGTGGACGAGTAACGTGTACTGAATGAGAGGCTGCCGTTACGAGACGAATGTCAAACACAAGATTCTCGATGCCATCGGCGATTTGTATCTAGCTGGCAAAAAGCGGTGGGTGAGTTCCGCGGCACAAATCCGGTCCATGGCTTGAACAACAGCTGTTGCCGTCCCCTGCTTTGCCAACAAGGAAGCTTTGGGGAAGTGGGTTACCTTTGACGACGCTGGCACTGCGCCCATCTCCTTTCCATGCGCCGGCAAGCCGCCGCTGATAGTGGTTATCTGATTTAGCAGTTTCGTTTCGATTTGAATGGCGCACTTCGGTGGCATTTTTTTTTTGCTCGATTTTTCTCTTGAAACCCTTCAACCACCTTCGTGGTGCTTTGGCAAACGGGCCAGGGCAGCCTCAATGCAGGTCTTTGATCTGTTTCTTGGCAAGTCTCCATTCAAGCTCTGCGCGCCACGCAGATTTTTCATTTTGTGAACCGGTGGTGCTTTTTGACCAACGGCTGGTTGTACTTGCAGTGTATTTTAGTTAAGGTTGCGAATTCGTTTGACAAGCCTGCAAACTGGCGAACGAGCCGTTTTTTTGCTGATATCGCATCCGTGTAAGCCCAATGGCTATCGGTGAAACAATCAGCTTGAGCACGCCCTCGCGCAGTGCCGCTATGTGGCAATGTTCACGGGCGGCCGGCTCGAGCAGCGTATCCAGCAAAGAATTTTGCAGCGCTCCACAGCAATGAGCTTTGGCAACAACCCCTTGAAGGGTTGCATGGGTGGTATCAGGTCGCCGGGGCGACGGGCATCCAGGATGAAAATACATGGCATATGCCGATTGACGTAATTGGACAGCGTCATCCTATCAAAACCGCCAGTTTGGTGCTTGGGGAATCGTGGTTTTGGGTTTTTGCTTGATTCAATAATTTTTGAACGGACCGGCAACGGCGCGGGCCCGAGCCTTGACGCTCAGCCTGCCATGCTGCTCGCTGCAGGCGCTGCCTTGATTGCAAGTGGCCGGTGATGGTCCGCGGTACTGACCTGGTCATGTTAAGCGATGCACCGCAGCCAGTCACCGCGTTTGGACTCCGATGTCACCTGGGAAAACCCTGGCCGACATCGATACCGAAACTCGGCGGGCAGTGAATCACAGGCCCAGCTGGAGCACATGACTCAGCAGTTTGGCCCGGCTGCAAGACCGCCTGATGCGTCCTTGAATGCCTTGGGTGGAGTTGACCGAGCTGCGACATGTCCGATGGCGAGTTTTTGATTTTCGGCGCTGACCCTGGAATGGTGGCCCGGAAAAATTGGCTGAACACAGCGAGCGGCATGAGGCCCGGATGTGCAGAGGTCGCTGGACAAACTGGCAGACCGTATCGGACAGTCGCACCCAGCAGCCTCAAATTGCTTGAGGAGATGAAATGGTCAGCCGCAGTGTCGACAGCCAACGCGCTGCTTGAATTTCAAGCCGGTGCATCAGGGACACTCTCTTCTTGGCTTTGGTCGCGCAGTGATCCGCTGACCGGGCGCATCGCGATGCATACAGGTCTGGATTCGCGGCCCCGCGTGGCAAATCTCCGATTTTTGCCGTTGTGCTGGGGTATGACTTTGCAGGCGTATGGCGCCTATGGCAATGTGGTCGAATCGCCCACGGCGATGGTACAAAACCCGCTACGCGCACGCGCATACCCTGGTATCAAGAAGGGCGACTGGTCAGCCAAAAGGCCAGCAGATTGCGCGTAGCTCTACTGGCCGTTCGACCGGCCGCACTTGCAATTTGAAAGTGCTTGCGCAATGGCATTGGCAAGTCAACCCGCACGCTATCCGCCCTCAAAGTGATGCTCTGTCCAGCGCAGCACCGGTCCTGGCGCTACCCAGGTGGCTACATAGTCACCTGCCTGCCACCCAATCTTCCACGCCGCGCGTTATGCCGCGGGCGCCAGGCATGATAAAAACTCCACCGGTTTAATTGTCTCCGCTGATTCGGAGTAAGAATGATCCGTTTTGCGGTAATGGCCGAATGAACCACAGCCAGACCTGTCAAATCCCTCAAACGGATATCAAAGTCGACTATGTTTTGCGCCTTTATTAGAAAACTGTTTGGTAGCAAGAAACGAGCGTGAGTTGAAGCGCTGGGTCGGATCGTTTGCGACGATCAGCTCCCCAGAAAACTGAACGCTCTGGAAGCGACGAGCCAGCTAAAGGCCCAAGACGCGGAATACAAAGACGTGTTGCCAAAAGGGCGAGAGCCTGGGATGCCATTCCCCTGAAGCTTTTGCGCCTGGTAACGTGAAGCGAAGTAAGCGGGTGTGGTATGCCCACTTTGACTCGCGATGATCGGCGCATGACCCTGCACGAAGGGCACAATGCCGAGATGAGACCGGTGAGGGCAAGACCTGTCGCGAATCTGGCGGCTTACCTGAAATGCTTTTTGTCCGGCAAGGGTGGTTTCACGTCATTACCGCAACGACTACCTTTTGCCCGCCGTGATGCCGGCTGATGCGGCCACTGTACGAATTTCTTGGGTTTTTGAGCGTTGGCGTCCGTGTGCATTCCAGGATCCGCAGGACAAGCGTGACGCCTACCGCTTGCGATAATCAACCTAACGGTACGCAACAACGAATTCGGCTTTGATTACCTGCGCGGACAATATGGCGTTCACATCGAAGACAAATTCCATGCGCGAATGAAATTTCGCCATCATCGACGAAGTCGACTCGATTTCTGATCGACGAAGCGCGGTAACCCCGTTTGATTATCTGCCGGCCCATCGAATGAACAGCTCGCAGCTGTATGAAGCCATCAACAAGCTTATTCCCCAGCTCACGCGCGCTACCTGGCCGAATAAGGCCAGGATGAAAGTCGAAGGGCACTACTAACATTGACGAGAAAACCCGTCAGGTCGAACTGAACGAATCAGGTCATCCGTTTGTTGAAGGTTGCTGAGGCAAGAAAGGTCTTGCTGCCAGAAAGGCGACAGGCCGTATGCAGGCAGAACCTGAACCTGTTGCACCACGTGCATTCGGGCTGCGTGCTCACGTACTTTTCCAACCGTAACGTTGAATACATCGTGCAGAACAATCAGGTCATCCTGGTTGA
>Ga0163217_1002083_pt1 | contig 17527 bp, 19 predicted proteins | sample SynspAceP_FD_185933 | JGI IMG/M metagenome (GOLD analysis project Ga0163217, IMG submission 185933) | Saline lake microbial communities from Ace Lake in Antarctica - Synechococcus sp. Ace-P (PacBio error correction) | ecosystem: Environmental > Aquatic > Non-marine Saline and Alkaline > Saline ...
CACAGGCAGATTTGGGGGTTAAAACAAAGGCCCGAAAATTCAATCGGACAGAAAAAAGTATGAAATCGGGCAAGTCCAAAACGCCCTTTGGGGAGTTAAACATTACGAGGAAAAAGTTTTTTTGGAAACGCATTGCCATGGATGTAAATGAAAAAGAATGGCGAAATGGACCTTTAATCACCCGGCGGGCCTTTTTGGTTTTTAAAAGGTAAAACTCTCATTTTGGAAAGAGGAACAATCCCTGGCAGTTTCAAAGAAATGGCCTATCCACTTAATCGCAGAAAACTGGCAAAATATCGAAAACGATGCAAGCTTGGGGAACAATCAATGGAGATGGGGACATTGGAAGATTGTTGCCAACACTCCCTCGAAAACCACTGGCCTATTATCAAAAAAAAACTAAGCCTCAGGAGAATTCAAGAAGATGCCGGTTTGGGAGACGCAAGGTCAATGGGTTTGGGTTTTCGGTGATGTCCAATGGCGATGGCCGGGGTGAACTTGATTATTTTCTGACGGTTTGCTAAGAAGCCACCGGAAAATCTAGTAAACTGGGAAATGGATTCATCATCCCGTTTTTCAAGTTTGGGGGAGATGAGAGCATCCCGATTAATCGTAACCGACATGTCAATAGGCGATGGTCCTAGCCGATTTTAATTGTAGGTCCAAGGACATGACTTACGGCCTTTTCATGCTAGAGCAAAAGAAAACCGGGAACTGAATCAACCTTTAATCACACATAAAAATAGATCCCTTTCAATTCCAATATCATACCATGCAATGGCGCGATTCTGGACGGTTGACGGCAAATGGAAACTCCTAACCGAAAGCCGGTACCGCGCCATAACGGGCCAAGGAATCCTGGAGGAAAAGAAGAAGCTGGCTTGTATTTATTTTCCAATGGATGGAACCTCTTTCACTAAAAATATGAATCAGCTATGGCCCACTTGGCGAAGGCAAAGGTACCTGGCCTTTATTTCTCCACTGTGACTTGAATAAAGATGGGAAAACTGATATTGCCGTGCCGGAAAGGATGGCTTTTGGTGGTAATTTTTTCAGAAATCAGAAAAAAAATCAATTTTGTAACTTAAAAAAAACGAGAAACGCGCAAAATAACACCCAACCTAAAATCAAGGATTACCGTAACAAACAACTAAAGAATCGTTCCTCAAAGTAAAATAATCTGTACATCAAATATTCTTTTCTAAGTATGAAACGCCTACAAAACTGTTAGTATTTTTTTTATTGTGTTTATTTTGGGGATGTTGATGATGATTGACAGAACCTGATTGAATTTGCTCGCAGAGATGTGTCAGTGAAGGTAAAGGGCTATTTCACCATTGATTCTTCAGGTTTTTTGATTTTATCAACAGTTTTGATTCACGAAGTGGAAATATCAACTCGCTAGTTTTTACTTCAACCCTACCTTCAGAATAGTTTGGTCATATGGTTTCTAAACTACTTTAAATGCTAAGACGCTACACCAATGATGGGAATGCCTGGTTTGTTAATGGATATTTACACTACGATACCAAAGTAATCAACAAATTTTCCGAGTTATTTGGGATGACTGACAGCGAAGCCAATCAGAAGGATTGGCCTAGCCCTTCCTATGGAAAAGTTGAGATTTAAAGTGAAAACAGCAGCTCGTGAAGGTGCAGGAAGTATTTATCCTTTTTTCAGGTTCCTGTGGGAAAGAAGAAAGAATAGGAACAGAAGTTTGGAAAATATACGTTTTGGTGGAATGGGCGGAATTGAAATTATAATAGTTTTCCGCCTAATCCATGGCCGTATTAGTAATAAAATTAGCTACCGCAATTCAAATTTGATTCAATCGCTTTCTCATATGGTTTAGCAAAGCATTTTTTTTATCTCCGAACCATTTCGCGCTTAATCGGTATTAAAAAAATCCATGTATTCGGGAATTTCAGCAGAAGAATTATGTTGCTTTTCTTTTGGGCGTTAAAAAAACCAATAACGGGATAAAGAAAATATATTATTATCCAATGGATGGAACCTCTTTCATCACCAAAATAGTGATCAGCTATGGCCCACTTTGGCGAAGGCAAGGGAACGGGGCTTTTCTTATCGACCCGGCGACCCTAAATAAAGAATGCGGATACCTACATCGCTGTGGGCTGGGAAAGGATGGTTGGTGGTATTTTTTTTCCAGAGGTAAACTTTTAAACAGGTTGACAAACCTTCCCGATTTTAACATCTCCACGGCCGTATTTTCTTTAAACACCCCCCTGATAGATCGATTACGTTATTGTAATCCCAAACTTAGGACTTAGAAAATTCCAGCCCCGCTTTTGTATACTTTTCAGCTGCTCTTTGGTCACTATACACATCAAGTTTCGGAGATAATCTACGCAAGAATATTCACAAGTATTTACAAACTAGGAGTATTAAAACTACAATTTAAATACCATTATACCAAGCCCCAAACCAATATACTCCCTGGATCTATGTAAATTCTTTCGAAACAACAATTCGCGTCCAAATATTTCATGCTTTTAAATCCGATTTGTTTCTCCAATCTCAGTCCGTAACGGTGGCCTCCATGGGGAATGGAGAGATTCTTTCCATTCATTCCAATAAGCCAATAAGGTTTGAGGATGAAGCATCCAGCAAATCAATAAGAATCCACCATCCTCGTACGAGTAAAAATTCAACCCCAAACGAGCTTTGGGCGATTATCCCTACATGCTCTAGCAAGGTGCCTAGCGGTAATCCGTCCATTCTGCCAATAGCGGTTCCCAATCCCTCTTCACAAGGTATGTCTTGTTATTTTGGGTCTGGCGGGAAAAGCTCTTGAGCTGGTTTAAAGAATAATTCGTAGGTCGGGCAAACAAGACCCTGCTACGGATAGCTGCCATTCTCAAAACCTGTGTGCAGTAGCGATCATAGCTTTCGCTAAAATATGGCTTTTGAAGTATCTGCGGGGTTGATTTGTACCCGTTGCGGGCATGGAAGAAATATCAGCTGGTGCGGTAATTCGCCCTTGGGCCAAAGATTGAACCTGGAAGTAAGGCACGATGGGCTACATATGTAAAATTATCCCCCCATCCGGCAGAATATTCCCGTAGTTTTTAGGAGGGCAGGGGTTGCTCAAACCTGGAATTATTATGAGCGTCCCAAGAGCTTGCTATCCCTGTCCCCGTGATAGCTGCGCGTCGTGTGATCAAATGCTTTCTTTTTCAATGGTTTTGTTTTCCTAAAGTCATGTATCGAAACTGTTGCTTTAAATCCCAGACAAATAATCATCAAAAAGATGGATAATAAGAAAGATTTCAGCGCAAAAGAGGTAAAGAAATGAATGGTTCTTGCAGACTGAATATCCGCCGAAAATGGTCAGAAGAAAATGGGAAAGCAGCTGATAGCTGGTGACAATGGTAATCCCGTCACAATGGCCAAGGGGGAATACAATGAAAATTATACTCATATAGGGTAAAATTTTTGTAAAATCGCATAGTGCGGACCACCTTGATCGGCGGAAGAAATCTTCAATTGAAAAATGATCCTTTCCATATCTCGCCCAAAAACGGGCAGGAGTCAGTTTCCTTTCACCTCGGGCCAATATGGTGTCGGAAGTGACCAACTAAAAACCCCCAGAAGTTGAATAGACCAAACCTGTTGCAAGACTAAAAACCATGCAGCCAAGAAAATGTAAAACTTCGTCCGCCATCCAATTTTGAAAATTAAACATCAACTCCTCTCCGTTTTCTACTGCGCTGACTGGGGAATCTTCCGTATCAAAAAAAAATGGAACACTTTCTTCCAATCTGTTTCTTTGATGGTTTCTGCTAATGGGGAATTCAGCAAAGCCGAGTCAGGTTCAATCCCTAACTTCCCCCCAGTAAAGGCGGGAAACTGAACCATTAGGATTTCTAATTCCTGTAAAGGCAAGTAGAAAAAACTTAAGGTAATAATCCAATGAGATGTTTTAAACTCCAAGGCTTATGTTTTACCTCTCTTAAATTTGCTTGAAGTCATTCGCTTTCCATAAAAAATTAAAGTATGGTTTAACTCTAACTAGCCGAATTTAAATGTACTATTTTATTTGAAAAACTTGAGGATGTTTTAGAATCCAAGACTCGTTTTAGCAAGTCTTAATTCAAAGTGATGCACAAAACAAATTTTGTATTAAGATCCAATCGATGATTGATGCTTTTTTCTTAAAACTAAGGGGTTGATGCCCGTTAACTCTTCTTAAAAGATTTTATTAAGTAGGAGATGCTTTCAAAGCCGCATTGAAAACAGGTTTCGGTAAATGTTTATTATCCTGTTCTTAATCAGGTTTTTTGGACCTGTCTCAATCCGATAATGGTTTACAAATTCTGTAAAAGTAAGCTTGGTCATCCGTTTTAAATAGCGACAAAAGCAGCATTAGTCAGATTGCTTAAAAGGCGGCACTTCTGAAAAGTTCAATTTTACGCTTGGTAATTATCGTCAGAAATTGATAGATAGTTTTAAGCCTACTTGCTCTTTTAAAGTATGCCGGATTTTCTACGGGATGATCGTGAAAGCAATTTCTTTTTCAGTTGACTCAGATAGATCTGTAGGATGCTCAAGCAATTCTAGGACTCTCGAAGTAACCCAAAGTAGGTAATTTCTTTTCCAAGCGATCAACCCACTCGCAGTATTGCCCTTTTTCCAACGCACACCTTGTTTGGATTTCTTCCGAAATAACAGATGAACAGCAATGCAATTCAGGCGTAGACGAAAAAGCTCTTGAGAACCCTGGTTTTTAATGGACCACAATTTTTTTCAATACGGGGGTTCTTAATGCGTAATCAAATTGAGATGCGGGATATTCGAACCGATAAACTAAATCAACTTCCCTCAAATTTTGCACATGTTTGCCCCAACGTGGCGTGTCCAATTTTGCCCCAATCAATAAAACCCAACTCATATTCCGGATGAAAATGCCAAAAAAAAAGGAAGTCACTTAAATTGGGATTCACCATCAAGCCGAAGAGAGCCTATTTTTCATTAGCAACGATTCGTTCTAATTCAGTCTTCATTTCAAAATTTACATAAATATGACTTATTGACTCATTTAGATCCAAAAATATCATATGAAATTCAAAAAATCCATCAACTATTGGAGTAGAAATCGATTTGCATACTCTTTAGCTTTAATCTATACTTCAACCCAACAAAACCAATTATGGAAAATTATAAGACAATGGCTCCTACCAATAGCCCAAACAAGATTCACAAAGGACATTCCGCGGCAATCCATCTACTGCTACCAGCAGTAAAGTAAAACTGAATGACCGCTCCAACGGAACCGCTGAGCATCTTAAGCGAAGAAGATTGGGCTTTTCTGGATTCAGAATGGATATGTGGTGGTTAAAAATGCTGTACCTCCGTGAACAAAGCGTTGCGAAACCGCTGATTTTTTGTGGGAGTTTGAAGAGAAAGAATAAGAAATGACCCTACTAACGTGTATAACCCGCACACGAGCCGATATGGAAATGAAGATATTAGTCCGGAACGGGGAATGGTAGAAATTTTATAATCATCGTTGCTTTGGGGACCGTCCAGATGCAACGGGTTTCACGATTGCGTTTTGAAGATATCTGGGGAACTGAAAAAGCTTTGGGAACGATTGATCGCCGCCAACCTTCAACTTTCCGATCAGACCCGGTTTCGAATACAAAAGGATTTCATTCTTGGGAATTACGTCCGGAGACAAAGCCTCAAAAAGTTCAAGGGCCGTTTTTAGCTTTGGCAGATCAAGAAGACGAAACACATGGGAGGGCTTTCAATGTATTTCGCCGACTTTTTCGCACACTATGATAACCTGGGAATTAAACACAGCCTGAGGATCGAGATCATTTCAAACCAAGATATAACCGGTTTTGAAAAGATAAGTTGGTTAAGGTAAAATTAACAGGCAGGTGATTTACTCATTTTCAACAGCTCACAACCTCATGATTCAGACCGAAACCTTTCGAAAAGCCCAAAGTGAGAATTTGCCAAAATACATTTCGATGATGCCCTGCAGAAGAAAGAAAATGAGAGAGCTGAAACAATGGAGAATTAACTCTGAAGAATCGTATTGCCGCACTGATGGTGCTATGCTTTTCCGGGTGATCCGAGAAAATGGGAACAAACCAAATATAAAGGCAGGCCAAATTAAACGAGTTAGGTGAAAAAATCCTAGGGCTCACTAACTATTAAGTATAGTAAATAGCTTCCTGAGAATTCTCTTCCCTGCCCAAAACAGAAACAGACCTTTCCTCATTTCAATTTCAATAACCACACTAATTTCAACCCCCACCATATGCTGGAGTAAACATGAGTTCAATGGGATTTGCTCATCCATTGCAATCTATTTTGGTATCACTTTGTGGATTGCTTGGTGGGCGTCCAGCGCGTACATGGGAAAACCTCAAACTAGAGCAGAGGTTCGGCAGATTAATTTTCTGGCGGGGAAAAAACGAGGCTGGTTTGTCATAGTGCTTCATTAATTCCTTCGAACATTGGGTTTCTGAAATAAATTTTGGGAAGTAATCGGGAAGCCGGTGCTAGGGCAGAAATGCCATGGGCCATTTTGAAAAATGCTAGCATGCCCTTTATTCCCTGATTTTATTAGGGTGGGTTTTTTGTTCCTTTCTATTTGCGAACGGGCGTTTACACCATGCCAGAATTTCCTCGAGCTGCGATACTCCAAAAGCTTGTCGAAATTACCTTTCCGTTGTTTCCTATTCTTGCTTATGTCCATAAACAAAATATTCGTTTGATCATTTTCTCCGGCGCCGCTAATTTTTTGAAACCATGGGAGTGCTTTTGGACAGGCGCCATCTCATCCGTTTTAGCAACAGGATTTTACACGGTGCTGGAGGACTCATAAGCAGTAAATTACACCGAACCCATGGTGCAGGCATTCATAACCTCATTGCGAGTTGGTGGGCGCTGTTACTTATTTCGGATTGTCGCAATTGGGCGGCTGGGATGTAATGTATTACCCATTCAACAAGCCTCTACCAACCGGGCAACGCCACCACTTGAGCGCTTCCCTTTTAACTTGTGGCGGCCCTATGACGGATACACAATATCCCTGGACTGGAATGTTATTTGGCGCAAACTCTATTTTTGGGGTGTATGGTATTGGTGTACGGAATCAATTTATTCGGCAGCGGAACATTACTCAGCAAAGGACCGTCAGCCACGCCCGAACAAGGAAGCGCTCTTGCTGGATTCCTTGAAGTTATTACCCTGTTTATTATTTTCTTCTCCCGGGCGTTATTGCCTTGCCCTTTTTGCAAAAGGGATGCTAGATTTCTCACCTTCCCAATGCTGATTATGCAATTACCGGCTAATGATTACCGGTTTCCCTTTCCCGTTGGTCTGAAAGGCCTCGCGATCGCAGGACTGCTTTGCTGGCATTAATGAGTTCATTTCATTCTGCTTTTCACTCTTCCTCTACTTTATTTACGATTGATTTTTATAAACAATACAAACCTAAAGCCCCTGAAAAAGAATTGGTGTTGGGTGGGACAATGGCGACAGTTCTGCGCTGGTGTTTTGTAAGTCTAGGTTGGATTCCATTTATGAAATCGCTCATGTGGAGGAGGGATATTTCTTTTATCTCCAAATATCCCAAGCCTACATCTCGCCACCCATGGCAAGCGGTGTTTCTATTTGGATATAGCTCAATGGATCAAATGCAAAGGGAGCATTGTTTCTTATGGCATGGGTTTTGCAATAGGTGTAATCTCGCTTGGTTATCGAGTTATGAGTAAGGGAGGAATCATTCAGGTCAAAGAAAGGTTCATTGGTTAATATCTTTTTTGGACATTAATTTTTCTTCATTTCGCCCATCATTCTGTTTGTCTTTGTGCAGTAATAATGATGGTCGTGAGTCGCCTTACCCCACCTCAAGTCGGAAGAGTCATTGCGGTTAGTGACATTTTCAGAGGTCCTGGGATTAAAGACCAAGCTAGTGTTTTACATCCGATGTAATTCTGACTATCAATTTTAATTATCTCAGTATTATCCCTTGTGAGTCCTTCTTCAGTCCCTTGGGGAAATTGGCCAAACTAAAAAAGCCTAAACTATGATTACCTATTGAACTGATAAACTGCCGCTTTATTGCAGGATCTACTTCTGAATTGGTTTTGGCATTGCAAAACTATTGGCTAAAGAAGGAGCTATTGTGATTCTGAAATGGTCGACATGGGAAACAGTAGTACAATGCTTTGAAGAATTGAAAAAGGAAATTTCCTTCGCAAAGGTATCCGGAATAACAGCCGACTTCAGTGATCCAAATTCTGTTAAAGGACTTAATTACAAAACTGGACCGCGTAGATATACTGATCAATAACGTAGAATTTTCACTTCTCATCCTTCACTGAGACTTTTGCCCGAAATGAGGATTGGTATCGACTGTTTGAAGTAAACGTCATAGTGGTGTGCGACTATCGCGAAAGGTTACTTTCCAAAAATGATGGCTCGAATTGGGGCCGCATTGTATTTTGTGAGTAGCGAATGTGGCTCCAAGCTAGTACCCGAGGATTTGATTGCCTACAGTAAATGACTAAAAGCTGCCATGCTCAGTACTCGCGTGGGATTGGCACAAACTACACGAGGATCAGCCGTCACTGTTAATTCCATAAATGCAGGTTCTACCTTATCTGAAGGAAGCCAAGCGATTTTTTGAAAGAGGCAGGCCGATAAAGAAAATCAGAAAGAGGAAGATGTTGCATCTGCTTTTTTCAAAAATGTAAAGAACAACGTCCTTTAATTGAAACGATTTTTTAGCACCTGAAGAAATTGCCATGGAGTACTTTTATTGGCAAAAGTCGCTATCATCGGCTTACCAATGAGCGGTGTTGAATTAGATGGTGGGAAGTGTTTCCTGGAATATTTCTAGCCAAAAATTATGAAATCCTAAATCTTCACTATTGCGTCATGTTTGTGTTATTCAAATTCCAGAGACTCCTCTTTCTGAAGAGAAGTAGAACAGGTGGTCAGTTCTTTAATGTCACTTAAAAAACCAAGTGCCTCAAATTGTAGCGATGGAGCCTGGGGTAAAAAATATCAGTGAAGAAAACAATCACCAAAGGCTTCCACAATTGTTTCCGTTATTTCCTTTCGCTCGATTCAAGAATCTTACTGGATTACCCAACGCTCATCCTGCCCATCTTGATTTTCAGCAAGTCCTTGGCCTCACATGGAAAAGGTTTTTGTAGTGGACTATTATTCCAAATGATTGATTTTGATAGGTAAGAGATTGCTTGAAACCTTTTCCCCTTTAATCATTCTTTACTTTTTACTCATTTTAAAGAAGAATACTTTAGAAAGTTTTATGCTATGGTGAATAACAACAATTTAGTCTGCCATACTTATTTGTACTTGGAGAATTGATCAGCAAATGTACCTAACTGCTTTAAAATAACTGGACTGGTTTTGTTGCCTAAACTAGGAAACAAAATGATTCGAAGAACTAATCAAAAATGTAGCGAACTCTCATGCAAGTGTCGTAGTTACTTACACTCACCAACAAAAGGCCTTTATTGTCGAAGATTGGGAGTCCCCTCTGGCTTATTATTCCTATACCGCTTCAAGCATAGCATTCTGTTTTTTTGAAATGTTTAGTCCTCAAGTTATGATATGGTCTGCTAAAAAACTCAGGCACCTGAAGATATAAAAACCCAGTCCAGATCCCCAATTGACTGGGTTTTTTGATTTTAGGTTGAACCAATTAAAGGCTTTTAAGCTTGCGCCTAATTTGTAGATGAGCCCTTTGGCCATGGCTGAAAAACCCAGACAACACGCTGTGCTCCACTGGCCAGTTTGACCAGGTTCAGCACTGGGATGAAATGGAGGCGATCCACGATTGAACCTGTGTTTTTTTAGTCTTGCCCTGATCCGGTTCATTCCCGTACCTATTTTTAGCGTCCAAACTTCCCTTCAATTGGGTTCCTCTCGCCAGTCTTACGTGGTAATGCCCTTGCCTTTGTCGAAGGACGACCTACGGGTTTGGCCGCCAGCTTTTTAATGTTTTTTTTTTTAAGTCAGCCATTTCCTGTTTTTCCCCTAGTGGCAATAGATCTGGTCCTGCCGTAACTTTTGCAGGATAATACCAAAAGCGTTTTTCCGGTAGTTCTCCAACATAGTCTTTCAAGATGGCCTTCTTCATTGAAAGGCCTCCCAAGAGATGGTTATCCTTAGAAAGGAATACCCATCCCACAGGCTTAGGTGTATCTTGGCTCCGAACTCGGTCTTAGCCGTGAATTTCCCACGCACGATAGGTCGAACATGTGGCTGTTCGACACTGACGATGCGATCGTTTACCTTGATGATTGCCGGCTGTAAACATCTGTGTGCTGGGCAATAGACAGTTTGGATGACCAGTACTTCCGCTGCCTCCGGGGGGAGAGTGGAAACAGGGTTAAAGCCATCGAGCTGTCTTTCAATCGTTTGAAGTTTTCTTTTCAGATACTGAAGCTGGGTTTTGATGCCTCTGCGGATGACTTTCCAAGCTGGAATTCTTGTTTTTGGGGCGACCTTGAGAAGCCCTTACGGGCCTACTTTTCGATAGGTCCGGGGCTCTTCCCTGTGGTTTGCTGCATGGAGCTGATTCGATGATCGCCTCGGTGATTTCCCGGGACTTGTCCAATAAGTCAATATCTGTGGGATAGGCAATGTCTGAGGACAAGCTGTGGCCATCAATAGATTACTTCGCCTTGTTACTAGGAGCTATAACTGATCCATTCGTATGGCAGTGGTTTTAATCTTTTTTTAGCCGTTTTGTCTTGCGAAAACTTCAAATCAATCCTATCAATTCATCTCGGCAAGCCAATCCATTCCCCATCCGTTTTTTTCTGATCTCCACAAATAGGGAAGGCATCAAGGAGGACGGTTTGATGTAGGAACTGTAGCCTAAAAAAATACTGTAAGTGCTGTTCCCGCTCAGCGGAATACATATTTTTTCGGTGATCTGGGCCACCGTCCTCACGGTCGTCCAATATTGAGCAATGTGCTTGAATGATCACTGCGCCAATCAAATACTCTGGGGGTTTCAATGCTGGTTCATTCGGTAGAACTAGCGGGGTTTCGCTTGTTGAATAAACTCACCCAACTCATCCAAGGAATCACCCGGACTGAGTGTCACCCATCGATTGCCTGGATCTAATCCATTGTAAAAAGGGGGTTTCAAACCCAGTAAATGAAAGCTGACTTGGGCTACCATATTCGCTGCGTGGTGCACGCCTTGGAAGTCTTTTGCCATAGTTCCTTGCACTTGTCTTCTTTCAATTCAACAAAAATATCCCTTATTAAGTGCCCAATAACCTAATATTTTTAATTATTTCTGAGCAGACTCTAACTAGATATTCAAATCTCATACTTCTTGACAGCTAGCCGATGAATAAAGATTGACCGAAATAACCCCCCCCACATTTTGACAAAATAAACTCAAATGTGCCTTGTCTTTAATAATCATCTCTAGGCAGCCTCTTATTGACACTGAATTGAGCCATCTTCCGAAAAGAATTCTGATTTTTTCGTCCTCGATCATGTGGGAAGTTACACCTTAATGATGATCAGGTTATTTTTCTATTTCTTCCCAAAATATAACTTGGGTAGAAAAAGTCTAGAACCCGAACTCCTTGGTTACAGTCAATCTTCCTTGAGGCGGATTGGAGTTCACAGGAGGAGACAAGAGTTTTTAAATACGACGGTCGACAAAAACAATGGCATCCATAGTGAAAACCAATTTTTGGCTTTTTTTCCTCCGAAGCCAGTTGGTTCGCTGCCTCCCATACATTAGGCAGCACACTTTTTCCAATCATAGCGACCTCCAAATCCAATTGTAGTGATGGCTTTCGAATTCGGAATCCGTCGCATGCAAAAGTGTCATTGCAAGCACCAGATCAGGAAAGCTTGGTTGAATCTCCCCTAGAAAGTGGTGGAAAGGGAACGCGCAATTTTTCCAGATTTTGACTGGTCAACTCCAAGAGGCGTAATTACAACTTCAATGCAAATCCATTTTGGTCCTTTTCTTGGATGTGCTCCAACTCAATCGAGTGATTAAAAATCTAAGCAACAATTCAGTACTATTTTTTTAAGATTTTTTTTCAAAAAGGTCTGGTCAGTAGACTTCCCCATCCCTGCTCTGATAAATAATTCTATAACTGTTAATACCGACTCCTTTTCACTAAAGATATCCCCCATCAGCCATTGGGCCGAAATATCCGGTGGCAATCCGTAATAGGAACAGAACTGGAAACGCCTTTAATGCAACATTAACCTGAAATATTGATGTCCTCAGAAGTGACAAAACCTCTTTGAGACGATCCAGAATTTTTTCAAAGTTTAAGCCACCAATATTTTATAAAGGACTTTCATCCTAGTCCTCATAGCTACTTTTAATGACCTATCTCCTTCATTTTTGAAAAAAAAGAGAATCAGCTTCCATCACCCCATAATCTATCTCCAATCCAAGATTACTTGTGAGTCCCCATCTAGACCGCAATTTGGTACCGCCTGCTCGCTGATCCTTTGGGGTCAAGATTAGCCTCCACCATCATCAAAGCAAGTTTGGTATTTTAATTCGTTCTGATCCAGCTTAATCTTTCTGTTTTTTTCATTAATTGTCTCTGAATCAGGGTAAGGATAATCTTGTCTATTTACTTTGGCTGTCATATTTTCCCCATGAATTCTTTCGCTTCGCTAATACTTTTTTGGAATCAAATGAGACTCCTTGCCCAGACCTCTCTTACTTTCTGGAAACCAATCATAAATTCCCCACCTTCAATGTTCTCATCAAAACCCTCCAAATCATCAAAAAGATCTTTTGCAAGCATAGTAAGAACGGAAATCCTGCGTAGGCCATCTTCCTCGCCCAAATCCAGCAATATGACCTTTCGGAAAGTCTTCAATTCTTCCATCTGAACCAAAACCAACTCTGCCTTCGCGTTTGAATTCCATGGCCGCCAATTGCATCTATTTTATCGCTTTCCCAAACAATCGTCCGCAATCTAAAAAATGCGATCCACTTCAGTTTTCGCTTTAGATATTCCGAGGTTCAACGCTTTACAACTCCCTTGATTAGTCTGATGAAATTAAGCCTGTACTTTCGGATACTTTTCCCTACCTCTCATTGAGGATTTTCAGTATCGAATCTGTAGAGCCATCATTAATCAGCCAAATCAAATTGACTGCAATCCCCCCTGGACTAAACGACGGACCTATAGCCTCAAAATAAATCGTAGCTCCAATTGACACTGGGATTATGACATCAATTTTTGCATTAGTTTTTTTTAAAGTGAAATAGCCATCAAATATTCGTCCTTTATCCACCCTAAGATTCGTCCATAAGTTGCCTGCAGGATCATTCAAATCTCGCAAGCTTGTTTTTCCAGTTTTTCTTGAATCATCATTTACTCTGAAATGAATCATACATGTGGCAATCAACCCAATTCGTTATTTGACTTTATCCAGTAAAGGTAGGGTCCTTCCAAATAGCTCTTGTAAAAAGTTTTCCGCTACTCGATTGCTTCTGGAGCACTAGTATAAATGAAGTAATCTGACGAAAGGTATATTTCTTTCGATTGCTGAAGGGCTTCATTTAATCCACCTACTACTTTCTACAACATGAATTTAGTTGAGCTATATTGAGTGCAGCAGTTTGAATGATTTTTCAGTAGTCTTCCAACAAAAATAACAGCTTCCAACTGATCTGAATCCTTGGAAAAAAGACTTTAATGTAGGTATATAGGTTGAACCGTTTTTTGATTCGTTTTTCTTCTCTTTGGAGTGATTTGCGGATCAATCCAGCATGCTCCCGGTTTTTGATTACCCTTCGTGGCAAGTGAATACCTTTTGTTGTGGACGTAGTAGTGAAGGGTCACCTCAAGGGACGAGCCCAAATCGATTTCTTATTTTTCTCTAATCCGAATCCACCCAATCGGTATCCTCACCTATTCTCAAGTTTTCATCAACAAAGTTCTTGCCAGAAAGAGTGACTTGCGACTAGCAAAGCTCCAAGATGAACATGATAATCCGTTTTTTCCTCCTCAATCAAAAGGAAGTGAAGGAAAGTCCTTCTGGAGACGTTGGAGAAATACTTTTACTTTTCCACCTACGACTCATAGTTATATTTGCTTTAAATAATTGATAACTAAGAAAGCTTGTCCTGAAGGCCCCATTCGTCCATCCGCATCGCACAAACCCGATCCAGTCACCAGTGGATGGCCTTAATCCCTTCAATTTTCTCGCCCGCGGCAGGTTTCGCGCAATTCATCGCAGATGAATGAGTTTTAAATCGAATCTCCAAAAGCGACTTAAAAGCTGCTCCAATTTTTCCAGTACTCTGAGGATGAACCATATTGACCAAAATAAGCTCTAAAGTGATGTCACCGATTGGATTCAAAGGTGAAGAAACACACTCTGAAGAGCTCGAGTTAATTTCGGACCATTATTGAACGTGGGGTTAATCACTGACAGCTCAATGAGTAACGCCATATCTAAGTCCAAAAAGGAGCGAACTAAGTCTTTTTTATCCGTGCCAAGAACTCCAATTGAGGAAGGAATTTTGCATTGGAAAGGTCCTTTCATCTTCTTGATAAGAATTCTCTTCTATCGTGAGGTAGGTGACGAAGGGTGGTAGGAGGCAATCCCAAAACAGCTTTGCCTGGCGAAACTGGAGTCATAAAAGATTCTACATGTACCAATTCCACATGAGGTAAGCAATATCCTTTTAACGCTTAACAGAAGAAAATAAAGGAAGATGGAATGGCTTCATAGATCTTGGAATATGGCCTTTTTCATCCTGGTAAGTATTTGATTCCTGTATCAGATCTTTAAATCTGGGAAATCGAATTTCAAGGTTGTCTGGTCCAATTTAGCAGTCTGGTAGATCGTATAATCTTCGGGAGTTGGATCGTTTTTTTCACTAACACATATCATCCCCCAAATAAAGTAAGCCTTCCTTCAATAAGGTAAGGCAAGTGGAGGACTTTCGACCCACATTGGACAGCTAAAGCCAACCTGCCAGATTCATTCACTGCCACAGCTCCGCATGCAATGAGCTGTAAAGAACTGCTTTTCGTCCCCACCAAGTGTAGAATAATCCTAAATGAAAAAGGTAGGTTCCCACCAGGGAATACTTTTGCACACTAAAAGCCCAATAAATTCCCAACGGAGCTCCTGACTATAGAGAAAAACCTTGTTGCAGGCAGGTGATAATAGATACAATAGCCGGATTCAAAAGTGATTTTTCAGAAAGCCCCAACCCATTAAAATCATTAAAAGGAGGTTTCGGGAAATCAAATTCCTCCAAGCCCTCAATCCGCATACCAAATTCTTAAATCTGGCTCAAGATGCATCAGCATTTTCAAATTTTTAAATGTGGCAAAGAATGGCAAGAAATACAGCTCTCATTCCCTCGGATGAACCTGAATAAGGTGATAGAGTGACCTGCTAGAGAAAAGCTCGTCAACTACTGTAGCGAACAAGTCTCGGAATTTAGAAGAACAATTTTTAAAATATTCGGGAAAGCTTAATGTCTTGAGAAATGCTATCTGGAGTATTACTATTTATCATTTTTCCTTTTCCAGCACACTACCATCTACCTCATGAATCGGATCTAAGGCCCAATAAGTCTTGCATATCTGCAATAGCTGTGTAGGGTGAAGCCACAAATTCATTTCCGATTCTAAGTTCACTTTTCGGTAAATCCGCATTCCAAATAACTCCATTTACACTAATCCGCCTCTTTTTCTAATTCTTTGCCCAGATATGGTTCAATTATCTATCACCTCTTGCTGTGATCAGGAAAGTCTTTCCAAACTTTTTCAATCAAACTGCTGAACTGGATGCAAATGTAGATTTTTTTTAATAAAAAAATACGCAGAACCCTGCAAAACTGTAATACAATCCTGTCTCTAAATTGGCGATAATGTATTCCTCTTCAAATAAATCTGCCGCGACTCTTTTGCTAAGCCTAAATGGCCATATAAGATAAATGTAATTAAAATTGAATATGTGAGAATATTTAAAGCCAGGCCAAAGCACCTACATTTTTAATAAAATTGAGTTGGATCACACAAGGAATTTCGAAGAATACATTAACTACCCTATTACAAAATCAGATTAATCTTCTAAATAAAAACCTGACACTATAAATAAATTGGATTATCGTCATTCCCAAAAAGTGGTTTCCCATCCTATACTTTACAGCTTTTGGTCCATCGAAGTCCCAGTTTTAATTTTTACTTATCAGTAAAGAAATTAATAAAAAAATAAGTATCTCTAAAGGTAAGGTTCTTTTCGAGAAAATCGTTTACAATATCACCTGAATAATAAACAACTAGAATATTCAAATAAACAGTTTATCCTCTCGCTAAGATCAAGCAAATAGGCTAGTTTTAACCCCCAGTAAAATTTTCGGCACCAAATATCTTTTCAGAATTAATGGAATGGTGGCGCTGGATTTTACAGTGCTTGGGGATTGTGGGCGATAGAGTTTGGGAGAAAATTTTGTGGAGGGAAAATCAGAAATGTTTAATCCTAATTTTCTCATCCTCCAAAATATGACAAGGTAGTTCCTAGTCAACTGAATACACTTTCTACCTCATTTACAAATCAAAAGCTAAACTCTTTTAACAATTTACACTTGTTACTCCTCCCGGGTTTTTGATTCAGGTTTTTTCAAAGACCACAGTATGAAGCAGGTAAAGGGTCACAGACAATATCCAGTCCTTGAGTGACTATGGCTAGAATAAATGCTGAAGTGTTCATGATAATGCTGATTTTTTACGTTTTAACGCTGGAATACCAAACAATTGCGAATGATCCCCTAGAAATAAGAGAAGCCAGTTGGATTCTAGCGATAGTGGAATAGAACATCTTTTTCTCCAAAAATACTGCTTGGTCTGGAACTTTAGAATTAATGCCTTTGCTTTTTGATATCCTCATGTGTTAGTTTGGCTATCAAAGCACTTGGATTCCTAGACTGTAGAGATTTCCATCTGCCAAAAGAAGCGATAGCTCCTGCCCAAGTCCATTTCCGGCTGGGGTGACTAATGGGCACTGATGAATACCAATAACAGCAAAACGGGAGTCAACATAATTTCATGATCCATTTATAGATAGCCGGAAATCCGAATGTCTGCACCCCGGTTGATTCTGCCCCAGCCCTTGTCCCATCCCAAAAATCCACGCAAAAAGGATGGTCTCCCAATAATGCAAATACGTACCAAGCTGAACTGTTCCTGCCCAAATAGTCATTATTCATCAAAAGTAAGCCATAGAATGATAAAACAGGACAAGTAGGATTCCACATCAACCAATGCCACTAAGCCAAATAAGATTGCTCCTTTTACTTTAACCCCAGCCGAACTCGCCTTTCATAAATCCCATCCAAGGTGTACCCATTGCAAAGGGAAGAGTGGATTCCTGCAAAAAAACAGTAAATCCAGACCAACAAACGCCTGCGATGATCCCAAAGGTGGCTCCCCATTGCTGGAAGAGGTAAGGCATTGTCTGAAAGGCATTCCAAATCGGCAAT
>Ga0163217_1092363_pt1 | contig 17524 bp, 23 predicted proteins | sample SynspAceP_FD_185933 | JGI IMG/M metagenome (GOLD analysis project Ga0163217, IMG submission 185933) | Saline lake microbial communities from Ace Lake in Antarctica - Synechococcus sp. Ace-P (PacBio error correction) | ecosystem: Environmental > Aquatic > Non-marine Saline and Alkaline > Saline ...
TTTACAATATTTTTTTTTTTGTCTCTCTTTTTATATGATTATAAAAAATGTAACAACAATTTTTTTTTTTTATGGAGGTAAGGAAATTCTTTATGGGGCGGGTCAAATAATATCCGGTTTATTTTGGGGCCGGTGGTCCCTCCAAATGCCGTAGCCATTTGGCGAATCTCTATCTCGACCAAATCCATGACCGGGAACTATCCTGTTTTGGTGGTCGCGGGCGTGGCCGCTGTGTGGTAAGAGGCATATTTTTCAGGTCGGGTTTCCCTCGCCCTGCCGCGAAAATTCAGGGTGGGCACCGACCGAGCGATCAATTCTTGGCAACCCGACGTGGACTGGCGATCTCAACACTACTTGGCGGCATTGATGCAACAGCCCAAGAGCGCTTGAAGTCACCGTAAATCGAAATTCCTTTGGATTTGGCGGTAACCGTAACGGCAAGCTCTGTGTTTCGTCGTATTGTGATGGGCACGCCAACGCCAAACTGCCCCGAGTGCCGTGATCAATCGGCCAGCCCCTTGCCAATCAGATTGCGATCACCGATCGCGGCCTGAACTCGGCGATGGTCCTGTTTGAGACGGTACGTGTTAGCCAGTGGGCCGGATTGCGTCTGCTCGACTATCAGCTTGGCCCGGTGTTGGAACGAGGTCCTTCATGTGCGCTGAAAAAAATGATAGGCTGGACCTGCACAAGAAGTGGCGCAGGAATGGCAAGATCTGGCAGCGGTTGATGGGTGAGGGCGTGAATCAAATGACCCTGGACTCCGCGGCCGTTGGCCAGCGCGGTTAATGCTATATCCCTGCAGGACGCCCGGCAGCCGGTCAGGAATTCAGCAGTGCTGCCCCCGGTGGTTTTATTCCGGCTTTGAGGCCATGCGCGTGACGGGCCGTGGCCGCCTGTTCCGCTTTGCACAACGCTGCTGGCTTCGCCAGCCGCTGTTCGGCCGGCATTCAAACATCTCATATCGGTCTGAGCAGGTAACTGGGGCGCGCAGTGATGTGGAGCCGACACGCAGTTTCGCTGAGTGGGCTGGTCTGCGATGATCCCTGGGCCTGCCCATCGAATCACATCGGGTAATCTTTCGTGTTGCGGGAAAGGCGATCATTGGCTGACCGCCCGAGCCTCGCCCAGTGCGGCGTAACGCGGCGTGGATGCGTCGACTAATCTGCTTGATCATGTTACGCGCCCAGGGCTGAGCAGGTGTGAAAGAGTGTGGCGCTTGGAATTATGCGCACTGACACGGCCGCCGAGCTATTCTGGCTGTAACAGTCTTTATGTGCGTCTGGCCGATCATTGTCATTTGAGCAAACATACATGGCCCATCGGGCCCCACACGCGCTAATGCCCAGGCATTGGCAGAGGCAGGTACTTAAAGTGAAGTCATTTCTAAGATTTTGCGTTTTTAGCTATTGTTTTTTCAGTAAATTATTGCGCATCAGTTGCCAGCCTGGGGTTATACACACATTTGCGTTCGGCGCTGGATATCTTTATCAGGTGAGCTGGTCATGGAATCATGGACGTGCGTCCTGGCAAGCAGCCCGGCGTCGAGTTCTTGCGCAGCCTGAGCATCAGGGTGGTGCTGCACACGCTCGGCCCTGGTTTGCGCCGTGTATTGAGCCAGTGGCAGAAGCAGATGCCGTGTTGCAAGTTTGGCGATAGTAATGTGATGGAGCCGGCATGAACCGCCAACGACCTTGCTGCGATCAGGTTGGCTCAATTTGGCAAGCGTAATTGCAGCGCATCGTGATCCCTGGAGAGGGCTGGACCTTTCAAACAGGTACGTGAGCAAGCTGAGCCGCGCCGAGCGCCTGCCGAGCAGACTCTGGAGCGGATGTGGTCCCATGCGAGCAGGTCCATGGAGGCGCTGGCCCTGGAAGGCCATTCATGCCCGAGGGCATTTCCTTCCTGATACCTCCAGTAAACCCTTTGGGCATGAGCGACCGGGACATTCCTGCTGCGCGCTACTTACCAGGCGAATGCAGCGGTGCTGGAATGAGGCCTGGTTGTTAATCTGCGCGCCGATTGGATTCTGTGCCCCATGCAGTAGTGCCGTATGGTTAAGCCCTGATTCTGCTTCCATCATAGAACGTGAGACCGGCCGGCCTGCCACGAGCCGCGGCGAAATCCGCCGGCGTCCTTTACCCGTCGCCCTGCTAGATCGCCATGCGGGCTGCCGACGATCCAACCTGTGAACTCTACGGTATGTGGTGATGAATACGAGGGCAAGGATCCGCCTGCGCAGCCTGCGCCATGCCGAACCCTTACAAACACATACACCATAGACGGCTATCCGCCGACGCCTATTAGCCATGCCGGCCGAAGAGGCCATCATGGCGGCAGTGAAATCCGCGAGGATGGTTCCAAGCCTTGTATTTTCGTTGCCGTGGCGGATGGCCAAGCAATCTATTTTCCAACAATGCTTCAGAGAGCACAACCGTGCTGTGCGCCGCTTCCAGATAGAACAACGCGCCGCCGATTACAGCTCGAGCCGCCGCGCCCATCCCGGCACCGACGGTTGAAGAGGCTGATGTTGAGGATGCTCCGGTTGTAGAGTGAAGTGCCGATGCTGCCGAAGCTTGAGGTAGTGGAGAAACGGTCGAGGACGGTGATGAACTCGAGAAGGCCAGAGCAAATGGAAAGGCCTTTTCATCAACCCTTGAGGGCCCGAAGGGCGCTGGCATAATCGACCAATCCTGCGAGTGTTAAGCTGCAGGCCCTGCGATACGCCGGCTTGCGAATCCGCTGCTTGACGCCGTGAACCCGGTGGCACGCCCGTGGCAGAGCGCATTCGCGATGTGCTGCTCAGTCACCATGAAAGAAATCCCATGTGCCGCTGATGCCGAGCTGCTGTTTGATGTTCGCGCCTCCGCGCCCAGCACCTCCGTTCGCTGATCAGCCGGCACTCGCTGCTGGCCGGGTGGTGATGCAGCGACCGTTTTACCGATGCGACCTATGCCCTATCAGGGTGGGCGGACGTGGCAATTGCGCATGAGCGTATTGCAACGTGGAAACCTGGGTTCAGGGGTTGACTGACGGCCAAGATTCTCACGCTGGATTTCGATGTGCCGGTCGGATTGTGGCATGGCCGGGCGCGGGCCGCGCAGTGATCTTGAAACCGCTTGAGGTCGAGCAATCGTCGTTCTTTGAAGCGGTGCGCGAATTACTTACTTGCAGTGCGTGCCAAGGGCCGAGCCAAATCGCGCTATGCGGCATCATTTGAATGCTAGTGGCAGCCTTGAGCAGTAGCCGAAGCATGCAGCCGCTGATCAAGGGAAAATCCTGACGCGATGGCATGCTTGGAGGTAGCCTGCCCTGGCATAGGCCCCCTGGGGCCCAGCCTGACCACGCAGACCCAGCACGCCCTGCTTCCTCTTCAGCGTTTGCCCGGGTGTTGTCAAGCTGGCGTTTTTGCCAATGCCTTTGCGGCTTATCTGCTGTGCGACATACCTGAGTCACGCACTGGCCTGCTGGCCACGTGCCGTGCTGCCAGTGCTGCGCAAGGGCGGCAGTCCATCCGACCATGCTGGGTGCTGTGAGCCGGAAGAAAGGGGCAAGGCCATTACCGCGTTGATGCGGGTGGCGCCAACTGTGGATTTTATCGGCCAACGCCCAGCAGGGTGGCTGCAAGGTGATAGTTCTGCAGTCCGGCTTCGAGGCGATGAACCTGAACGCCGCCAACGCGTTGCTGAAGTCAACTTGAGGAGCCTGACCCGCCGATAACTTATCTGTTTGTTGGTCAGTGACGCAGCCGCAGCCGCTTGCCCTGCCCGCCAATTCTCGTAGCGTGCCGGGTTCAGATCATTACCTGCGCCCTCCAACGAACGAAGCGCTGCAGGGCTGAACCGCCGCCATACCTGAAGTTTATCCGACTTCGAACACAATCAAGGCTGCTGCTGGTCTCATGCTTGGCGGCGCGCCTTTGCGTGCGCTGGCCTTGCAATGCGATGGAATGCTGTCGCCATGCGCTCAGCAGGTAGTGTGCTGAACGTCAAGGCGCCTTTCAAGCAGGACGCGCTCAACCAGGCCAGGTCTTCCGATGCCTGGCCAGTACCCGCTGGAACCTGTTTGGCTGGATTTGGTTCTGCAGCTGGAGCGCTGGATCTGTTTGAAATTGCCATATCCCATGCGCAAAGCGTGCCAGCTAATCAGGACATGACCAAGTGTTACTGGGCTATGTTTGTGCGTTTTTCCCAGACGCCCGCAAGTTGATGATTGGCAATCCTGGCTACTGCCCATCGTGCTAATGGTGGGCAGGGCAAAGCCAACCCTGAAACGGGGGCTGTTTGTCGAAGGCGCTGTTGATTGAGTGGAAAAAAACTGCTGGAAATAGCGTTAACCTGCCAGCATCATGATCAGGATGAGGTGAGTTAATGAGCAATCCCACAGCACCAAGCCGCGTAACGGATTTGGTCCCTGACCATCATAGGATATAATCGTTCTGTAACTGCCGCTTTGACATGCCCTTTCGTCAAACACGTTGGGGCTGTTTATCCCCAAACCCAACAAGAGCTACGGCCTGGGCTGACGAATCTTCATGCCTGCTCATCCTGATTGGACGAGCCGGAAAAGATTCCCGTGGCAGGCAAGGTCATCTTGGGTAACGCCCAAGGGGTGCTCAAGGTAACGCGGGCTGCGGGCAACATCGGTGTGCAAGTTCAGTGACCGACAACACCTGCAACGCAGCAAGATTGAATACCTACCTGGCAGGCGCGCTGAAGTTCGCGACCGACCAACCCACACGAGTAACTGAGCCCCGAATGCCTGATCGACTCCACTGCCAAACCTGATCGCCTTGACCTGACCGCCACGATGCTCGCTTTGGAAGCCGCCCTGGACGCCGCCAGGCAAGCGCGGTGTAGGCAAGTTTTGTGTATTGGGTGATGCCCGCAACGCGCCCGCCGTCAAGCAAATCGCTAGAGCAGTATTCCGATGTGTATTGCAGTGGTCGGCACTTCACATCCGCTGATCTGACCCGCGAGTACACGACCGACCTGGACTGGGTTGCGTGCACGCCTGGATCACCCCCGCCGTGGTTCCGCCAATCTCGGCGAAACCGGGCTGATTACCATTACGAAGCCAGAGATGGCCGCCCAGCAACAAATCTCCTTCAACTGCCCACTTGCAAGCGGCTCGCCAGACCGGTAAGCCAGTCATTATTCATACCCGTCGGAGGCGCGCGCCGATACCTGAATCTGTTTGCGCGAGGCCGATTTGCCCAACGCGGGTTTGTGTTGCACTGCTTATACGAAAGATTGGGACAGTGGCCCGCGCGGCTATGGATATTGGTTAATTTACATTTCTCTGTCGGGCATCCGTGACCTTTCGCAAAATGCCTGAAGCCCTGCGTGAAGTGCGCGCAGGTACCTGGCGGATCGCCTGCTGGTTGAAACCGACTCCCTCCCTTAATTTGGCGCCCCGTCCCCCGCATCGTGCAAGCCCAAATGAGCCACATTTCGTCTGTGACGTGGCCGCTTCTGGCTGAGCTAACGCGGCGAAAGCCGTTGAGGCAGCTCTGGCAGAACACCACCGACAAACTTTCTCCATCGGTATTTCCCCTGAGCCGTCCTGGACATACCCGCCGCACTGCAAGCCAAAAAAAACCCGAATTCTGGGGGAATAATTCGGTTCAGACACATTAGGAGGTGTTTCGAAGACCGTGGGCGGGGAGTCTGCGTCATAGCTGGCCAGGCATCGTCCGTCGAGACAGGCGGCGTCATCTGGGGGGGATGCCCGCCAACCTGATAACTTTGAAGTATTGCTGAATCTGGCCGGGTTGCCAGCGATATTCGCAATAGCCTTTTATAAACTGATTTGGAATACGCCGCGCTGCAACTTATCGTGTTCCAGTTGTTATATTGGCGAATTTGAGCGGCGAAATATCGCAGGCCTGTCACTATAAAACTGTCCATTGCTCGGACTTATGTTCGACCTGTTTCTCTGTAAGAGACTTTGAACATCAAAAGGATAGCCGCCAATGCGCTTGAAGCAGATTCTCCTACCCAGCGAATTTTGGAACCTTGAACCTCCTCGACCGCTATGGCAACAAGAACTTCGGCTGCTGACCTTGGGGTGGTTACGCTCCCGGAAGAGGTGGGTGCGCCAGTTTTTGAAGATGAAGACCGGCAATCAAGGTGCACGGTAAGCTGTCACAACAATGAAGACATAATTCCAAATTACGGCGCCACTGGTGCGCCGGGTTTCCGATCTGGTGCAAACCGCAGCCAGGACCGTACACCAGCCCCAGCATGGAAATTTCGGACTACAAACCCATGGTAACCTGAGCAAGGTCGACTCATATCCTGTTTAGTCGACTCCATTGCTGGCCGCGACCCGGGCGTAAATACCTAGTTTGGCGAGTGAATGTGTACGCAGTGCCCCAAGTATGGGGCACCACTGGGCTGATCGTGCACGACAGCGTTGCCCGATCAGTCAAGGACTTTCGGACCGTGTGCAGCCAGAGCTGGCCGAAAAGTATCCTAATCGTTGCGCCGGCCGATTCTGATCGGTATGGCGTTCTCGATGGGTGAGGACCCCCTTTGCCTGCCTATGACGATGAGCAGGCCCTATGCCGGCATCTGGCCAAGGTCAAGGAGAAACTGATCGCCTGCAAACCCTAACGTCAAGGCTTATTTGAGTGGCGGGGACGAGCTGTATCAATTCTGGTGGCCTCCGGCTGAAAGTAGTAGCGGCCAAGGGTTGGGGACGCCGGGTGCCCTGAAGCTGCAGGCGGAGAACCCGCAGTGATCCGTTTTTGTCCACCTACCAGCGTGCGCTGGGCTGGATTCGATACCTTTGCCTTGCACGCCGGGGTAATCAATGATGAAGCGGACTACCAGTGATCAACTTCGTGATGCAGCCGAAGTGGCGGCCAATGATCACCCAGTCCGCCGGCACTTCAAACCCGCGTCAATGGGCGTCAGAAAGACTTTGTCGACGAGAAACTCAAGGCCAGCCTTCGAGAGCAGCTTTGATCAACAGTCACTGAAATTAACATCAAACTGGTACCTCGCCTCCGTGCCTGCCGGGCTCGGAGACGTCTGGAAGGCTCGCTCCTTGACGCATCAAAATGCGGCAACTGAAGACACCCGGCAACCGGGTTGCTACCCGGTTAATTGTTGTTTGCCCCACACAAGCGCGGCTTTGCCGCGCCTGTGTTCTGGTAAGGACTGTCCAACATCCTGCAACCTGATCAACAGCTCGCTGTTCTGGCGCCCGACCTGGAATGCCAGCACCATGCACAAGGCCTTGCCGACAAGTCGTGGTGTCCGATGTGTCCTTCAAGTATTCCCTCTGGTTCGTTCTTTCATTCTCGGGCCCTCCGTTGCGGGGCAAAAACCACCTTTGCTGCGCAAATGCTTTGCCGGCTTTCTTGAGCCTGAACTAGTGCGATATCCGCATCAAGGCCAAATCTAAATGCTGGGCAATTCGCACCCAACAAGCGGCCCTTGAATATGGTGTTTCAGCAATCTGGCGCTGTTCGGATGATGAGCGTGAGACAACATCGCCTTACGGCCTCAACGCCCGGGTGCCCCGCTAAGGCGAGATACGCACCCGGCGGTCGGGATTGTGTTTGGCGCGGGTGGGGCCTGCCAGACGTATGAAAGACGCAAGCCCGAGCCCTGTCTTGGCGACAGAGCAGCGCATCGCCATTGCCTCGCTGCCCTGGTCCTGGAGCCGGCTGTGCTAACTGCTGGAGAGCTCCCTGGGCGCCTGACCTGAAAATTGCGCGAAGCAGATGAAGGTGGAGCTCAAGCAATTGCAAGGCAAACCTTCGGCACCACTTTGTTTACACAGCCCCACTGATTCCAGTCAGAGGCGCTGGTGATGTCCGATTCAGGTGGCGGTGGATGAACAGGGGCGATTCGTAGCCAGGTAGGTAGCTCCCAACGCTCTATTACCAGCCGGCAACACCCTTCGTGGCGCGCTTTGTGGCCGTATTCAAAACAGATTGGAGGGCACGTTGCGGGTGACGGCAAAGTGCTCCTGGCCAGCGGGCAACTTCTGGCGGTCGCGGCCCGGCCACTGCAGCGCAGGTTTCAATTATCAGCCGGTCATCCTGTTTGTCCGCCCGGAAAAAGCATCACGCCCTTATCTTCCTGCATGCCAGCCTTCCGTGCGGATAATCTGCTGACGTGCGCTCCATACGCTGCTGTTTGAATGGTGCCAACACCGTACAGCGTCCAAACGGGCGTACAGGCGGCCGCCGAGTCCACTGTTACCGCACCGCAAACACGGACTACCGCTCGCCTGCGCGTAGGCGACCAGTTTGCAGATTGGCTGGATGGCGATTCATGCTCTTTATTTTGCCTCGGGAAGCCGGTCTGAGAGCATGGGCCGGGCCTGCCCGGGTGGCTCGCGCTGGATCCGGCCTGAGCACGGTGTTGCTGATGCTTGCCGTACTTGCTTCTGGCTGTTCCTGCTGATTCTGTTGCCGCAACCTGGACAGATGTTTTGCTGTCGCACTGCGCGAACGAAATCGGCTTTGGCGAAATACCGTTTCATTGGATGCACTTTAAGCTGTTCTTTAGCGAATCGCTGTACTGGCGTACCTTCTGCGCACGGCGCTGATGTCGACAATGCACCTTGAATAACTGCTGGTGATCGCACTGCCAATTTGCCTGGTATAGTCGCCAAAGCTAGTGCGCGGCGGACGCCGCTCGCTGCTTGGTTCATGCCTGCCTGGGTCCGTTCTGGTAATGCGAACTGTGTGGCGCACACACGGGTGGATTGGATTCTGCTGCGCGAGATCTGGCGTGATCACGGGGTTATTTGCAGTGGACGGGCTGGCCGGTGGCGCCGGTTGAGATGCCTCTCAACGATGTGGCGATCATGGTTGGACTTGTCTAACGCCTCCATGCTGTTCATGCCTGGTGCCCCGGTGACCACGCTTGGACAGCCTGGATAACAGTCTTAGGTTCGAAGCGGCCTTGACCCTGGGCGGCAACCATCTGACAGTGGACCGGGATATCTATCATCCCGCATAGCCATGCCGGGGCATGCGTCTCCGGCCTCCACGTGGTGTTCAGCTCTCGCTGGTAACTATCTGACCCCGGTGCTGCTCGGCGGCAAGATAGCCTGTGGTTCTACCGAGCAATATTTACCCAGTTCAATTACCCGCGTTCAACTGGGACAGGGCGCAGCCTTTCTGCGTATTATTGCTGGTGCTGTCGTCGGTTGATCGTCTGGTTAGGCCTGAAGCTCAGCGGCAGTCCTTCGCGTAGACGATGAAATGATCGCCTCGCTAAACCGCTCAGTCCTGGCGTTTTCGCTGGACTAATGCCGCCCTATGTGCCTGAATTCTTCTTTGTATATCTGGTCGGCCCCTCTGCTGTTGTAGGGGTTTTTGCGTTCAATGATAGCCGCTTCCTGGCATGCCCGGCAGGGCCTTTACCTCGACTTGGTTATCGCGACGGGGGAGGCCGGACCGGCTGTTCCATGACCGGCTATCTTGCGTAGTCGTCGTATCCAAGCGCTCTGGTGGCCATTTGCGTCCACGCTCCCTGTCGGTCAGCCTCGCGACTTGAAATGCCTTCCTGTTTGATGCGCCATGCCTTCCCAAGCAGAACCTGCTGTTTATCCTGATGCTGCTGCCCCTGGTGATTCCGGGCGTGATTCTGGGATTCGATCCTATTTTTGCCAGCCCATCGCCAATTAATAACTTCGAACTTTCAACCCCGACTATCATGCTGATTAATGCTCAGGCCTCTGGCCTGCTGCTTGGTGGTGCTCCGGCAATTTGCATTTCTGACCCCATTGCCGCTGGTGATCTCGGCGCGCCTGCGCACTTTCGATACCCAACGGAGGAGGCCCGCGTGCAATCTGGGTGCTAGCCCTTTGACGGCAATACGCACTGTTGACTCCTGCCAATTTTGGCCCCAGCAATCATTGGCGCGCACTGGTGTGTTTTTCTCATGTCGTTCGAGAACTTCATACCACCACCTTGAAGCTGGTCGGTCGGAATGCGCCGTCTTGACCAATTAAACCTTGTTCCAGCCGCCGCTGAGGGCGCCACCACCCCCGTGCTCAAAGCTGTCCTCGCTACTGCTTATGGTTGCTCATGCCTGCGGCTCTGATCAGTAATTCGGGTCAAAAAAAGGGCTCTGAACATTCACTTTGCAATCAATGCGTGGCAACGGTCATGATGTGGCATAATGAACGCTTTGCCGGACGGAAAACACAACAAACATGCAGAAAGAATCACGCAAGGTTCGCGAGTTCCCGCCGCCGCAGGCAGGAAAATAATCGACACAAGCGCTACGCTTTTCTGGACAGGGCGAAGACAGCGTTACCGTAGAAATGATTGCCGACGAAGTGGGTATCGCCAAGGGCACCACTAACAAGCACTTCACAATCCAAGTCCAAAGATCTACCTTCGGTTTGATGCTCGACTACGAGCGCGATTCTGGCCCAGGCTGCCCACTCGGAAGGCATAGAAGCGGATCCGCGAAGCGCTTCGCGGGATACTTTGCTTTCCGCATGAGCGATCTGATCGCTATCGCTGTTTGATCGCCTGGAAAAGAGAAAACTGGTCAAATCCAACCATTACCAAGCTCTTGAAGAGCTGCAATCAGATTCGTCGGCGTCAATTTCAATCAGCTTAGCCGTTGTGATTCAAGAGCGCATGAATGATGGCAAGCTGGAAGAAGTCCCGGCCTAACTTTCATTACTTGCGGCTGCCTGTGCCCTTGTTACAGCGTGCGTATGGCCATGTATCAACTCGCCGTTTCTGGCAGAAGTGAATCGAGACAAGGAAGGCTATATGCATTTTCTGATGGATATCGCTACGCATGGTAAGCAAATCCAAAACGCAGAAAAGAACGCAGAAAACACCTGCAGGTCGAAACCCCCTGCTGACCAAGGTCCCCTGTTCTGTTTGAAACTCCATCTGCGAAGAGAGAATAACCGTGTTTTAATCGTCTGTCCCTGGCCCTGTTTGTGTGCGCAACTGGCGTTTTTAACTGCGCAAGCGCTGATTACCGTTTCAGCGATGCGCACTTCCATTACGTGGACTTCTTTCAGGAAAGCGATGGCAATCAAGGCCCTGCTGGAAAAGATGGATTGAGTCGAAACATTGACCACACAATGTCTGCCGCGGCATCCCGTGCGAAGAAATTGGCACGAGAAGAACCCCCAGCGCCGCGTTTTACGCCGGGGAACGATGCCTGCCGCCTATTGGTAGCGCCACGGGATTTTCTCATTCCGGGCCATGCAGCACCGTGACCCCGAGCAGCGCAAACGCTTTCATCCTTTTCCTTTCGGATTTCAACCCCAACGACCAAGACTGCTCGAATCCCATATCCGCCGTCTGCTGAAAAGGACCCCGGGTTCTGGAAGGGCTGGGCGAGGTCTTTACCCGCAGACGATCTCACCGCCCTGATCAGCGGTGAAGGTTCCCGATCCAACAACGAAGCCATGCACCGTATTTACAATCTTGCCGAAAGAGTTTGATCTGCCGTGATGTGCATCATAATATCAACGTCCAAGCCGCGAGCGCGTGCCTCTGTAATCATGAGGAATATCGAAGACCCGCTCAGATATTCCGAAAAGTCCGATTATCTGGGCGCACGCTGGGCACCAGCCAAAGAGCTGCATGCGCCATCAGGATAAAGCCTCGAATTTCTCTTCGAAACGGTCAAAACGCCTGCTGAAACCTACCCGAATCTGTAATCGACTGTCTGTGACCGTGCTGGACCTTATCTGCCTGAATAAAAGTACGGTGAAGCCAATGCCGATTGGGTCAAGCTGGGTCCACCGATTTCCCCGAGTGCTTTATCCTGGCTCAGACGTTGTGGGCAGCTTCCGGCAATATGGAGAAGCAACCTAAAATGCGTTTATTCCGTCCTGGATGCACTGCCTGAAGAAGTTGCTCACAAGTCGCCCGTGAACAATTTCCTTGCTTTTGCCTAAAGAACAGCTAAAAGAGCAACCCAAAGAAAAGCAGGCCAGCGACCAGAGCCAGAGTGATGTCCCCTCATTCCGCGAATCAGCCCTATAATAGAAACCGGTAATTCCGGCCGCCTAGCGAAGCCATTCGCTATCTTGCGTGACCAACGGCTGTTCCCGAACAATGGCACTTTGTAATGTAAAACCGCACCGCAAGAAGAAATTCCGCGCACGGGACGCAAGATCAAGTGTTGGAAAAAATCCGCAAGAGCGGCGAGCAAGTTGATCGTGCAGCCGCTGTTTCTGGCGGACGGCGATGCGATTGATTCTGCCGACCAAGCGCCTGTTGCGCATTCTGGAAGCGATTCGCGAAACATATGCCCGACGGTCGAGCGGTCACGTCCTATGGCCTGCCGCGCAATCTCAAACTCAAGACCGTGGACGAGCTGCGGCAGTTGCGTTGAGAGCCGGTCTGGCGAATGCCTGTAATGGTGGGCTGCTGAGTCCGTTGATGATGAGGTGCTGGAGCGCGTCAACAAAGGAGTGAAACCTATGCAGCACCGAAGAGGCGCTGACCAAATGCCGGGCCGAAGCGGGGCTTTGCAGCGCTCGTGATGATTCTCCAATGGACTGGCGCAAGCAGCTTAGTGAGCCAGCACGCGTAATAACTCGGCCCCGCTTGATTGAACGCTACCCCAGCCGAGTTTCTATCTACACTGGTGCGTCCCAGCTTCCCCAGGCCTGGAACGCTACCGCGAACGCTTCCTGATTTTGAGCCGCTTGAACCAGCCACGCGCTGTTCCGCGAGCTGAAAAACCTGATTGGCATGCGGAAAACTGGACAACAGCTATTCCGCAGCGACCATGCATCCAATCCCTGTAACTAACAGGTGTACTTGGCGCAGACAAAGGAGCGCATGCTGCCCAGGTGCGTCAAGCAATCAGCCGCCCGAACAGGCAAGGCTGCGACGGAATGGATCGCGGTCTATAGCAACCTTCTCACAATGGGAAAACGCCATGCGTTGGAAATTGGACTGCTGATAGTGCCTGAGCCTGATGGCTGGCTGCATGAAGCCACCGGATATGCAGAAGAGCGCCCGCATTACATGGGTGATGCCGGTCTGATGAACCATTACCAGATCACCGTAAGCGACCTTGCGGCTGCAGCCCGACTCCAGTCCTGTAATATTGCCCAGTCACTTTGGCCGTGTTGCCACCCCCTATGCCAGGCCGAATATCGTCGCTGAGAAGCTTTTGCCGCGCCCGTGCAGGTTTCCCGCTGACGCGCCGCGCCGAGCAACGCTGGGGCTTGAAGAGGCGCTCGAAACAAGCTTACTTGCCACCGCTCCGATTATCTGCTTTAACACCCGCTTTGCCCCGCCGTGATGCGGTGGTGATGCTGAGCAATGGAACGATCCGCGAATGGCCGAACGTTCGGCCTCGACCTGCAGTGCTGCAATGATGCTGAGAAACTTCAACAGCAACTGGTGACTTTGCTGTGTCGAAACCCGTGGCGGCTTTCCTGCAGATTTTACAAGGCCAAAGCCCGAGGACCTCTGCGTCCCACTGGAGACTACACAACGCGCCTGCTCGTCCTGAGATGAGTTTATTCATCCAAGCGTCCAACTACACCGCAATCACTGATCGACGTATTCCTGCGACCTTCCCGGCGAAGCCCGCGAACCGGCGCCAGTGCACCTGTGAATCCGCCGCTCAGCGGTTGAAATGATATGCAGATTTGCCCGTGACGCACCTGGTATCTACGAAGGCGATCCGATCACCCGCAGGCGTTGGTTCAGCTGTTTTCCGGCATTCTCGATATGACGACGATGTCGCATACCTGGTGACACGTCAGAGCGCTGGGCACAAGTCGACGATGCGCTTCCGTGCCACACAGTTGAAAGTCGAGGGGCAGGGCGAACAGCAAAGCTGGTATCCACCACCAACACATGCAGAAACAGTTTACTGAGTTAAAGAGCATTCCCCATCCGCTGTTGAAGTGGCATCTGACACAAGAGCCCCTCACCTTATGTGCGCGTGCGTACCAATCTGATGCGCTGATCAAACCGCACGTGTTTACGAGCTGGTTCTGCGTTGAAGCGACACAACGGCAAGCTGTCGGGCGTGTGGAGCCAGGAATATTTTCTTTCCGATGACGGTAATCCGCTGAAGGCAGGGTACTGCCCAGCAAGCGGGCAGTTTCAGGTCCGCTCCGGCAACCTCCCCGGCCGCGCAAAGTCCAAGCCAAAAAAGCATTTTTTTCTGCCCTCCAGCATATTGAATATAAACCATATCTGGTCTAAGCCATTGCCTCCAATGCAACAATACATAGGTGTTTTCTTTCCCGCCTCAGCGCTGTTTCGCCTGAATGCTTGTTTCGCGTAACGACGGTGGTTTTCAGGAGGGTAAGAATGAGCCAGACAGCCAAGGTGCAAGCGCCTCCACAACGTGGTAAACGATATTCCGATGCAGCCGGCCCTCGCGGATATCTGGGATACCAAATACCGCCTCAACAAGACAAGAAGGGTAGTAGCGCTCGACAAGAACCGTTGACGAGACCTACAGCGCAATCGCCGCGCCATTGCCGAATGTCGAAGCACCTAGCTGCCGACACCACTGGTATGAACAGTTTTCTGGGCCTGCGCCATGGTGCCATCCCGCCGCCGTATTTCCTCCAACGCCGGTGCCCTGGAACACAAGCCTGCTACGTCGACATCAAACTGCAGCGTCAGCGCACCATTTGGCGATTCATGACGAATAATTCTTGTCCAAGCCTGCAATGAAGCGGGGTCCTGACCCTCAAAGCGGTTGTGCATTGCTATGCGTCTCACACCCTGCGGCCCAAGGGCGCCTATGTTCCTCCGGTTGCTGGCGCTTACTACTTCCAGGCCCGCTGTCGTTCAATGGATATCTACGACAAATGTCTTTACCGTGTCGTCTGAAGCCGGTGCCGCCGTGCGCACAGATGGCGACCTTTGAATGTCGCCATCCCGATGTAATGGATTTATCCCGCCCAAGCGCGAGGCGTCGTCCTGCGCAGTTCAAGACCTGTCCCGCGCTGATCACCGAAGACTTCATGGCCGCCCGTGGCGGCGGATGATGACTGAAGCTGTCGTTGCCCATTGTGAACCCAAGCAGAAGTGGACGCGATCACTTGAATCGAACCAATAGCCGATCATGTGATCTCGTGAACTGCCCGCTACCCCAGCGCTACCTGACCCGTGAAAGATGGGCCGGTGTGGCCCTGCCGCGTGTCCAAGGTGACAAGGCCCGCGTCTGGACAAGATCATGACTCGACTTAACGACTTTGCCGAGCTGTTTTATCCTGATTGACCGCGTCCAACGCAGATGAACAACAACTGGTTCCTGTTGAAAGAAATTCGCAGCCCACCTAACCCCCTGCGGGCGAACAGCCGTGCCGCCACACGGCGCCTGTCTTGCTGGGTTTTCGATCAACTGACCCTGTTCGTGCGTGGATCCGTTCACCGACAAAAGTCCCGCTTCGCCTGGGATAATACCCGCAAGGTGTTGGATACTTACCCGCATGCTCGACAAACTGTGGTGAGATCAATGGTCTGCCGCTGGAGCAGCAAGCGCAACGAGATTTTCCGCAAGGCTCCTCATGCATGGCTTCTGGGGCGGGTCGACCATCGACCATGCTGTGCATGAAGTATGGCGAAGCCAAAGTCCTGGGACTTCACCAGAAGCAGGTCCCAAAGGGAAATGGCGTCCGGGCCTGGCGCACCCCGCGCTGCAATCTGGCGGAAGAGAAAGGCGCCGCACCGATCATGGATTAAGACTTCACCGTGACCGAGCGATCTGGTCAGCGTCCGAAAAATCGCAAGGACGGCATCAAGCTGGCCAGACCATCAGGGCCAAGGTGCTGTGGGCCAAATACATAGCCGCTATAATGCAGCGGGCCGTGAAGATCGAACTGGTCAAAGGCGCTGAATTGAAAAGTGGCCGTTTTAACCACCACAGCTCGATGCTCCGAACCGGCACCAATTCCCCCTCGCTGCCAAGCAACGCCTCCAATGTATTGAGCCGAAGCTTTGCCCATCACTATTCCGCAACGGATTCCGTGAAAAGGCAAAGAAGTCCAAGAAAAGGTCGACGTGTCAGCTTCGAGCTGCTCGCCTACCGTCACTCGTCAACGCGATCGCGCGCGAGCAGGAAGCAAGCCACCGCAACCTGCCGATTACTTTATGCCGCCGACGATGTAAAAACCCAACCGAACACGTGGACGTGCAGGCTGCTGCGCAGAAATGGATCGACTCATCCATCTCCAAACCGCAAACGTGCCGACCGATTATCCTATGAGACTCAAGATATCACCGCTACGTCGTTCGAGAAGGGCCTAAGGCTGTACTACCTCCAAGCTAACCCCGAGGCCTTCCAGGGCGTGCCTGGTCAAAGGAGCAGGACCTGGCCAACACAAACCTCGTTCAATGCTTGGAAGATGCAGCTTTGTCGAGGCCAAGGGGTGGTGAGAGATCGAGTAGATGGCGAGATGCACACGCGGCATCTTTAACGACGCCGTTTGGAAAGAAGGTTACTACGGCAAATCATGATCCGTCTTGCAAGTTCGCAACCGCCGCCCGATAACATGAACACAATAAGCCCCGCCGCGCGGGTGAGAACAGCCCATGGCACTGAAAAATCAGTAGCAAATGGTCGACTTACGCGGTCGTCGTCAGCCGATGAGCGGTCCCAGGTTCAAAGAGGCTGTCGAGGCCGCCGTAACAGCTGAAGAAATGCAGAAAAGCTCAGCGTGCCCGATTTTCATCGAAGGTTCCCTAACCTACAAAGATCAAGAACGCCCCCAACCATCCGAAGCATCGATCTACTTCCACCATCAATGACGTGATCTCAATCACGCAGCGATCACGAAATCCGCCGCCCGTTCGAGAATATTTCACAAACTTCCAAGAACATGGAGCAATTACCAGTGGATTTCAGCCCTGACGCTGATTATCTCTGCGGTGGTTTCGCAGGGTGGGTGATTGCACATTCCTGGTCGAAGAGTTGCGTACGTGTTTCGACCCCAAGGGCGGTACATGAAAGCGGTGTCGCCTGGATGCCCCTCACTGTAGCCGAGATTGCGACTGGCTGGAGCCAGCAACCTCAAAAGCGTATCGGCTGTTTGGTCGATGAGAGGACGAGCACCACGCGCCTACTTGAAAACAGAAGCGTGCGATTTCGAAGCCATCAACCCCAGGGCCAGGTAGCCGCCCTGACTGTGATGACAGCCGGCCATCCTATCCGCCGGCGCACAAATGTGCGGCAAGTGCCACACTCCTACCTGCAGGCCAGATGGATGGCTGCAGACCTGTCTTAACTGCGGCGATAGCAAGTGCGGCTAAGCTGCTGAATTGCCGAGTAAATTTGAAAGCCCGAAAGGGTCTTTTAATGCTTGGGTTCGAGCGGCCATCCGTCCAGCAAGTGGCGCCGAGTTTCAGGCGGTCTCGTACCTGATCAATGGGCGTACGGAAATTGCCGCCATCCAGTGCAAGCGCAAATATGGATAACCCTCCGGGATACCAGCCTCAGCAACCATTTGGTGCGCGCTCCCTGAACCTGCAGCAGGGCCGGTGATGTCCTCGGCTGCTGCACGCAGCGCGTCAAAAAAAAATCCCGGCGGA
>Ga0163217_1008350_pt1 | contig 17521 bp, 29 predicted proteins | sample SynspAceP_FD_185933 | JGI IMG/M metagenome (GOLD analysis project Ga0163217, IMG submission 185933) | Saline lake microbial communities from Ace Lake in Antarctica - Synechococcus sp. Ace-P (PacBio error correction) | ecosystem: Environmental > Aquatic > Non-marine Saline and Alkaline > Saline ...
GAGAGAGAGATTCGTGACCCCGCGCGGGCTATCCAAGGCCGCTGGAAACTGGGGCCCCCCAAGGGGGGGCCTTGCATCATCGGGGAAAAAATGACCAAGGAAATTTTTTCCGAACCCTGCCCGGCCCCTTCGGTCCCGAAACGAAAGTTTTTGGCGGCTAAACCCCAAAAGCCCCCCTTTGCGGCCACATCCCCCGTTTGGGAAAAAGAGCTTTAGGCGATCAATCAAACCGCTCCCCCCCCTACATTTTGGAAAACCCCAGCCCTTTGGGAAGGCCCCTGCCGTTCTTGCTTGAAAACCCGAGTGGCTGCCCGTGGTCCAAAGCTCCGCAACGGGAGCCCCGCATTGGGGCCGATTGCCGACCTGCTCACGCGACCTGGCGCTTGAACACCCGTCCCTGTCCCCAGGATGGCCAGTTGCCCGAACAATCGGTTGAATGCTGTCGGCCAGCGCAGCCGCCCACCTCTTGAAACAATGGGGCCGGGCTGCACCCCGCGCCTGCCCCTACTGCGACATCGACCCTTCGACAAGAGCGTGCGCACGCTTTGAATGCGAGCGAACCGCTGGCGGCTGGGCCGAGGCGGTGGCACAGGCTTTGGCCTGAGCCATGTGGTGATCAACTCGGTCCAATCGCGACGCCTCGACGAACGGGGGGCCAGCCCCAGTTCGTTGCCTGCATCCAGCAGGTGCGCGGCGCGCTCCCCCCGGCACCACCATTGAGCTGCTCGTTCGGATTTCTGCGGCAACTGGGACGCCCTTGCCGCCGTATGGCGGCCCGGGCCGGATGTGCTCAACCCAACATCGAGACGGTGGGCCCAGGCTTTACCGCAGGTGCGGACCCCAAGGGGATCTAGCACGCTCCCTGGAACTGGCTGCAACGGGTTGGCGCGAAGGCTGGACTCGCGGCCTATACAAAATCCGGGTTTGATGGTGGGCTGGGCGAAGGCGACGAGGAGGGCTGGACGTGCTCGGCGATCTTCACCAGCACGGGTCGACATCGTCACGATCGGCCAGTACCGTCTCACCAAAGGCCGTCGAAGCACCTGCCGGTGCAGCGGTTTTGTGAGCCCGGAGCAGTTCAGGCCCTTCCGGCTCCATGGCGAAACCGAGCTGAGCTTCCTGCGGTGGTCAGCTCGCCGCTCACTCCCGTTAGCAAGCTACCACGCCGGTGAGGTGCGGACGGCCTGATGCGGGAGTATCCCCGTGAACGGCCACTAAACCGCCACCTTCACCCGCTCGCTGAGGCAAGGGCGCCAGCCTCGCTGGGGGGAACGAGCACCTTTGAAGCGTCCACGCCACTGGGCCAGTTTGGCGAGGATTTCCGGCGGCCTTGCCGGGCTGCGCTGTGACTTCCAGAATTGGGTTTCGAAGCAACGCTTGAGCACGGCCTCTGGCTCGGTGGTCTCAAGGGGGTGTGGATGGCAAACGGTCTCGGTGTTGAGGCGACGGAGAGGGCGTCTTGCTCATCGAGCAGAGCGACACCCCGGTCATGCCGCAGCGGAGTTGCGACCGGTGCTGCCCAGGATCACCACGATGCCGCCGGTCATGTATCTGCAGCACGTGATGCACCAACTGCCCTCAACACGGCATGGGCGGACGCTTGTTGCCGAACCGCGAAAGCGGTTCACCGGCGTCGGCCGAGGGCAAAAGAGCGCCGCCGGTGGCCGCCAATACAAACAGGTTGTTTGCGAGGATCACCTGGGCGCCCGGGATTGACACAGCCAGCTGGGGGAACCAGACGATCCGGCCGCCATTTCATGCTTTGCCGACGTAATCGTTGGCATCCGCCCTCCAGCCGCACGTTCATCCCCTCCAGCAGCAGGCACCGAAAACTCTGACCGGCGACACCCTCGAAGTGGATCGAGGCGGCCCACGAAAAACCGGTGTTGCCATGGCGCCCGCGATTTCAACCTCGCCAAGCGAGCGCAGACGCTGCGGTCGGTGTTGACGATCGCCAAGGCTGCGGCTGACCTGGCCATGGACTCGATGGCGGCAAGAAACCTGCGGGTTCGCTGAGCAATTGATCTCAAGATCGCCGCATTGGCCATGGGCCTTCTGCCCGGTGCTTACAGCCAGCTGCGGTCGGCCGCCTGGGGGATGGGCTTCGAAGCAGGCAGGTGAGAATTCGAGGGAGCCGGTTTGGTCAGCTTCAACCGCCCGGGGCACGAGCAGCTTCGTTGCGGCCGATCAGATCTTCAGCCGGGCGAACCCAACAGGCTGAGCAACTGGGCGAACCTCCTCGGCCACATAAGGAAGAAATTGACCAACAATGCTCCGGCAGGCCGGTGAAAGCGCTTTGCGCAGGGGCTTCTTTTTGCGGAGCCACCCGACCGGGCAGTTATTGGTGTGGCAGATCCGGGCCATCATGCAACTTCGGCGATTCATCGACACCGAACCGAAGCCATACTCCTCGGCGCCCAGCAGCGCAGCCATCAAGCACGTCCCAGCCAGGTCTTGAGGCCGCCATCGTGCGTAAGCAGCACGCGATCACGCAGACCATTGACCAGCGCCTGCGGTGCACTTCGGAGAGCCCTCAGCTCCTACGGGCTGCGCGGCGTGTTTTGATCGAACTGAGCGGCGAGGCGCCGGGCCGCCCATCGTGGCGGAAATCTGGATCACTCGGCCATTGCACTGGCCACACCGGCGGCATGGTGCGATACCGATCTCGGCGACCAGCTTCACCGACACCTTGGCGCGGGGTGAACCTGGTTGAAGACGTGGAATCAGCTGGGCCAGATCCTCAATGGAATAGATGTTTCGTGGTGCGGGGGTGGGAGAAATCAGGCCAACAGCCAGGCTTGCGTTGGCAGTCCCAGCGATGTAAGGCGTCCACCTTCGGGCCGGGAAGCTGGCCGCCTTCGCCGGGCTTTGGCCCCCTGGGCCACCTGATCTCAAGCTGCCGCCCACTGCGTAGGTGGCCGGGGTCCCACCGAAGCGGCGGAGGCATCTGCCTTGATCGCTGAGCAGGCCGGTGTCTTTTCCCGTTGCGCAGCCCCCGAATCGTCGCAAGCCGTGGCGGAAGTGCCCACCTGCATCCACATCCTCAAGGGCGCGGAAGCGGGCGGAATCCTCACCGCCTTTCCGCCACTGTTGCTCTTGCCCGCCGATCCGGTTCATGGCCGACGGCCAGAACCTCATGGGCTTCGCGCGAAAGGGCGCAGGCTCATGCGCACCGGTGCAGAAGCGGCTGCAGATGCTCTCAACGCTCTCCATCCTGGTCGAGCGGCAAGGGTGTGGGCCCGGCCAGCTTCAGTTTCAAGCAGGTCGCGCAGGCCGTGACCGGCCGGTGCTCGAGCAGGTGCGGTGGTGGAGAATGGTCGTAGCCAGGGCCTGCAGCTAGGCGGCATGCAGGCCTTGCCATCTCCGGCTGGTTGAGATGATTCTCCGCCGGGCGGTATTGGACGAAAGCCCATGACTCCAACTTGCTGGCGGTTCAGCTCCGGTAGGCCTTGCATGGAAAGGCCAGGTTTTCCGCTGGCCAGATCGGCCAGGCTCAGGCCGGCGACCCGGCTGGTGTGCCCTTGAAGGCCGGGCTGATCAGGAATCGCGCCGATGCCGAGGCCCTCGAAGATCTGGCGCCGTGATTAAGCTGGCCAGCAAACGGATGCCGATCTTTGGAGAGGATCTTGCGCAAGCCTGGCCTCCAGGGCCTGGGCGCGGACGTTGGCCTGGGCGGCGGCGGCGCGTCGAGGGCCATGTGTCAAGCTTGCGCGCTCCATCCAGCGACAGTGGGTCTTGGATGGTCGAGCCAGTGGCGTGTGGTTTCCCAGGTGGCCAGGGGCAGACGCGCTGGCGCCGAAGCCGATCAGGGCAGGCCAGCGTGGTGGGTGCTGCCACACTGGCCGGTTGTCGGCCACCAGGGAGACCCTGCAAGACGCAGCCCCAGCGCGAGGATAGCTAGGGTGAGAGCGCTCCAACCGCAAAGTAACGGCGGAATGTAGGTGGTGGTGGCTGTCCAGACCTCGGGTTCAGGAACGCCCTTGGGCACAAGAGCAGGGCTTGGAGCGGTCAGAGAGCACCAGGGATCTGGCACCCTCCTGACGGCGCTTCCCGAGTCGGCGCAGAGCTGTTGCACCGCCGACTCCAGTCCCGCGCTGGCCCGGTGCCGACGGAGAAGAGGGGTCGACAAGCTGACGGTGGAGAGGCCTGACCAGCAAGGGCGGCCAGTTCACGCTCGTTGAGCAGCGCGGGCTTAATCGAGGTGCAGCACCGAGGCGGAGGAGGGTTTCGGCCTGAGGCTGAGCCGCGGCGGCCCAGAAATGCATCTCCAGGCTCATCACACAGCTCTTCGCGGAAGCGGATCGATTCGGCGGATTGGTGACCCTGGGCAAAACGCTGCTTGAAGTAGTCGTAGAGGAGTGGGGCTTGGTGAGAGCACCGCCAGGGGGATGTCATCGCCCCATGCAGTGGTGGGCTCCTTGCCCTGACCGGCCATGTCCTCGATCCCAGATCGAGATCCTCGGCCGTGAGCCCCGAAAGGCGGTCTGGTGCTTGGAGCATGTATCGAGTTAGCCCCATCGACTGCGTCCTGCCAGGGCTTGGGCCTGAAAGGCTGCGGCGTTGCTCCTGGAGCAGGCCGCCATAGGGAGTGCGGCCGCCCCTCTTCCTTGACCTGACCAGTTCTTCAGCAGCGACCGTTTTTCCCAGGTCGACGGCCAGCATCTGGCCAGGGCCGAGCCACCCCTTTTCATGATCCGGCTTTTCCTCGATGGGCACCACCGGTTTCCCGAACGCCATCACCACCAGGCGCATCGCGAGTGATGCAGTAGCGGGCAGGCCGCAGTCCGTTGCGACCAGCGAAGCACCCACACTGCGTCCGTACTGAACCCCAGCAACGCCCGGGCCATCCCAGGGTTCCTGGAGGCAGGCGGAGTACTCGTAAAATGCCCGCCACCCTCTGGGCGGGAATCGAGTTCCGGCTGGCTTCGCGAAAGGCCTCAGGCACCGAAGGGTCAGGAGGCCCAGTCCGTGATTGGCCGGCCGCTGCGCACCACCTCAAGCTCGAGCATGGCGTCGAGATTTGGCAGAATCCGCTGAAGGCCGCGTTCAACAACGGGCTTGAGGTCGGCGGCGGCGGCACCCGCAGGCGGCATCGAGGTGGGATTCGGCGGCCTGGGCCCGAGTTGAAATTGCCCAGCAGGGTATTGATTTTCACCGTTGTGGCCCCAGCAACCGCATCGGCTGGGCCAGGGGCCAGCGGGGCCAGGGTGTTTGGTGCTGAAGCTGCGGTGATACACCCGCGAACTCACGGCAAAGCGCTCGTCTCTCAGGTCGTTGTAGAAGGCCGGCAGCACTTCCGAGGCGCACCATCCCCCTTGTAAACCAGGGTGCGGCCGCTGACCGAAGCGAAGTAAAGGTTCTCGAACTTCAAGGCCCCCAGTTCCCTGACCAGGTCCACCGACCCGCCGGCGGCAGCGAAACAGCAGCCGCCTCCAGGGCATCACCGCTGGCGTCGGGACTCCACCAGCCATTGCTCGATCAACCCGGGGCGGTTTCTGGCGGGCCAAGGGGCCGAGAAACACTGGGATCACCGGACCGGGCGCCCAACCCAGACTGCGCAAGGCCAAAGGCTTTGGGCGGCCCGTTCACAAGATTTGGCGGGCCTTGCCTTGCAGCCCCGCTCCGGATTCGGCCGGCAGGAACAGCATGGCCAACCCGCCGGTTGGGGGCACCGTTGCGCGCGATTCCGACGGCCAGACCGCTTTCGAGAAAACTCCAGGGATGCCGAGAGAATGCCGGCGCCCATCGCGGAGTCGCTGCGACCGCCACAGCCACCGCGTGCTCCATGCAGCTGAGCGGCCTCCAGGGCTTTGCAGGCAGCAGCCCATCGGGAGGCAAGCACCAATCCAACTGGCAGAAAACCAACCCCTGCAGGCGTCCCTTGTTCCCCGGCGACAGCCCGCCGTGCCGGGCTGTCCGCAATGGGGGCCAGAAGGGGACGGGAGAAAATGCGGCCAATGGACCGGAACAACCTGCAGAAACAAGCGGCAGCCCCTGAATTGACGCAGGTGGCCCCCCAGTGAAGCGGACAACAACTCTAGGGACAGTGCTGGGCTTAGCGTTCCACACAGCAACGGAAAAGGCCTGTGGCGTGGCCGATCGCCGCAGCGAGCTATGGCCGCTGGCTTGCTTGACAGTTTTGACTCTGCTTCCGATCGCCACTGGGCCGGAGCTTCCCGCTCCAGTCCCGGCCTGTGCGACCCGGACGTCAACGCGGCTGAGCCGCCTCCGGCGAGAACGCGGCAAGACAACAAGGCCAGAGAGCAAGAAGGCAGCCGACTGGTTGATCAACGGCCTGGCCCAGACAGGCCCGTTTGGCAATGGCTTCAGAGCGATGGAGCCGCCGCATCGCAGTTGTGGCTGCCCTTGGAGGTGCCTCCCAGGGGCCAGCTCGGCTTTTCCAAGCAGCGAAAGCGAAGGGCCAGATGGCGGCCCTTGAGCTGGAATGGTTCGGTCAGACCCCTCAAAGGTGGCCCCGGCTCAACTGCGCAGCCTCGATGATGAAGTCGGTCTGGATGTGGGGCAAACCTTTCGCTGCCCGCCGGGTCCGCCTTGAAAGCCACGGCGAGACACTGAAGATTGAAATTCCGCCGGCGGGCTTAGTCGGAATCCGGGTCTCCTCAGCGGGGGGAACCGCCGCTAGGGCGGCCGCCGGTGGTGCTGATCTCGATGGCATCGCCCTGGTGCGCCAGGAGAGCGGCCAGCTGGCCTGCTGGGGCTGCGCAGCACCGCCGCGCAAGCGTGCTGAACTCCAGGGGCTTGGTTCGCGGCGCGGCCAGAGCGATCGGGATTGACCCCTCCAACGCCCTGGCGTGGTTCCCAAAGGTTCTACCCTGGGAGGGCCGCCGGTGTGGTGCTCGATCTCGCCGGGGTCGGGCTGGCTGGCACCCCCTGGCGCCGGTGCGGTCGCGAACGCCGCCACCCCGGCTGGATCCACGGTTGCAGGCCCCTACTGAGCAGCAGCGTCACCGACGAGCGGCAGGTCGCGTGCCGTCGGCAACCGGCGGAATGCTGATCCCACAGCGTGTGGGCTGGAATCCACGGCGCAATCCTCGAACTACGCCCTGCTCCCAGGCCCGACGGCATGCAGGGAACTCGTTCCCTGCCGGGCTGGCAGCGCGCGATCACAGGCCCTGGTGGCGATCAACGGCGGTTTCTTCAACGGATCAGGCGGAGCCCCTGGGTGCTCTCAAGAACGAGGATTCGCTGGCTCTCCCGGACCTCGATCCTGAACCGTGGCGCCGTCGGTTGGCGACCCAGGGAGCTACCCCAGTTCGGCCGGCTGCGGTTTGGAGGAATGGCTGACTGGACGAGACCGGCAGGCGCTGGCCGCTTGACCACAGTGACAGTGGTAATGTCCAGCGCGCCTTGCCCGTTTAACACGGCGACTGGGGGAGCGGGTATCGGCCCTGAGCGGCGCCGAGACGGCTGTGTTGATCAGGGGTGGCATCGTTCAAAGGGCAGTGGAGCCGCGCGGAACTCGCCCAGGGGGTTGGGCTTGGCGCCGGTGAACATGGCTGGGTGGCCCAGAGCCGGGGCGGTGGCTCCCTGGCCGTGGGCAGCCCGGCCTGAGCTTGAACAGCCGCCCGCTTCGATGCGGTGGGGATGACCCCTATCGTGGCTTTGCGGCGGCCCGTTTGCTGCTTTCAGGACGGCAGGCCTGGTGCTCAAATGGGATACAGCGGAAGGATTCGGCGCCGCGTTTTCAACAGCAGGGGGCGCCGCGCACGTGGTCGGGCAGCGACGGGCCGTCAGCTCTGGCTGCTCACTGTTTCAAGGGGAGGGGCATGGCTGGGCCAACCCTGCAGGAAAACCAGCCGGGACTGCTCAGGCAGATGGGGCTGCCCGGGATGCCCTCAATCTTCGATTGGCGCGGCTCCACTGGCTTGATGGTCGTGGGAGCGATGACCGTGTTGGGCCGTGGAGTCTCCCGCCTTCGATTCACAAATGGTCTTGTCTGGTGCCACGGGATTCCGTGCGCAGACTCTTCCCCTAACACCCTGAGGAAAGCCCGCCATGCCAAGGGAACTGACCCGTTCACTGAGCGCCGCTGCCGCTGCTGAGCTGGGCGCGCCAGGCCGCCGTGGCCGGCACACCGGGGCTGAAATGCATCTGGATCTGGTGGAAGGAGGCCTGTGAGCCGCTGGGTGCTGAGGATCCGTCCGGCGACCTTGAACCGGGATGGCGGTCGCCGGGCCGACGGCATCAACGCTGCACGCCCCTGAGGTACCAATTCGCTCTGATGCGGGCCTCAACCTGGAACTAAGCCGAGGGGATCTTCAGTGCGGCGGCTTCCTGATCAGGGCCCGCCGAACGGGCTGCAGTGCTGCGCCCTGCCGGGGCCGCTTCAGTCGTAGAACCATGAACGGTCCGCCGACGCGTTAGGGTGATCATTGTGAAAAACGTCCGACGTCCGGCCTTCTCCTCTTCGGCCCTCGATGCCCACGATTCAGCAGCTGATCCGCACCGAGCGGCAGCACCTCACCCCGCAGACCAAAATCCCCTGCGCTTGCGGCCGCCCGGAGCCGCCGAGGCGTGGTGCACCCCAGCGTGTAGCACCTCCCACCCCCAAAGAAACCGCCAACTCCGCGCTGCGCAAAGGTGGCGCCGCCGTCCGGCTCACCTCGGGCTTTGAGGTCACGGCCTACACAATCCCCGGCATCGGCCACAACCTGCAGACACTCCGTGGTGTTGATCCGCGGCGGTCGCGTCAAGGATTTTGCCCGGTGGTCCGCTACCCCACATCATCCCGTGGCACCCTCCGACCCTCACGGTGTCAAGGCGACCGGCGCAAGCCGCTCAAAGTACGGCACCAAGGCACCCAAAGGCTGATCGAGCCCGCCCCCGTTTCCTTTTCCTTTTCCCCCCCCTTCCCCCGCCCCCTTTCCGCGCCCTTTTTTTTTTTTTTTTTTTCCCCCCCTTCTTCAGGTTTATGTCCCGCCGCAATGCCTGGCTGAGAAGCGCCCCGGTCATCCGATCCCCAGTTCACAGCCGTCTGGCCCTCGTGGGTGGTGGCACGGCTCATGAAGCACGGCAAAAAGTCCACCGCCCAGCGCATTCTCATCGGATGCCTTTGGCCTGATCACGAACCGAACCGGCACCGATCCACTTGAGGTGTTCGAGACAGCCGTGCGCAACGCCACTCCCTGGTGGAAGTGCGGGCAAGGGCGGGGTTCGGTGGCCGTCCACCTAATCAAGGTGCCCCGATGAAGTGCGGCAGGAGCGCGGAAACAGGCGATGGCCCTGGCGTTGGCTGGTGCAATATTTTTCACGGGCTCGCAACGGCCGCAGCATGTCCCAGAAACTGGCGGGCGAACTGATGGATGCCGCCAACGAAGCCCGGCAAACGCGGTCCGCAAACGGGAAAGAAACCCACAAGATGGCTGAAGCGAACAAAGGCTTCGCCCACTACCGCTACTGAGGCGGGGAGCTACCAGCTGGGTCGCGGCCCCAGCAACTAGCCGGTATCAACCAGTTACAGTCCAAACCCGCATTTTTTTCGTCGATTTTACCTTCGAGACCTTCACCCGTGGGCCCGCGCGCTTCCCCTTAGATCGCGTCAGAAATATCAGGCATCGCCCGCCCACATTGACGCGGGAAAACCACCACCACCGAGCGCATTTCTTTTTTTTATTCGGTGTGGTCCACAAAGGGGCGAGGTCCCAGATGGCGCCGTCGTCACCGATGGATGGCCCAGGAGCGTGAGCGTGGCATCACGATCACGTTGCGGCTGCTATCTGCCACCAGCTGGAAAGACCACCGGATCAACATCATCGAACACGCCTGGCCAACGTCGACTTCACGATGCGAAGTGGAGCGCTCCCATGCGGGTGCTCGATGGTGTGGGTTTGCCGTTTTTCTGCGCTGTCGGCGGGGTCCAGGCCCCAGTCGGAACGGTCTGGCGGCAGGCCGATCGCTACAAAGTGCCGCGCCTCGTGTTCGTCAACAAGATGGAGCCGCACCGGCGCCAATTTTCTCAGGTCTACGACCAGATTCAAGGATCGCCTGAAGGCCAAAGCTGCCCCAATCCAGCTTCCGATCGGCGCTGAAGGCCGCACGCTCAAGGATCATCGATCTGGTGCGTCAGAAGGCGATCAATTCTACACCAATGCCTCGGCCCACTGACATCGTCCGAGGGAGATATCCGCTGCGAAGATGCAGGAAGAAGTCGCACTCTGGCGCGGCATTTTGATGGAAACGGTGGCCGGAAAACCGATGACCGCGAACTGAACTGATTACTACCTGGAAAACGGTTATCTCACCAGGATTGAACAATTGGGTGAAAGGCATTCGGATGCGTGGTGGTCAAGCCGGTTTTTGGTGCCGATCCTCTGTGGTTCAGCCTTCAAGAACAAAGGTGTTCAGCTGATGCTGGATGCAGTTGTGGATTATCTTGCCCGCACCGGATCGATATTCCGCGATCCATGGCCTCTTGCCCGATGGCGAAGAAGCCAGCCGGCCCTGCGACGACAATGCCCCCGTTCAGGCGGCCCTGGCCCTTCAAGGTAATGGCTGATCCCTACGGCATAACTCAACCTTCGTGAGGATGTACAGCGGAACCTCAAGAAAGGCAGCTTATGTGCTCAACAGTCCAAGGTAAAAAGGAACGCATCTCCCGGCTGATCCTGCTCAAGGCCGACGACCGGGAAAGGTCGATGAACTGCGTGCCGGTTGATCCTTTGGCGCTGTTCTTGTCTCAAGAACACCACAACGGGTGACACCCTCTGCGTTGAAACCGATCCCAATCATTCTGGAGTCGCTGTTCATTTCCCCGACCGGTGCATTTCGGTTGCTGTGGAGCCCAAGACCAAGGGGGGAACATGGAGAACTTCTCCAAAGGCTCTGCATCACTTCTCCGAAGAGGATCCCACGCTTCCGCGTAATCCCACTGACACCGGAAACCAACCAGACGGTGGATCCGGCCCGCCCCCATGGGCCGAGCCCTTCAGCCTGGAATCCTGGTGGGGATTTTCCGCCCCAAATGCTCAGGGAGTTTTCAATGTCGAAGCAACATCGGCGCTCCTCAGTTTTCCTTATCGCGAAACCATTCGTGGCAGCGCCAAAGGCGAAAGGCAAATTTGCCAGACAGACCGGGTGGCAAGGGCCAATACGGCCATGTCTAATCGAGATGGAGCCTGGTGAGGCCGGGTAACAGGCCCTTTCGAGTTCGTCAACAAGATCGTTGGCTGGTAAATCGTGCCGAAGGAGTACAAATCGACCGGCCCGAAAACGCATGAAGGAAACCTGCCAGTTCCGGCGTGATTGCTGGTTTCTCCGATGAATTGATATCAAGGTCAGTATGGGTCGATGGCTCCTACCCAGCGACCGTGACTCCTCCGAAATGGCCTTCAAACATTGCCGGCCTCGCTGGCCTTCAAGGAAGGCGTAAAGAAGTGCAATCCTGTACTGCTTGAGGCCGATGATGAAGGTTGGAAGTCGAGATCCCCGAGGATTTCCTTGATCAGTGATCGGCGAACCTCTCCTCCCGGCGCGGTCAGGTCGAAGGCCAGTCATCGACAATGACAATCTAAAGTCCAGAACCCAAGGGTGGCCCAATGCCGAGATGTTTCGGCTATGCCACTCAGCTCCGATCATGACGCCAGGGTCGGGGTTGTTTTTTCTCGATGGAGTTCAGCCCATTACGAGGAAAGTTCCCTCGCAATGTGGCTGAGGCCATCATCTCCCAAGAATCAGGGCAATTCCTGATCTTTACAACCCCAATCCAACCCCCGATTCTTTCCTTCAATGGCCTCGCGAGAAGTTTCAGAAGGACCAAAACCTCACGTCACATCGGCAGCCATTCGGCCACGTTGACCATTGGCAAGACCACCTTACTGCCGCCATCACCAACGTGCTGGCGGTCCAATCGGGCCAAGGCGAAAGCTCAGGCCACTATGACGACATTGGAACGGCGCTCCTGAGGAGAAAGAAGCGGGGGATGCACCCATTGCAAATACCCGCCCAACGTCGAGTACGAAACCGAGGGCCGTCACTACGCCCCACCGTGGACTGCCCGGGTCACGCCGACTACGTGAAGAACATGAATTCACCCGGCGCCGGCGCGCAGATGGACCGGCGGGCATTTTGGTGGTGGCCTCCACCGACGCGCCCGCTGGCCCAGACCCCAAGGAGGCACATCCTGCTGGCCAAGCAGGTCCGGCGTTCCCGCCCTGGTGGTGTTCTCAACAAGACGACAATGGTCGACGACGAGGAGAAATCCTTGAGCTCGTCGAACTGGAGATGCGCGAGCCTGCTCGACAGCTTATGACTTCCCGGTGATGACATCCCGTGATCACCGGCTCCGCCCTACAGGCCCTTGAGCACATTAAGGAGGCGGCAAGGTCCTGCGCGGTGAGAACGAGTTTGGGTCGACAAGATCCTCGACCTCATGGATGCCGTGGATGCCCTCGATCCCCGAGCCCGAGCGTGAGATCGACAAGCCCTTCCTGATGGCGCGTCGAAGACGTCTTCTCGATCACCGGTCGCGCACCGTGGGCCACACGCCGCGGATCGAGCGTGGAAGGGTCAAAGGTCGGCGAGACCGTCCAGATCGTCGCATCAAGGACACCACGCGAAACAGCAAGCGCGTCACCGTTTGTGTAGAGAATTGTTCCGTAAGCAGCTCGAGGAAGGCATGGCAGGTGATAACGGCCGGCCTGCTCCTGCGCGGCATTCAGAAGGAGGACATCGAGCGCGGCATGGTGCCTGGTGAAGCCCAACTCCATCAAGCCCCACACCAAGTTCGAGGTGAGGTGGTACGTGCTCAAAAAGGAGGAAGGCGGCCGCCACACCACCCTCTTGCTGGCTACCGCCGCATTTCTACATCCGCACCAGCCGACGTGACCGGCAGATCAACGGCCTTCACCGCCGATGACGCAACCAACTCGAGATGGTGATGCCGGGTGACCGCAATCAAGATGAAGCGCCGAGCTGATCTGCCAGTGGCGATCCGAGCAGGGCATGCGCTTCGCCATTCGCGAAGGCGGCCGCAACCATCGGTGCGCGGTGTTGTCTCCAAGATCGTGGCTTGAAGCGCGATTTGAATCGGTGTGGGGGGTGGCGCCAATGCTTACCCCCCGCCAAAACCAGCCCTTTACGGGGCCAATGCCCTTGGAGACGTTCGCTTCTTGACACCGGCTCTTTCCTTGAACACCGGCTTTCTCCTTGGACGCCGGCTCGCTCCTTGACAATTGATGGATCCAGGTTCCCACCGTCTCCCGTTGAAGACCCTCGCGTGCCTTCACGGGCTTTCTAATCCCTCCCATGTCCACCGCCATCGCTCAGCAGAAAATCGCATTCGCCCTCAAGGCGTTTACCGCCGCATGCATGGATCTTTCCTGCGACAGATCATCGAAAACCGCCGATCACATCCGCCGCCACGGCGATTGGACCGTATCCCCTGCCGCACCAAGCGCAAGATTTTATTGCGTGCTGCGCTCCCACCCACGTGGGGGAAAAACAAGAGGGGGGATTCCCCGTGAGCACTTCGAGACGCGCATCTACCGCGCGCATTAATTTTGATATCTACAGTCCCCCACCGCCAAGACCATTGAACGCTTGCTGATGGAGCTGGACCTGCCCAGCGGACTTTGACATCGAGAGTGAAGCTCTGAAAAACAAAGCTCTGAAAACGAAGCTTTGGAAGCAGTGCCTGGTGTCGAGCGCCCTGAGCAATCGCCCAGGCCAAGCCATTAACCTTTCGGTCCCAGACAACGGCGCGATGGATTGTGGATCGCCCGCCCTCAGGCGGGTTTTTTACGTTCAGGGCCCGTGCCGAGATCCTAAGAATCGGTTTTAGAGCCTGCAACTCTTTGCAACCACGCAGGACTTTGTGACCGATTTGGCCGTCCCGGGAACTCCCCTCTTCCCCCTGCCGGATGTGGTGTTGTTCCCGCAGGAGGTACTGCCCTCTACACATCTTCGGAGCCCCGCTACCGGATGATGCTTGAGCAGGTTTCTGGAAACCGATCCGGCGTTTCGGTTGGTGGTGCGCTGGACCCCCAGGAAACAGAAAATGGCCAGCCGTTGGCTGCTGCGCCGAGATCCTGCAATGTCAGACGCAGGATGACGATCGCAGCAACATCGTCCACCATGGGCCAGCAGCGCTTCCGCGTGGCTCCGAATGGTGCGTGAAGCACCGTTCCGTGTCGGCATGGTGAAGCTGGATCCGAAGACCAAGGCCAGCGACAGCGACAACCATCACTCGAGCAGCTCGCGTGGCGCAAGTGACCAGCTCTGCGTGATGTGGTTCGATCTGACCGGCAAGCTGATCGGCAAGCCCTACCAGCCTGCCCAACGACCTGCCTGATCTGCCCCGGGAATGTCGTTCTGGATCGGCCTCCACCTGGGTGGCCCCCGTGGCTGGACCATCAGCAGGCCCTGCTTGAGCTGAACCGACACCAACCGAGCGTTTTTACGCCTGGAGTATTCCCCCTCCTTGACCTGACCCGCCGTCACTGGCGCTCGAACCTTTTTCTCAAGGAACACCTTAAAGGAATGGTGAGGAGACGGCCAGGATCCAAGCTGATGGCACTCAATCTCCTGCCTGGGGCCTGGCTTCTTGGGTGCGGGTGCAGCTGCTTGGGTGGTATGCCACTGGCCCAGCTTCTGGGCAACGGCGAACCGGGCGCTATCAAGCACCGAGAACGGTCGCGCGCCTAATGACCCGCTGGACGCGACGACGCAAATTGGCTCGAACGCATCTGGGGGGACCACGTCCACCTCGGACACTACGGAAGAGCGCGGCGGCGCGACGATTTCCCGCGCCGCCAAAGCAGCTTTCGTGCATGAATTGGTGCGCTGGAGTGGCCTCGATCAACTGCCCAGTGGGCGCCCGCAGTGCTGGATTGTGGGCCTGTGGCTATCGGCGGCAGTGCCCGGATCCTCAGCCGGGATTACGGCTTTTGAAGTGCTGGGATCAGTTCAGCCAACCGCAGAGTCGCCCGGGCAAGCTCAGCTCACCGGCCGCCGGCCTGCCCTGCCGTTTCGCGGTGATGGATGCCCTGCCCCCTCGATCTCGCCGATGGTCAGTTCGATGCGGTCTGAAGTGTGGAGGCCGGACGCGCACATGGCCGACAAGCAGCGCTACGCGATGAGCTGTTGGCGCGTGCTCGCGGCCGGAAAGGCCTGCTGGCGCGGGCCCGACTGGAAACCGGCGCGATCCAAGCAACGGCGCGCTGACGAGCCCGCGAGCCGATGGTGGATGCGTCAGCTGCTCGACCAATGGGCCCACCCCGAAGTTCGCCAGCAATCCTCTCTTTTCAGGCACAACCTGGCCTGCCAGCCCTTCGCCAATGGAGCGCGTGACCACAGGCGAACTGGCACAAAGGCCACCTTGCCCTCTGGATCGACTCGATCATGGAAAGGCATCCGCCGCCCCGGGGCGGTGCTGGGGCCTTGGGGCCCGAATGGCCGTGGCTGCAGGGACTCCCGCGAAACCCCGACGCGCTGCTGTTGATGGACTGGGCTTTCCGCAACGGCCGATGCAGTTTCGGTGTGTTCCGCTGGTCCGCAACCAACGACCCTGGCCCCGCCGTTTCTCTTCGACGAGCTGATTGGGTAGGGTCGAACAGGACCAGATGCTCACAGTGACCGGCCAAATTCCGCGACCCAGCCTGCTCAAGGGGAAGCCCGAATCGGCGGTAGCTCAAGGTCAACGAAGAAACAGGTTATTCGCTCCATTTCCGCTTGGACGCGGCGTGACTCGATCCGGCTCAAATGTTCAACTGCCGATGGGCGAAGCACGCAGGGCATCGAGCAGGGCGCCCGGGGTTGTTTCGCGACCGCGCGAGAAGGCGAGGCTGCAAAGTTGGTGGCTTTGGCGCGCCCGCAGGGATGGCAGGCGCACGCTGCAGCAGGAGGAACGGGTGCAGTTTCCGGCCACGTCATTGATCGGAATAGCCCAGTACCTCCAGGCCGTGCTGGCTTGGCCGCTCTGGGAGCGAGGCCACGCAGCGCGGAAGTGGCTTGCCGCCCAACAGGCCGCGACAGCGCTCCCGCCGTGGAGCTGGTGGGTCAGCTGCAAGGCAATCGGAGAAGTTCGGCCAGCCATTGGCTGCACTGGGCCAGGGCCTGGGGATGGGAGAGCACCTCACTGATGCGGGGCCGATCGGACGCTGCCCGAGCAGGCAATGGCGAACCGGCAGAAACCAGGGCTCGCCGGATTCCCAATTCCTCATGCTCCCAGAAAGGCATCTAGACTGGCCGGTGAACCCGGCCCTCGACCCGAGTTCTCGACGGGTCACCACGGCTGCATCACAGTGGGCCGTCAGCGAGGGCCCGGATCACGGCCGGGTGCCCGCTCTGGGGGACGCAGTTCCACCACATCGCCCATCCTTAAGGGTAGCAGGGTTCTGGCGGCCTGCTCGCCATAGGTTTCCAGCGGGACCAAGAAAGGCAAGACGCATGACAGGGGAGCAACGGAGGCGGCGAACGCTGATCGATAAGGATCACTCGCCGCCGACTCCCCACGCCTGGCGATGCCCTGGCTTTCGGCGCCCGCCAGCAACTCCGGGATTCCGGTATCCAGCCAAGAGCGAAAAGGCTGGCGGCCCTACCTCGAAAACGAACGATCGATCGTGCGCACCTCTCCTGTTGGCTGCCCGACCAACTACAACGGCTTGGCGACGGGCGCTATCGCTCACGCCGTCCAGCAACCTGAACGTCTTCCCAGCTTCCAGGTCCAGCCCGACGTTTAAGCTGCAAACCACGCGACAGCCAGGCCGACTCCGAGATTGAGGCCCTCGATTGCCAACTGGTCTCGAAGTGGTGCGACGAACTCGCACTCCAGCTCCACTCTCCATTTGGGTGGTCAACGAAACCGGCCTGGAGGGGGTGAAGCCCCATCTGGCGCGTTTACGGTCAGCCGGCCGGGCCATTCTGGGCCTGCTGCCCCCCCGCGTGCTCGAAGCCACCGGTCGTTCCTTGCTGGCTGGCATCCCTGATTGCGATGCGAAACGGGTCGGCCGGCAGCTGCTCGATGACTTCAGCGCCTGGTGCCGGAGAACTGAGCACCCCGGGAGAGAAAGGAGCTGGCGATGAGTGGGGTGGCCCCGAGCTCGCGCAAGGCCCGCTCGGTGGCATCGCCAGTGCCATGCCGACATGGCGCTCCAGTCCCGTAAGCCAGGGAAGCGGAAGAGGCCAGCCGCCGGACCAGCCCATCACGCGCGCTGTTTGGCGAGCACACTGGCCTGCGGCAAGGCCAGGCAAACGGCGATCACCCTGCACAGGGGGTGACCTGCCGGCCAAGACCAGGGTCGTAGGGGCGAGCGCCAATCGACCAGCACCAGGACGGGCGCCGGGGCAGGCGTTGTCAGGCCCGCAGCAATGGCCGCTTCGGTGGCCCAGCGAATGCCGTGCGGTCAATTTCGCTGGCCTGAGGCCTGGCCCAGTCCCCCAAGGCCTGAGCCAGGGCCGTGATCAACGGAACCAGGCGTTCGCGATGGCGGGCCGAGAGGCGCCTTGCTGTCGGTGAGACCCGTGCCCTGGCCAGAGGCTCCAAGGGCCGAAGCCGGCCCAAACA
>Ga0163217_1066463_pt1 | contig 17519 bp, 20 predicted proteins | sample SynspAceP_FD_185933 | JGI IMG/M metagenome (GOLD analysis project Ga0163217, IMG submission 185933) | Saline lake microbial communities from Ace Lake in Antarctica - Synechococcus sp. Ace-P (PacBio error correction) | ecosystem: Environmental > Aquatic > Non-marine Saline and Alkaline > Saline ...
AAGGAGGATTTTTGAAAAAATCAAGGAGAAAGAACGGGTGAAAAGCCACAAACAAGGAAGAAGGAATGGCTTGAAAGCCACCCGCTAGAGAAACGGAAGACGAAACCTTTTGGGAATCCCGAGCAACACACTTTTCATTTAAGCTGCTCTTTGATGTTTGCTGGCTATCGCTGAATCCAATCCACTCCGGCAACGTCTTGGACCATCGAAAGAAGCAATCACCAGCTAATGGGCCAGCGTGGCCGCTGGCGGGAGAATCACCACCCTACGTGAAGAGCAAGAAACACGGCTACCGATGCCCAGCTGGCGCTTGAGCCAGGCGTTTTCTGTAGCAATCGAACCGGAAATGTTGAATCAAGGCGGGATTCACCCCCGCAAGGATGAAAGGTAAGAACACAACCTTCGAAAGGCGCGGTTAAGCCCAACTGGAAGCAAACCAGAGGTTTTAAAGCAGATCACCGAAAGAACGAAGCCGAGCCAAGGGAAGCGGGGTAGAACGTTGAAGGCAGGGTAATGGCCACGGCTTCAGAGGCGCGATCAAAGAACCCCTCGATCGGCTCTCTTTGGCTGGGTATGGACTCGATCCAGCGATCCGGCGTCTCACGGTGAAGGCTTGGGCGCTGCATCCTGAACCCAGGGCCACGTCCAGTGGGCGTCCAGGGCGCTGCGCTTTGATCACGATCCATAAGGGTTTTTTCTCGCAGGACTGAAAGGGGGCCAGTTTTTTTGCGAACTCCGGGATTCTTGGAGCAGGTGATATTTCAACGCCGGGATCAAAAATTACGCCCCTGCACCCCTTCTGCTCCAGCGGGCAATGGCGTCCTCAGGGAGTCGGTCTGGGTGAGCCTTGCTTCGTAATGGTTGCCCATCTTCACGCTCGTGGTGCCACGCACCGCAGCGATCGGCAACAACGCAGGTCGGCAGGTTCGGAGAGGGGCTTGCCCACCCAGTGGGCCAGGGAGATCGTGAAGGCCGAGGCCAAGCAGCGTGATCGAAGAACGGCGATCAACGACACACATCCACACACCGAAATCCAACGACCAATGCAGGTTACCGGAGCGGCGGTCGCCGTATCCGACGGTGGTCAGTGTGACGAAGGGCAAACAAATGCCGTTGCCGATCCAGCGGAATGTAATGGCGCGGAAAATGCTCTGGATTTTTTGCGATGTCAGTCAGCGCAGATCAACGATTCCACCGACAAGCAGATCAAGCAGCACACCGCCGAAGACCAGAGCCGCCAGCGAAACGGGCGCAGCTCCGCCAGAAGGCCTGGCGATCGTTCGAAACCAGAAGCCCGAAATGGCTGATGTAATAGGCTGGGTGAATATCGATACCATCGATCATCAACCGTATCGAGGTGATGCTGATCGGACCGTGCCACATCCGACTACCATTGCCACGTTTTCCTTGATGCTTGCTGCTGTCGATTGTCTGTGGAATCATTTTGTAGGGCAAGCCTTCTGAAGAAGCGAAATCCCTCCAGACGTCATGCTGATTCCCCTAGGGTGACGTCTCATTGCGCAATCACGAAAGGGGGCTGAGCGGACACACCCCACCGCAGCGTCTGCGCCTTGCACCCTGAATGCAAAGCCCGGTTCGAGGCCCACCACAACCCCCGGCCACCCAGGGCCAGGCGGACGAAAGCGGACGAGCTTGTGGGAACACAGGGGCATGGCAGCAACGCAAAGTCCGATCAGACCTAGGCCCGACTTGCGACTGTTTCGAGTTGGATGGCTTGTCAAACGCTGACTTTGCGGCTGCACAGGGACCAGCTCCAATCGGTGCCAACAGAACAAGGTCGACAGGCTTCCAGCAGGTTTGAAGAAACGACAGCAGCGACAGTGCTGTCAGAGCTCGGCCCCTGGCTATGAGCAAGCTCCTGAGACAGCAGGTGCCTTGATGTTGCCGGAGCCGATCAAGAGGAGTATTGTAAATTTCGTACAGCATCTTGGTTTTTACAATGACGATCTCGACGCGTGACTCATACTGCGGGATGCTGTTTGGCAGACCACCCATCACCCACAAAATAAGCCCCCTTTCGCAGTGAGGGGGGACTTTGAGGTGAAACGGCATGGCTGGAGCCACAGGGTTGGCTCCGCTGGCGATCAGCGATGGACGCGGCGTGATCAAAGCCACAGGGGTGGCTTCTGCAGAGGCCAGGTCAAGCGGGAAGTTGTGAGGTTGCGCTCGTGCATCACTTCCCATGCCAGAAACCGGCACGGTTCAGCAACGGTAGCCCAGGTTGGTTGGATCACGCGGCTTGGCCTCTGAGGATCGACTGGTTGAAGTTGAAACCGTTGAGGTTCAAGGCCATCGTGCTCACGCCAAGGGCGGTGACAGATGCTACAACCGCGGCCGGTGGCGAGCAGGAAGTGCAGCTGCGGGCTGTTGTTGAAAGAGGCCGTATGGAAGATCAGAACGACCGAAGTAGCCCGTGGGCCGCCACGATGTTTGTAGGTTCTTCTCTTGGCCGAACTTGTAGCCGTAGTTCTGGCTCTCGTTTCGGTCGTCCTACGCACCAGGGAGCTGGTGACGAGTGAAACCGTGCATCGGCCGAGAACAAAGAACCGCGAAAGACACCAGCCACCCAGCATGTGGGAAGGGGTGCATCAGGATGTTGTGCTCGGCTTGGAAACACAACATGAAGTTGAGGTGCGGAGATTGCGAGGGGGCCATGCGTCAAGAACGAACCCTGAGAGGGGTAGCATCAGGAAGAACAGCCGAGCTAGCGCTACAGGGGCGCTTGTAGGCGACACAGATCCAGGGTGCGCATGCCGAGCGGTAAGGAGAGTTCCCACTCGCGGCGCCATGTGCGCAGAAGATACGAACAGGAGTGGAAGATCACCAGTTGATATTTGGACCGGCCGTTGTACAGCACTCATCGAGGCTGGCGGCTTCCAGAATGGGTAGAAGTGCAGGCCGATGGGCGTTGCTGGAGGGAACAACAGCACGGAGGATGTTTGTTTGCCGTACATCAAGGAGCCGGCGACGGCGCTCGCGGATGCGTCGATGTCGACAGGGGGCGCGCCACGAAGGCACGATGAAGCAGATGGTGGCAGCCAGCAGGGTGGGGATCATCAGCACACCGACCAACCGACATAAGGCGGGTTTGGTTGGTGGAGGTGACCCTACTCACAGAACTGACTCCAGGGCAGAAGCGCCTTGGCGCTGCTGGATGGTGGTGGTCATAAAAGGACGGGGGTGATGCTGCCGAAGAGCGGGAAATAGGTCGGAGAACAGCTATTTAAATGTTACAGCAAATCTTTCGAAACATTTTTAAGCTGGAAGGCCGGGGCTCGATCAGCTCATTGGTCACAATCATTAGCCAGGCTTATGATCATGTCCTGACAAGGGGGCTTGAAAGCGTTATTCTGTGAGTGGGAGTTCCTGATGAAGTCTCCAAGCTTGACGTTCTTGGCTGGGGCGTTTTCTTTCACATCGTTCCCGTTGAAGCTTCCGGATACATGCGCTGATCAGCTGTGGCGGTTCAGAAGACCAGGCTCAGAAAGTGTGACGGGGTTCCGGGTCCTTGGATCAACAGTTGATGCGAATCAAGTTGGGGCCCTGATAGCCTGCAAATGCCTGCCTAAAACCGTTCCTGATTTTGGGCCCTCTTTTGGTCGTTTTTGTTCCTAGAGCGGGTCTAAGCCGTTTGGGACCACCCAGAAAGACTATTTGGACAAACCTTGTTGCTGGCAACCGATCTGAGCATGGCGGGCAGGGGCGAATTGACCCCAGCTTGCGGCCTGCGGATTTTAAGTCCGCTGCGTCTACAATTTCGCCATGCCCCGGCTCAGGCAGCTTAGATTTTTCAGGGGTAGGGGTTTCTTTTTCATGCCAAGCTGCTGGACTTCTCAGCTCGCTCAGTACCGACTCCCTGCAGGTGATCGGCGTCGCCTATCTTGGCCGGTGCCGTGCATATCTGGTGGTGGTGCCTTTTGGCCTTTACTGGTGGATGAACACCCTGGACGGTGATGGGCAGCTTGAAGCGCCCTCGGCAATTATGGGCTGGTTTTTCCTGTTTTTTTCCGTTGATCCTGTTCTCCCTTCCTCAACCTGCGCATGGCTGGCCAGGGCGAGGCCTGAGCCGTGAGCCGCGGTCACATCGCTGCTGCTTGGCTGGGGTGTTTGGCCTCGTGGGGAGTGGGCTACTGGGGCGTTTTCAGGCGCTGGGATGGACAGAGGTCTCAGCCCGGATTCCGCTGAAGCTGTCCCTGATCCTGGTGGGTGGTCGGCTGGACGGCAGTTTACCTGTTCGTGTTGTCCACCGGCAAGATGTCCCTTCATGGAGCAGCGTGCGTCAGTTACCGCGCTGGCTACGACGCTTGACGGAGGAGCACTCCAGAAGGAATTTCGACGCCTTAAGCCCCGGAGCAGGAGCAATTGCTGCGCGAGATCGGTCCAGCTCAACGACGACACCTGAGCTTCGCTGAGACGCTCCCTGTGTGGCCTACGAGCTCCGATGAGCAGCACCGCCCCCTCCGCCGCCAGCTCAGCACGTCTGGAGGAACCACCGAATTCCAGCAACGCTTGCAGCACTGGCAGGGCAAGGTCGCTGCGCCCTGATGCCGTTTCTTCTGGTGGGGGACCCCTGATCTGGCCACTACCCGGCTCAACTGCTGGCCTCCAAGGAGCGAGGCGCCGATGTGATCGAGCTGGGGAAATCTCCCTACAGCGATCCGCTTGCGGTGGTCGGTGATCCGGCCGCTGCCGCCGTGCCTCGCCGCTGGCATCCCGCTGCCGTGCTGGAAGCTGCTGGCCAGCCTTGCGCGCGGCTGACGATCCTGTGGTGCTTGTCACATACACCACCCCTGCTCAACGCTGGGCATGGAAGCTTCTGTCACCAGGCCCGCGCCCGCGGTGCCGCGGCCTGGTGGTGCCCGATTTTCCGCTGGAGGAGGCCGAGCGGCTTTCAAACACCGATCGCCACGCCGAGGGCTCGATCTGGTGCTGCTGGTGGCCCAACAACGCCAGCGCCCGCATGGCCAGGATCGCCTGCCGGGCCCAGCCGCGGCTCCCCTATCTGGTCATGTCACCGGGGGTTAACGGGCGTGCGCCAGCAACTCGAAGAGCGGTGGGCCGGGTTGGTGAGGCCCAACTCAGGCCCTGGGGGCCCACACCGGTGGCCGTTGTTTTTCGGCATCTCCGGCCCCGTCAGGCCCGCCCAGGTGGCGCCAATGGGGGGCTGATGGGCGGATCGTTGGCAGTGTCCCTCGTCAAACGAATGGCAGCAGCCAAGCGCTGCTGGCGATGATCCAGCCGCGCTGCTGCTGGGGTTCTGCGCCGAGCTCCGCTCTGCTTGGACGGCTGAACCCACTTCCACTCCCGATGACCGCGCTCCTCGCTCCGTGTTCGGCTTCAACCAGGAATCTGCCTTTCTCAAGAAGCCTGCCGAGCGGCAACAAGCAAGCGATCCTCGACGTGCTGAAGTCAATGGCTGCCAGCGAACGCCAAGGTGCTCGAGTGGGTCCGGCAGTGGTCCAACATGCCGTCCACATCTCGCCAGTCAGCGTGCATGGCAAACCAGCAGGAACAGGCGCAGAACCTGGCCTTGGGCTGCAGCGCGCGTCGATTTTCGAAGGGGGTGCGGCTCTGCCGGGCCGGTGCTGCAGCCGATTCCGTTGGATGTGACCGATTGAAGCAATGGCTTCAGGTCTTCCAGGCCGTGTTCAGCCGCCAACACCGCCCATCATGTCCTGCGCCAGCGGTGAGTGACTGCTGGCCCGTGTGCCAGGGTGGCTGGATCCAGGCGGGCTGCTGCTGCTCTACGGACCGTTCCTCAGCGGCGGCGTCCACACCAGCGCAGCAACGCCGCCTTTTGATGCTCACACTGCTCAGCCTCGATCCACACCGCCATGGGTTGTTCGTGATGCGGCTGACACTCAGTGTGAAGCCGCTGCCCCTTGGCCTCAACGGCCTGGAGGATCGGATCTGCCGGCCAACAACCGGTGCTGATTTTTTCGGTGTGATCAGGGCCGTGAGCACCGAAACGATAACCGCAATCACGCCGGCGCACCGATGATGGCGGTGTTTGCTCTCGGCCATCGGCAGGGTTTCCACATCGGGGCGATCTGGTGGCGCGCCGCAAATTCCAATCACTTGCGCAAGCTCGCCGGCAGGGAGGTGGGGCTTCCGTCGATCTGGCGGCGACCAGAATCAAGGGCGAAGGCCTGGATGGGGATCGGCGTGGGTCACACACGGCCAGCTGATGCAGGCGGCCAGGGGCGCCAGGCGTTGATACCGGTCCCAATCGAGCGAGAATGGTTGCTGGTGTTGATGATCACGTCATAGCGATCGTGGTGGAAGCAGATCCGCCAGCAGCTGTACGTCATGGGCACGAAGCTGCGGGCCTCTTGCTGCCTTCGAGAGCGTGGGTCGTGAGTCGCCGTGACCTGGCGCCCGGCGGCCGCGACTGCAGGGCGAGATGGCCCGAGTCCGCCCGATGCCGATCAGGCCACATGGGCGTCGGAGAATGCTCGTCGATCAGAGGCCAACCACGGTGATCCTTCCGCAGACAGCGGCCGGCCAGGGCGGGGGTCGACGCCGGCGGGGCATCGGAATTTTTGCCAGTCTTTGGTGGGCCTTTGGACGTGGCTGGCAAAACCACCGCTTGCGGCCCACCACGCTGGATTCGAGATCGGCGCAAGAGGTTTCTGTTCGCCCAGGCATGAGGGTGCAGTGGTTGCAACTGCCGGCGATCCAGCCCAGGCCCAGCTCACGATCCACTCCTTGGGGACGCCCTCGCCAACGGCGACGACCCGCCCACACCTCGTGGCCGGCCATCACCAGCGAAAGGTGCTCACCCCCAGGCGTTGTCGAGCATCGAGACATCGCTGTGGCAGAGGCCGCAGTTGCACACCTCCAACAGGGCTTCCCCCGGAGCGGGAGGTAAACTCGGTGTTGTGAGTTGCAGGGGGGTTGCCGGCTTCAGCGGCCTGCCAGGGCTGTGATCTGCATCAGGGCGGGAATGGAAACAGGCCTCCGCATGGCGTCTACACCTGGAAGAGGACCTGCCTTAAGTCTGTGTTATGGTTTTTACCCGCAGGCATCCGGGCGAGGCTGCGCATTGCCCTGCTCGGCATGCCACAACACGGCAAGTCGAACCCTGTCAAGCAAGCTCACCGGCGGCGATGCCCATGTCCAAATTGGGCCAGGCCTCACCGGTCGAGCTGCTGGCGCGGCTCCCTTCCTGCCGATAGCAGGGTCGCCATTACAGCTTGATCGACCTGCCCGGAATCCCATGACCTGCCTCGGCGGAGCGAAGACGAGCAGGTTGTGCAGCGCTTCCTGGCTGAGACCCCACCGGATTGCCCATCGTGGTGGTGCAATGCCAGCCGGGTGAACCGCCATTGCGGCGCCTGGAACTGCCAGGCAGCGGCCTGCCTCTGCTGATCGCCTTGACATGAGCGATGAGGCCCCCGCTTTGGGTGCAGGTCGACGAAAGAGCGCCTGAAGCGAGGAGCTTCAAGCCTGCCGTGCTCTCGATCAGCGCCAGACATAACAGGGGTGGAAACCTTGCTGGAGAGATCCCGCTTCGAGCAGATTGAACCGCGCCGCTTGCTCGCTGGACCGCTGCGCTGGACGCAAAACGGTGGCCCAGCTCGCCGAGCGCTGCGTGCAGTTTGCCTGAGGGCCGATCGACGGCAGCGATCGCCTGGAAGGGATCCCTGCTGCAATCCGTGGCGGGACTGCTTGGCCTTCCTGGCGGTGATGCGGCGATGTTCAGCTGATCTATGCGATCGGGTTGGTGGCCGATTCAGGGGTCTTAGCGCTGGGCTTTCGACCTGGATCCAGCAGGTGCCCTCTTTCCGGCCCTGGCTGCGTTGGCCTGCCGGACTTTGTGGTGGCCTTCTTGGCGGCAGGCCTCTGGCTTGGGCTTGAGCACGGTGTCAGCTTTCATGCGATCATTCTTCATCTTTTATTGATGGTCGCCACTGATGAAGAAACTCGGGCTATTGGCGCGCGCGCTTCTTGATGGATGGATTCATGCAAGGCTGGGCCTTGAGTGGTCGTGCCTTCCGTGCTGAGATTTCTCGGCTTTGTTGCACGTGCGGCGATCATGGGGCACCGGGTGATCCGCGATCGTTTCGTGCGCGCTGCCTCAACCATGCTGGTGAATTCCCTTTCTCCTTTGCCAGGCCCGCCTGGCGGTGTTTTGTGTTCATCGCGGGGGCCTTCTTTGCCCGGCCGCTGGTGGGCCGCTGTCTGGTGATCTTTCGCGTTTTACGTGATGAGTTTGTGGTGCCACCCTCACGGCCCCTGCTGTTCAAGGCGTGTATCCAAGCCGGACGCTTCGTGCTTGAGCTGCCCTTACCGCCGTCCGCAGCCTTGGAGGCGATGCTGACACGGGCCTGTTAGGAGATGAGCGCTTTTTTTTCACCAACGGGCCCGCTTCTCCTCCTCGATCATCCGGATCTGGCTGCTCAACAACTGCCGCTCGGTGTCGATCCGTTTTTCCGGACAGTCGCTTGCCGGCAGCTCGGAAACCTGTTCGCCGTGCCTCGGGCGATCGGCATGACCCCACTCACAATTTCGCTTGATTTTCGGCTTCATGCGCAAGGAATCCTGCTCGGGGCCATTGGCGGTGATTCTAATTGCCACGTCTCAGGCCAAATCTGGGCGAGGCATCGCCGCTTCAATAACTCCTTGCAGGCGCTGCGTTTTCAAAGATGTCACTCTGCTCTACACCCCTTTGCTCTCCACCGTGGCGGTGCCAGCTTCAAGGAATCGGGCAAGCAAGGTTTCACTCTGTGTCACTGGGCTGGTCGTTGGGCTGGCTGGCTGATGGCTGCTCTTGCTGTAATCAACGAGGCTGTGCTGGGGCTGGGCTGATTGCGGATCTGGGAGGAGGCCCGGTGTCCACTTTGGGCGGCTCACGGCGAACGCAACATGACTCCATCAGTCCGGCCGCAGGTGCGAGGTAACCCCACTGGATACCCCGCCGTAACACTGCAAGGCAACACCTGGACGCACGCCCAATCCGCCTGAGGCGAGCCTGGAGCGCCGCTGCTCGGCAGCTCCTGACCAGACGGTTTTCTCCGGATTTGGAACGAACGCTAAAGGCGCAGGACTCGGTCATCGCATCGCTGTCCGTTGAGCTCTTTTGTATCGGGCCGCTGTAGGACTGCCTCATTGACCTGTTGCGCTGACCTTGTCTTGCGCTGACAGTTGCAGAGCCATCAAGCTAAGCCGGTGATGTTGCGGGTGCCTGTTGCATTGGCTTGCGCCGGCCTCAAGCGGCGCCATTGCGTTGCCTGTTGCCCCTGAAAACTTCGGTGTCTACGCATCCGCTAACCCCTGCACCATGCCGATTCGTGCTCTGGGGACGTATTGCCCAACGCGTTGAAAAACGCACACCCTTTCGCGACGACCATCTTCTCAGCCTTCAGGTCAGAAGGAAGCGGGCCTGCTGTCCCCTCGGACCCACCGAAGGTCAGCAGCCATGTGTTTTGGGAAATCTACGAGGCCCGACAGTCAGTCGCAGGTGGAAGCCGCTCTCCACGCGTGTGTATTGGCGGGAGGGGATCTGACGGAGCATGAAGTTACCCCTGGATCGAGGCGTTTTTAACCTTTGGGCTCTCGGCGGCCCAGTGTTCAAGGCCTGCTGCCACACCCAATCGCCCGACAAGCTCGCTTCCACCTCGCCCGAGGACGGCTCAATAGCCGCCTCTGGCGATTCCTCGGCACCATCGCGGCAATGGCCTCGGGCCGCAACGCCGTTGGCTCACCAGCGCGCAACTTCAGCGTTTTTTGCGCGGCGCAGGATTGTTACCGCCAATTGACATACACCGCGCAGTGGGCCTCAAATAACGGAACCAGCCAAGGACTTTGTGGTGGCGCATAGGCCGCTCGAGGCCAACTGATCAGCATGCGAACAGTCCGCAGCAGGCGCCAGACCAGTAGTCGCCGCACAAGAACCACTCTTGCGGCAGTGCGGCGAGGCTGTTGGTTTGGAAAGCTTGGACTGTTGCTGTTCATCCTGGGTAATTTCCTCCGCTTCAGCGATTTCTGATTTGTTTGGGCTTGATCCTATGTTTTTTGGTCCTTGGTCCTTTGGTGTTGTCAGTGCTGTCAGATCGGCTTGACAAGCGATCATGTGGGATTCAATCAATCAGAGGAAACGAATCGTTTTAGGCTTTAATCCTGCTGATTCAAAAGAATTCTTGAATAAGTGACCTCATGCAAGCTTTCAAAACCCCTGAAAAAAGGTCACTACTGTCAGGCCAGTGATCTCAACTCATTCATGTTCTACTCATGATCTGAGCTTCCACTGAGTTTGAAACGGATCTGACAGTATTTCAGCCAATACCGGCAAAGCCAGACATGCAAACAAGGCAGGTTCATGGGGCGATAATCCCGATTGGCTCCTAGGTTCTGGTCAATGCAGGCCGGCCTGGGTGGGCCCGCTGGTAACGCTGATAGGATCGAGGGGTGAGCGGTAGCGCTGGGCGACAGTCATGCAGACGCTGCAGATTTGTGGCCAACAGTGGGTGCGCTGGATGCGTTTTCCTGCTTGCGTTTTCGTTCGCCACCAGCGGCGCAGGCTGGCAGAGGCCGAAAACCGCTTAAGCTCACCAATCGTGAGCGTTTTGAATCGGCCATGGTATTTCGCAGTTTCAATCATGGGCTTTCGATGACCGTATACAAAGAACGCGTCCAACCATTGCGAGTGTATCCGGCCGAGCGGTCAGATACTCGTTCATTTCTTCGCAGCCGCTCCTCACCATGACTCGCTGCGCCCCTCACCAGCCAGGACCACCCTGAAATGCGTTGAGGTCTACGGACGCGGTTCTCAGCAGGCCCACGTTGTACAGCCCCGAGCAGTCGGGCCTGGGCCAGCTTGGCGCCGCGGGCTCTCTGCCGGGAGCTGGAGCGTGGCACCGGTCTGGTCAGCACCGGCTTTCTGGGGGCGAGGGCATTTGAGGCGTTCGCCTGCTCGACCGCGATCGCCTTTCCCTCCTCTACTGCGTGGACGCTCCAGCGCCAAGGGCGCGGCAGGCCCTGTTGCGGGCCCTTGGAAGCGCTCGCGCCGCGATGCGGCACCACGAAGCTGCGCACCGAGGCCAGCCTTTCTCTCCAGGCGTTGTTTTTGAGCGTGAGGGGCTGGCAAAGGATCTGCAGGTTCGAGACCCTGCCCATCTCGGCTGGCGTCATTTTTCATCGTTTCGGATGTCGAAATGGCTTTGCAGGGCTGAACTGCCAATGCCGCTGCGGGCCTAAACAGTGGGTTTGGCGGGCGGGCTCCTGGAAATCCATGGCTGAGAAGACCTCCAGCTGTTTCTCAACAGGTGGAGCAGCTCAATGCCTTTTGTGGCCCTGAGTCAACGCGATTCTCGGCCCTCGGCGAAGCCCTGCGCCACTGCGCTGATACCAAGCCCGTAGGTGGCCCTGGCGCTTGCAGCACGCTTTTGCGATCGGGTCCGCGCTGGGGAGAGGGACCTGGAGCCGTGCAGCCGAGCAACCACAAACCCGCCAACTTGCTGGTTTGGCCCAGTGCCCTGATTCCGGCGCAGGATACAAGCAGCGCTGGTGGAGACTCCGGGTTGTGGCTGGAGCGCATCCACTCTGCCCAGTTCAGCGGCAGTTTGGCAGGACCAGCCGTTCGCGAGTGGCTGACGCTGTTAAGAGGAAGCGCCGAACTGGCCTTCTCAGGTCCAGAACGAGCGGGTTTCTCTGAGCCAAGGAGATCACTGTGATCGAACCTACCCGCCGCCATCGGGTGGTGCTACACGATCCAGCCCCGGAACCCTCTGGCTTGGCCTTGTTCTGGGGCCGTCCCTGAGTCGGCTTTGCGCACAGCCAGTTACCCGGCCGAAAGGCTGACACCGTGAGACGCCCAGCCCCAACAACAGCATCGCTTGTTCTCAGCCTCCTGGCGCAGCACGATCACTTTCCGGGCCACTAGCCGTGAGCGCGGTGATCAACACCAGTTTCGATCTGCACGACGTGGCGGCGCAAATTAAGCCGTGCGTCTGCAGCACCTCAAGGCAATGAGCAGGGTCAACACATCGCCTGAGGATCTTGTCAGGTCATCGCCAAGCCAGCCGCTGGCGGGATTTGTTGATTCAACTCAGGACGAAACACCAGCTGACCGTGGCAGCACAAAGATGCAGATCAGCACCGACAACGCACTTTGCCAGTTGCCGCTCAAACCGTTCGACGAGGCCATGAAGCCTCGTCGTAAAGGCGTTTTTTAAGGCGGCGCTCAATTATTGAATCGGGCTGAATTCCGGCCTGGCCGCGTGTCCGCCTGGGGGTTCTCCAGGGTGTGTGCAGGTGAACGGAACCGTCGGGGCCCGTGCGCAATCCACAGGTTTGACGGGTGGCCCGGTCCGACTGCCTGCCGCGCTCCGCAGGAAACGACTCGCTCTGGAGCCAGGTTCTCGGTCGAGGGCAGGCGAAACCGCCCCATACAACCCCTGCAGCAGCAGAGGCCATGGCGAGGGCGTTCTGGCCGTGCCCAAGGCGTTTGGGCTTCGGGCGTGGATCGATGCTCATTGCGGCGTCATCAGGGCCTCTCACTCTGCTCTAAAGGCCTAACTTTTCTGTCCTTCACGGATCTCGTTGAGCCACAGCGTCGAGATCGAGATCCAGCGGGGCGAGGATCAACGGCCTCCTCGCTCTGCACTGGGTCTCGTGGCGCAGAGCCGTTTCAGCACGGGCCCAAGCCCGCTCAACGTGCAAGACCTGCGCTCCTAAGCACGCCCGGTCATTTGATCGACTCAGCCCGCGGGCCCTGCGCAGATCGATTGGGTTACGGCCCGGAATGGCGCCACCAAATCTTTCAAAAACACCTGCAGGGAATCGAGCTGTCAGGACTCAGCGTCGCCCATTACCGGGAGGAGGGAACCCAGCGATCCGCTTGCGCCTTGCCCCGTTTTGGCGGATGTCCGGGTGAGGTGCTGCCGGTCATGCGAGCAGGGCGTGATCGCACACCAGGTGTCAAACTGAAGCCGGCCACGGGATGAAATCGGATCAGATCGAGTCGGCAGCAAGTCAAGTAGGTCCAACGCTGCATCACCGGATCCGACTGGGAGGGGTGGTTGCTCGCAGCACGCAAGTCCAGGCATCGAGAGCAGGCAGGGCGATGGCGCGGCCCGCGCGGCCGCAGCAATCGATTGGCAGCAACCCTCATCAAGACGCTGCTCTCGAGCCACCTCGGTGTACGGTGGTTTTCGGTTGAGGCATGGGTCTCTCCACAGTCATGAAACTTAGCCATCATCCCTTCGCCCGGCCAAGACGGGAACGTTCCGGTTTTATCCAGCGACGGTCGTGATTCATCCCCCTGGCTGCTTCCACAGGCCACTTTGGCAGGCCGATCCGGCGCATCTTGCGCAGGGCCCCCGCGCCACCACTGCGGCCATACTCGCGGGCTGCACGAGTTGTTCCGCCAACTCTCGCAGGGTTCGCCACTCGGTGCCCTGATCGAGTCCGAAGCGCAACAAGCACACGCGCGCTCAACCTCGCTGAGATCGAGCGATCCAACAACCTCCCACGGCCACCGCGTGGACGTTTCACTGACTTCGGCTTGCTCCAGAGGTGACGGCTGGGTCGCTGGGCAACACATCATAACTCTGAGGGTCTGCCTTGGCGCTTAGCGCCCCTGCAGGCTGACGGTGACGTACGCAGTTACGCAGGCAGTAGATCTTCGACTGGTTCAAGCGGAGCGTGAGCTTGCCGCCAATGGTCCGTTGAACTGGGGGAGGTGCCGTTCGCTTGCATCAACTCGGCCCTGGCGCCCGAGCCGCGTGACTTTCTCGTTCCATTGGGGAATCCGGATGGTTCGGCCTATGGTGGAGAGGCCCGGTTCAGCCCCTGAATGAATCCACAATAGGCATCGGTGCTGAAGCGATGACACGGTGGGATCATATTTTTCACGGCCCGGAAGGCGATCGTGCCTTCCTTTGAATAGATCGAGCAATCAAGGCCCTTGCTGATAGGCTTTGCAGATTGACGACGAGACCGGCAAGTTTCCCGACCACCATCTTGGTCTTGGCACTGGTGCGTTGGGATGTGGCGACGCTCCAGGTCGAGTAACAACAGGCAAGCTGTTCGTGGCCCCGGAAAGCCTGCAGCGTTCGGTGAGGGCCACCATGCTCTGCCACTTTTCGGCAGGGGAGTTTCCTGAACCGGGGTGAGCAATGAATGGCGACCGATCTCGAGAGAATAGTGAACTGAGGTGAACTGGACATGGACTCTAGCAGCTTGGCTGATCAAATTACGAGTGCTTTTTGGGCAGTCCCATCTAGCCCCTACGAATCACAGGTTGGCTACTGATTTTGTTCCAAAATTCATTAGTTTTTACTACCGAAGTTGAAGCGCATCGCGGGCCTGCGCTCGTGTCAGCCCAGGGGCCGCTACCGTCGGCGAAATGGCACCCGCGATTGAGCGCTTCTCGACGCCTTTCCTTGCCCAGATCCTTCTGGTTTCTGCAGCAAGACTTTCTCTGCCCGCACTTTCACTGCCTTGGTCTCTCCCTGCCAGGCCTGCTCCCTGCCTGGTTTCGTGTTTTCCCAGCGGCGTGCTGCCGTGCGGCCGGTGGCCTACGTCCACTACCGTTCAGTTTATATGGTCTGCCTTAGGGCGCTCGTGCTGGAGCGCCGCTGATCAGGCCGCCCGGCCAGGGGGAAGCGATCCTGATGGTGGTCACCGCCGTGGTGTACGGCATCGCTGCCTTGGCGGTGCTGGTCAGCGGCAATCCTGCGGGTGCTGGCATTACGGCCAGGGCAGCAGCTTTTATACGGAATCCCTGTTCTGGTGGAAGGTTGGGCGTCCTACCTGCTTGTCGGCGCGCCCTCTCCCTGTATCCCACGATCACCTACATCCTCTGGCGATTCCGCTTGCGCAAAGGGTGATCTGCCCCAAGTGAAGCGAAGCCCTGGCCCACGCGCCTGCGCTGGTGCTGATATCGAATTGGCTTGGCTTCGCACATCCTTGCTCGCCACCTTGATGGCCAGGGGGTCGGTCTGCCCGGCTGAAGGTGGTGGGATCGAAGCGCACGTTTGTTTGAGGGCCATCACGCTGCTGGGAATTGGTCTGGGCCTGCCTTTGCCAGCCTGGCGAGCGATGCTGCCCGCCTGCGCAAGTCAAGCCGCGTGGCAGAGCCTGCCACCAGCCAGCAGCCAGCAATGGCCCACCCAGGGCCAGCTCAGAGGGGCAGGCCGCAGGCAAGGGTGGCGCCTGATTCGGCGACCTACCGCCAAAGCCTCGATCCTTCTGTCCCGCCGGCTGGCACTGCTGGCCCATTGGGTGCGTCCTGGGTGGAGCCGAACCAGCCTGGAAGGTCCGGGCGCTCGGCTTTGAGGCAGCGCTGGCTGACGGCCGTGGAATCGGCCCCCTGGGGGCATGGGCAGGGTCACCTGCCGCTGCAGCGGGTCAACGATCAGCCCGGGCCAGGTTGTCGTCGCCGCCGCCGCCCCCGCTGACTCCCTGGAACCCAGGCCAGAAGACGCGCCAGCCATGGCCGGGCCAGCCTGACCCTCAAGACGACTGAACGCCAGGGGGTCTTGGCGCTTGAAGCCGCGCGTAGGGTGTTTGATCAGCCGGATCAGCGCCGCGAAGCCACTGGAAGCCACGGCCCTGCATGTAGCTCGGCCATGCCTTCGGGCTCTGGGCATAGCCCCGAGGCCAGCGACGCGATGGTGCGGTGCAGGCGCCCGTGGCCGGTAGCGCAGTCTCACGGCCCGTGAAATCTGGCACCCTATATACCACCAGTCGCTTCGGTGTGCTAAGCCCTGCAATGAGCGTGAGATTGGGCCCGGCAAAAGAGATTCTCCTGAAACGTCTGCACCGCTGGTCAGCGGACGGCTCCTGAGTGCGCTTGGCGCCTCCTCGTCCGGGCCCGCCAGCACCTCCTGCACCCGCCGCCAGGGGAACGCGTGGTGGGCCAGGGCCACCTGCAGGTGAAGATCAGATCGGCCCGCTTCGCCGGCCAATGGCAGCGGCATCGTCGTCCTGCAGCCATCACGACGTCAGCGCTCTCCTCGCCGATTTCTTGAGGATCTGTGTCACACCGCTTCCAGCAGCCTTGTTGGGTATACGCTGCCGGGTTCGGGATGGTCGCGGCGCCCATTGAATCCCCGCGCCAGTTCGACTTGCAAAGGGCCCCCCAATCGGCCCCCGGCGGGCTATGGGCACAATGCGTTTCAGGCGTTACTGCGCTGATTGGCCTGTTGCTTCGTCAATCCATCTTGCGAAGAGCAGCTGCGGCGCCGGTGTGGCAAGGCCACGTCCTCCCGTTGCTTTCCGATGCCTCAGCCAAAGCAACAATCGCGTCACAGTCTAGCGGAGGGCCGCGCAGGGGTCTGGATATGGCCGCTTGTGGCACCCTTGTGCCCAGAGCTCCTGAGCGGAGCGGCTCCAGTAGTGCCCTCGCCAAGTGGCCACGGGTCTGCCTCCGATCGCTTCGGCGTTTATCCAGGCCAGCAATCAGCAGGCCCGTCGAGCCAGTCCTGGCGATGGCGGGAATCAGACTGCCGCCGCGTTAAAACGCAGTACCCCCAATCAGCTCAGGCCATGCAGGGAGCAGCCGCGGTGCGGCGGGGCTGAAATGATGCCTCCAAGGCCTGCGTGTCGAGTGGCTGCGATCCTCCCCATCCCATGACGGCAGCACAGCCGGCGGCCTACAGCTTGCTCCAAACAGTTCAGCGGCTACACTGCTGCCACCCGCCAGTGGCGCCACGCGGCCTGGCGTTTCCGTGCACGGCTACAGCCGCAGCTTCACCTTCTTGGTTCCGGGCCACCAACGCGATGCCAACGGCTTCGTGGTTTGAATTCTCCGGCTTTGCAGGTCTCCTCGAAGCCAGCTCGCCAAGCAGTTCGATAGGGGATTTCACAGATAGCATTAGTCTTTGTTTGGAACTTCTTGTCAATAGCCGACGACCCATGCTGGAGCAGTGGCGCGAGCTCGAGGCCCAGGGCGGCTGGATCTGCCGCGTGGATGGCCAACGTGGGCATGGAGGCCCAGCGCCGAGCTGGTCCATGGGGCTGGGCCAATGCCCTTTTGCACGAACAGGACTCCCGGCCGGGCCTGCTGCTGGAAGGCCGAAGCCCGCGAGAACCGAGAAGACGCGGCCGCTTCGACGCCGTTTCCGCCTGGTTCCCGCTGCGGGCCGACAGCTGATGGGTCCTGCAGCGGTCCTGGCGCACCACCTGGGGGCCCTGTTTCCAGGCCTTGGCTCGTTGAACGCCGATGCCTTTGCTGCTGATCCGGTGTGGCGATCGCCACTTTGGCGCGCTGGCCTGAGCCCTGGCGGTCCGCCTGGTGCCGGAAGGCTTGCCAAGCACCGCTTGCTTCGGGCGCCGCTCAGGCGGCGCTGCCTCGTTTTCGCCCTGCCGGCTCTGCGAATGCGGCAATGTGCCGGTGGGCCCGGCGGCTGCTGGGCCTCGCGGTGCGCTCCCTGGGCGCGCGCTGGGTTCCTGTTTCGCCGCTCCGGTGCTCAACCACGATTGTGCTGGCCCACGCACCTCGGGCGCTTCACCGATAAGCCCTGGTTGTTGCTGGCTCCGGCCCCTGGGCG
>Ga0163217_1037018_pt1 | contig 17518 bp, 23 predicted proteins | sample SynspAceP_FD_185933 | JGI IMG/M metagenome (GOLD analysis project Ga0163217, IMG submission 185933) | Saline lake microbial communities from Ace Lake in Antarctica - Synechococcus sp. Ace-P (PacBio error correction) | ecosystem: Environmental > Aquatic > Non-marine Saline and Alkaline > Saline ...
TAGCATTAATTTGCAGAAAGAGACGATCGATTTGTCTTTGTGATGCTTGCAACCGAGCGCTTCGTTTATCGAGGTTCTTGTTAAATATCCGATGCCCAGTGAAGCCCCACGAGATGGTTGCGGAGATTCGCTTGCTTGCCAAACGCTGTTGTAAATGAAGTACTGTTTTATTAGAAATTATTTATGACTTGGAAAGCGCTTGGCTATAACTTTCTACGTTACGATAGTGACACAGTGTGAAGTCATATTAGAGGTGAACGTGCGAGCGATGCTCAGGTTTGATGAAAATCTCTAAAAATCCCAAGGGTTTGCGTATAGAGAGCAGCAATAACTGTTTAGAGAGAAGCAACAACAGCCGCTGCTCTGAGCAAAGTCTGCGGACCTACAAACCTCTGAGCCCTATAGAGCGAGGGTCAAAAATAAACGAGAGCGTATTCGTGCAGCATCACTTCACTGCGAGCTGAGATCGCACCAATCTTGAGAGAGAGAATAGAACATTATAAGAAAACGTTAACTTTCGTGAGAGATATTCTGAGATCTCATGATCGCAATTTTCCGAGTCAAGTATTGTAGAAAATGCAAAGAAGAATAATTTTTGCTAATCAATAGAGCTCTGCCGTACATGGCGACTGGGCGGTAACGCCCTCATTGAACACGGCGGCCGCCAACGCGAGGACATCTCTACTCTCTTTGGCGAATTGCAAAGGCACAAACCAGACAATGGAATGCGCCAGAGTCATGAAAGGCGGCGAGCAGTTTCACCCTTCAACGAAGGTCTGGTGGACCGCCAGGCGTCACCCTCGTCCTCAGCTTCATCGCCTCGATCAAGTGGGCCCGCATGGTCACTTCCGGGGTCCCTGCCCCCCAGCAACGTCACCACCTAATTGCCAAGCACCACCCGGCAGCTGATGGAAATGGGGGCTGACGGGCTCTTGTGAGCCTGAGCGGCGGCCGGCCGGGGTTGTCAACATCCACGGCGGCGCAAGGGCCGCCGCAAGTCCGCGAGGCCGCGCGCGTCGCGGCCCCCCTTGCCCCGCCAGTAAGGTTTCGCTCGAATCCCCTCGGCCTCCTGCCATGGCACGCAAATCCTGCCTCATCCTAGCGCCGCTCTCAGCTTCAGTGCCTACAGCGCCTATTGGCTCCAATCAACGCCAATCGCCCACGAATGAAGCGCTCACGCCCCCGCGTCCTCGCCTGGCTGTGCAATGCCCGCTGCAGGCACTCTCGGCGCTGCGGGTCGGCCGATCTGGTTGGCCCCATGGCGGGCGAGTGGCCGAGCGCCACCGAGCTGGAAGCTTCCGCGGGAGCTCAAGGCAGCACGATCATCCACGGCAAGGCGGTGAAAGCTGTCATGCCCGATTGAAGATCACCGGCCTGGCGGCACTCACTGAAGGAGAAGCCGAGCATGCCCACAAAGATCTCTGGCTTGATGGGGCCATCACCCGCAGCCAAAATGCCGCTCGATTTCAAACTTCAAGTTGAGGCTCAGCCCCCAGGGCTGAAGGCCCTATGAAGCGGCCGATGAAGCCGGCCAAGGCTTGAAATGCGCCATCGGGTCCTCTGGGCTGGTCAAAAGAGCGCCGCAAACACGCAGCTGCACATCGGCTGGCGGCCCTGAGGCCCCAAGGCCCACCGGAAGCCCTCAACCCGGCACCCAAAACACCGTGTGCGGCGCCAGGCGGAGGGATCAAGCAAGCAATCATAGAAGAACACGGTGAGCGGCGGCGCCGTCGCTTGATGTGGGCTGCGCACAGCCCCTTCATGGTCGGTGGCGCCTCAAGCTGCGCAAGGCCGGGCTTTGGTTGCGCCGCTGCGCGGCTGTGGGTGCGCAGGCGCTCCGCACGGCCGCTGGGGCCGGCCTCCTTGAACCCGCCCCACCGCCCTGCTTCTGTCCTGCGTGCGCACCAATGGCCACCACCACACGCTCCACCCCTCCCGCTTCAGTGCCTTGAGCTCCAGCCGCCTAGAGATCTGCAATGGATCGCCTCGGGTTCAGCCGCGCATGCCGGCCCGTGTCGAGCGGAGCTGGCGGCAGATCTCTTTTGAGCCCAGCTCGCTCACTCCGCCCACCCTTCTAAGGCCGCCAGGGCCGAGGCATTCAGCGGCGGGCTTCTGCCCCCGCCTTTCTGCTGACCCTGGCGGCTAGGCGCTGGCAAGACAGAGAGACGCGCCACCAACACGCAATGCCACCCCTCATGACCGTGGCGCGTTTGAATGGACCGCGCTTTCCAGTACTTCGAGAGCAAACAGCAACAGCAAGACGCCGTGGCGATGCTGCACGACGCGTCGGGCGGACGAGCATCAAAGCCAGGGCCCGCCGAAATCTGCTGGAAGGGCGCATGGGCTCTGCGTTTCAGCGAGTCACCGGCCAGCAAACCGCGGCACCAGCTCTTCCGCCAACCCCGCTTGAGTGTGCCCTACTCTCCAAAACGACACCGCCAGCGGCACCGGCTAACCGCGAGTGCTTCTCCTCGAGCTGCGCATCTCGCCGCCTACTGGGGCAAAGGTCAGCAGCGATGACCTACAAAACGCATACGCGCCCATACGCGACCAGCCACCGAGGCCAGCCCAGCTCTCAGCCCTGCGTTTTCGCTCGGGCTGGAGGCCAAACTTTTTTCACCACTGGCGTCATCCCCCCCCGCCGATCTGACAAAGAGATCGACGCACGGGCCGCCCCGTCCCACCGGCTGGCTGCACAAAGGCCCCCACTCCAGCCCAATCGGGCAGCGGCCCACTGGACCGTGGTACCCGCTAACGAAGCGAGCGGCTGGATCACAACGACCCACGGTGAGGCCAATCTTCGTCGGTGGTGGGTACACAGCAACCTCACGGCAGGCCAGCACCTACAGCGCCAGAAACTGGATCCCCGCTGGAGGCCAAGGCGGCAGCTGGCGGCCTGTTTCTGGTTGTAAGGGCTGAGCAGAACCCATGGCCGACTCAGCAACCTGCGCACTGGGCTGTCTCTTCTGCACCAGCAACCGTCACCCGGCCAGCCTGGGTGCCATGCGCCCACTGAGCCCGCAGGAAAGGCCGCCGGGTTTCATCGGCTGCATATCGTGGAGCAGGCTCCACTGATCTCTCTGACTCGATGTGATCGGGCGGGCCAGCGGCGCCGGCCGCGGGCATGCGTACACCGGCCTGCGCCGACCAGCCCTACGACGCCCGCTCAGGGAGCAAGCACTGAGCGAGGATCGATCCCAACAGCAAATGAGTTGGCAGGAGATCTTACTTAACGCGCCAGGAGTACGCCGGCCTGCAGATCCAGCCGAAGTTCCCTTGATCGGCTGTGCTGCGTCTTTGAGGACCCCCGCCGGCCTGGATCCAGCTGCTGCTGCCGCCTACTGGATCCGGCTCAGCCGCGGTGAGGGCTACTTCAGGCCCGCACACCCACACATGGCGAACCGTCGTCCAGCAAAGCGCTGCACCGTCTGGGGCCTGATCGAAACCGGAGACCTGCTCATCCCACGACAACCAGGACGGACGATCTGACCAACCACTAAAACAGCAGAGCTCACCACCAGCAGCCGGGGGGAACTGCCGTAAAACCACCGTTCCGACCGCGAACGCTTTCCTCTTTGTCCTGCTCGCAGCGGTGATCATCAGCGAGTTCTCCGATCTATCTTCCTCGCGGACCGGTGTGCGCCCTGCGTCTGGTCTCCTCGATGCCAAAGCCTGCCCAGAGTTTCTGATGCGGTGGCTGCCTACAGCCACTGAGTCCGCCCTCAACTTGATCCCTCGCCTGCTCGTGGTGCCGTCCATCGCAGCGCGTCACAGGGGCAAGCCGTAAATGGCAGGAACCGATCCGGGCAAGCAGCTGCCGTGAATCAAAGGTTCCGGTGTGTGCCGCCACTCATCCGCTCCCACTTTGCCCTTCTGCGTTTCGGGCTGGTGTGCGCGTTTTTTTCGCACCACCAGCCATGCCCCGTCCCTCTCCGCACGCGATGCCCTGATCCGGAGTCCTGCCACTCGCCATGCCCAGCGGCGGCGGCTTCCTCTCGCCAATTCGCCGGCCTGACGAGCGAGAAGATGCATCCAGTCGCCAGATTGGCCCTCCACCACAGCAGTGAACCGGTCAGGAAGCGCAGACAGCCCAAGCCTTCCTCAGGGCCACATCGCGGGCGCACTGGCGTCACCATCTCCGCGATCGCGTCCGCTGGTGCGGTGTCACGCGCGTGAGCATTGAGAAAGCACACGCCGTTCCGGCACAAAGCTTGATCAGCCGCAGCCCAAAACCGTTTCTGCCTGCTGGATTTGAATCCCTGCTGAGGCCACGCAAGCAGAGCGAAGAGTCAGGCAAGCTCCGAAGCGATGCTGATCAACTTCCGGCCATCAGCCGCCCGTGCCAGCTGCTAACATCCCTCGAGGCCCTCTCGATCGCCAGGGCGGCAAAAGCCATGGGGGTGAGCCACACCACAGCCCACCGGCTGGGAGCGCAAGGCACTGCCCAGCCTCAGGGCGAGCTGCCTGAAGGGCCATGGCACTGCAATCCACACCTACGAGTCAGACCAGCTCCAGGCCGTGTTGCGGCGCAGGTAGGTCCCAAGCTCAGCTTGCGGATCACCCTGCACTCGTGGTTTGTGGCTGATCTGAACCCTTCTGGCCGCTTCATTTGAAGCGTCACCCCGCCAGGGCCAGGCCTCGCCGGTTCGAGCATCTAAGGCCGCCGCGACTCAACCCCAGCAGGGCCGCCAATTCAATCCCGTTCTCCAGCCATTCAGCACAAAGGCCACTCATCAGCTATTGCCAAGGGGCGGTGGCAAAAGCCAATGAACACATCACCTCAGCCGTCAGCATAATGAGGAAGTGCGGCGCCTGGAAAACGTCAAGAAACACCTCTGACCAGTAGTTGATTTCGCGCAGGTGTTTCCTCATGGTCTGCGGCGGCGCAAGGGCTGACCGAGCGGCTGCGCCCGACCGTTGCCTCTCGACCCGCAAGTGCAATTCGGGCACCTGCGCAAATCCTGTCCATGGCCACGCAAAACCCGCTCACGCCGAGGCCGTAAAGCTCAGAGGGTCCATCGCCCCACCATAAAACGATCGTGGCCGATCTCATCACCTGCTGGAAGCGGGCACCACGCCTTGGCGCAAGCCTGGAATGCCCAGTGGCGGCGCACTCACGTCAAATCCTGCTCTCCCGGTCACACGCTACAGCGCGCAATCCGATCCTGCTCACCCTCGCACAATGCACCTGCGGGTTCCGCCCTGCCCTTCCTGGTGCGGGCTTTGCCGAAGCCAAGAAAGCTCGGAATCTTCCCCAAGAAGGGCTCCAAAGCCGTTCGCAATCCTGCGGCCCCAGCTGCAAGCCGCGAAAAGAGGAGGGCGGAAGCGGGTGAAATCTCCTGAAGAGCTGGGGGGTGCCACTCGCCCCGTAGCCATCTCAATTTCCAGCGAATCTGCAAGGCGAGCGCTTAACAGGCCGATCGCAGCCGCAAGCCATCGAAGAGCTCAGGTCCGGCCAGAGCCTGAGGCCACGCCGCGCAAGAAAGCCACCCTCTCCCGCCTGGTGTGTGCCAATCAATCGCGCTGGGATCGGGCCTTCTAACATTGCCAGAGCTCGATCGCATCCAGCTGCCGGAGCGCCATTCTTTCACCAGCAGCACCGCCCACTACGCCAACCTGGCGCACGCAGGTCATCCACTCCACAGGGCACAACAGCCGGCTCAAGCGGAAATCTTTCCGGCGCCATGGGCTCCCACAGTACGCCGCGAGACTGGTCGCTGAGCTGGCGCGGTGCTGCTGGGGGATCGGCTGGAGATCGGGCCTTGCGGCTGGAAGGCCATGCCCGCTTATATGGGCCCTGGATCCGAGATGCTCAAGGCCTGAGCAGAGGTGCTCTTTCAGGTGCTTCAGCGAGGCGCGGCAGGGGCGGATTTGATCTGCCCCGAATATTGAATCACGGACGAGGGTTTTAGCGCTGCAAGCTGATGGCAAGCAATGGGCATCGAGGCCCTTCAGCGGCACCCGACATCCGAGATAGTTGCCGCCGATTCTGGCCCCAAAATTCACCAGATGAATCAGTCAGAGCGCCTTGGTCGAATGCACGTAGAAGTAGTCATTCCACAACTCAGGAATACGCGAACCCTGGCCAGGAAAGTACCACTACCCGTTTTGGCGCGAGTGCTGCAACGTGCAGGAGGGAGCGTTCGCTGTTGCTCGAATGCTCCCGGTGACCAGATCTGGCAGGTCGCGAATTGAGTATGTAGCGGTACGGGCATCTGGTGCTATCGACCTGGGATGAACATCTTGATCGAACTTCCAGCTTTACCCGGTGCAATGGTTGCTAGCGCGGCTGGAATCACTCGGTCAATCGGATTCGCTGCCTTGATCACACGGGTGGCGAAGCCTTCCCGTTTTCCAGCAGGCCGTTGAAAGCTTCTTCGACCGCTTCTGGAGTGCGAGCGGTCACGCAGGTGCCCGACAGGCTGCCCTGCTCCTGCTGGATCTGAACGCAGTTTTCGACAAGAAGCGCTGCTCGTCGCCCGGATCCTCAAAGCCCTGCACGATAGCGGGTGTTCGCCGTGAAGCAGCGATCGGTAAGTCCAACCTGGCGGGGTCCGCTGCGGCCGTCGAAGATCCGTCGAATCGAGCCCCTGGAGCACGCCGTGGCCCCGGCGCGCGTTCCTCGTGGTGCGGGTTAGTTGAAATGCGCAGCTTGCGGGAGCGGCCACGGACTCGACAGCCGCAGCGGCTGAGCACCACAGTTTTGCCATAAATGCGCTGGTGGGATCGCCGACGAATAACAGGTAGTGTCTGCGTGCTGCTCACCGGCCAAGGGCAACGAATGAGGCGAAATGAGGCAACATCGAGATCCTGCGCCTCATCCAACCACCACTGCGGTGTAACAAGGGGCTTTGGGCGGCGTTGGACAACAGGTCAGCCGCGGCCTGTTTGGCCTCCTCGGGCTCCCACAAAGCCGCGCGCTGGCGGAACTCAGCCCGCAGGGCATGAACACTGGGCCCAGATCTGGCGCGGTTTTGCCCGCGTAGGCGAGTTGCCGCGGTCCCGACACCCGCGTGCCATCAGGTATCATCGCGGGTGCGGCAAGCCATTGCCAACAACCACTTCCTGCCACTCTCGCTGTAGAAAAGTTCTCATCAACCCGAGGGTGGTGCGGCGACATCCATGGCCAGGCTCCAGCACGTAAGTCGCGGCCCTGATCGTCAAATATAACACCCGAACCTCAGGCCCTGGTTCTTGAGGAAGTTCATCAACCCAGCCACATCGAGATGAATCACCTCGATGCGCTGCAGGGCCTCGGTGCTGCAGAATCTTCGGTGAGGTTGCTGCGGATCGGTGGCGAGGTTCGCGCGTGAAGGTGTGAACCAGCAACCCGGCCAAGGCTCACCGCCATCGGCACGCCGCTGGGCCAGCCAGGGCCGTGCGAAGCATGGCCCACACGGGTTTTGCCAGTAACCGCACCACCCAGCACCCTCACCGGACCGTTCCCCAGTGTCGATCCACCAACTTCGCTGGGCCTGGGGTGCAGAACAACCCTCCACTGCTCCAGCGGCCCGAGAGCATGGCTTTTCGAGCACTTCGTCGGTCGTGATCACGAAGGAAGGGGCCTGGCTCTTCGGGGTCTGCAGAGCTTGTGGCCACATCGCTGGGGTCGATGTGGGCCGGCCTTTGCGCTTCGAGCTCCCTCAATCACCGCTCGATCGGCTTGCCAATTCGGCCAGGAAGAAATGAGGCCAAATCGACGCAGTCCTGGGGAGCCCACTCGTATCTAAGCCGTGCCAGGGCCTCGTCATTTCCACGCCCGTAGCGCTGGCAGGAGAGCTTCTGGCACACCGAGCACCATCAATCGTCGTGCTCAAGGCTGAGAGAGGCCCTCTGCCCGTTGCTGTCCCCGCGAGCTGTGCTGGCGTCATTGGCAGCTCTGGGGCCGGTGCCGTTGTGGGTTCAAGAGCTTGGGAGGAAGCTGGCGCTGGACTGCAGCGTTTGTTCGCTCCACCCGCCGTTCGGCTGCCTCCACATCCACCACCTGCAGACGCCACCGGAGAACCGGTTGACGTGAGCAGGTTCGGCGACGGCCCCAACGGTAGGCGTCCCGTCGTGCTTATCGATACCAGAGCAAGACATAGGTGTTGCCTTGCTCCGTGCGCTGACGATGCAGCGGAATGTCTATCAACACGCAAGGGGCGGATCATCGGAATCCTTGCCACCTTCGATGCGCTCGTAGTTCAAGCCCGACTGCGGGGAGGTGTTGCGTGAACTTTGGAGATGAATGGTGGACAAGCCTTACTGGCGCCCTTTCTCGGGCAAGCTTGTTGTAGCGCCTTGAGGAAGTCCGCCTGAGATGGCAACGTGAGCGGGTGTCCCTCTGGGGCCCTGCCTGGGGTGTGGAGGTTCCAGAGCAGTCGTGGACCGGAGAGCGAGCGCGATCGCTTCAACAAGCGTGCTTTCGGGTGGATCATCTGTGCACCAGCAGCACCAATCCCGGCGTTTCTCAAAGGCTGCTCGGTCCGCTGGCTCACAATGAGCAGCCATGCTGGTGATCGGCCAGGCCACCTCGGCTTGGGCCAGCACCTCACCTTGCTGCCTCCAGTTCAAAGCCCGCCATTGGGCAGTGGGAATGGGCGGCGTCGGGATGCGTCGGACCTGGAGGCCTAACTGGCCGTAGGACTTGAGCACGGTCTGCACGCTGGGGGATCGCCAGCTGCTCGAGCTCCTTCCAGGAAGGGCCTCGCGGCCTGCACCGCGGGTTTGCGCCCGGCTGAAACAGAGCGCGTGGCCGCCGTCCCACCCACAACCTGAATAAGGGCCGATGGCGGCTGCCTGCCCCCGGCCCTGCCCCAGCCTGGGGTGGAGAGCAGCAGATGGGCAGGAAACTGGAAGGGATGGCTTGCCGCAGCCATTCTCCCAGCCAGCGGCCTGCTGCTGCTGGTCGGTGGCAGCAGGCTCGGGCTGGAAGTGGATGGCGCGGAACTGGCGGCAGGTGGTGCTGCATGGTGAAGATCCAGATTCCGCGAGGTGAGGCCTCAAGGCCTGGGAGCGGATCGGAAGCCGCCTGGCCCATGGCCTCCCAGAACCGCTGATGTTTGCCACTCGTCCGACATGGGCCTGAGCTGGAGCGCCTCAATGGCCGTGCTGAGCTCCGGTGCGTGAAGCCGGGTGCGGGCGAGCTGGCCCTGGACAAATTGGTGGCCAGGCCCTGCCACCAGCGCTCTGAGGGGTTTGAGCAGGTAGGGCCATCAGCAGCTGCAGGCTGCTGGCCGTCTGGGCCTGGCCGGGCGCTGTCAGAAGGAAAAGCAGTCGGGGAGCTGAGCTGTTTGGAGCAGAGGCTTCGGCCACCAGTGCAGATAGAGCTCCGGTTTGGTAGTGGAAGGTGGGTTGAATCTCCGAGGGCCAGGCCCGTTGGCTCCAGCTGTCTTGGCCGCTGGGGGAGCTCTCGACCACGTCAGCCGCAAGCCTGCAAGGCCCCAGAACATTTAATCGCCCGCTGCGTTGCAGCGCCAATGCGCTGCCCCGGCCATCGGTGGCCAGTTCGGCCGCCGGTGGTACTCCCGCCATCGGTGTAGATGGCGATCGGCTTACTAAGCCGGCGGGGAGTTGAGCAGGAAGTCGCCCGGGAGTAGACATCCACCCCTTCGCTGGGGAGAGGGCGCACTTTGGCCTTGCTCCAGCTTTTCCAGCTCACTTTCACGGTGGGTACCGGCGCTGAGGCTGAGAAGGAAGCCCTTGCGACCAATGAATCAGGTCGTCCCTGGGCCGCACGGTCAACCCCTCGGTGCTCCCCTTGCCTCGCGCCAACTTGTCGATGAACCGCAGCTCGGTTCGCTTTCGGCGCGGGTGTTTGAATCAACACCGTCCGAGAGGCTGCGGCTGTCTGGGCTGGAGAATCGCCCCAAGCGTTTGAGGATGGCCTGGAGCCCTGCTCGATTGGCGCGGCGGTTTACTCGTGGCAGCCGATCGAAGCGCTGCGTAGAGAAAAGATGCAGCCGATAGCAGCCATCAACTGCAGGGGCAGGCCCTGGAGCGATTGCAGTTGATCCTGCCGAAACCGTTTGAGGTCTGGCCGCCGGCCCCATCAGCCTGGGCGCACGTAACCGGTCCGCCCGGGCCACCGGAATCAAACAGGTAGAGGAAGGTTTTGCGTTGCTGGCTGCCGGGGTGGGGGCTCCTCTGCCCACCGCCGACTGCAGGTGGATCGCACCTTGCCGCCAAAGCGGTGGCGGGCAGAGCCCAAGTGCAGGCCCCGACGAAGAGGGCTGTCCCGGCCTCATCCCAGAAGTTGGCGCCGGTAGAAGAATCGCAGCGGCCTCTGAGTTGAAACTCCCTGTAACATGAACCAGTTTGTGATTCACCTGAGGCGGCGTGCGGGCTTGTTCGCGGTAGCGCGCCCCAGGTTGTTGCTGCCTTGGCAGGGCCGCGCTGCCACCTTGCCGCAGCTGCTGCAGAGCTCGAAGCCCCCGCACCTTGAGGCCCTTGGCCGTCGACTGGTGTGGGTTCTGGCCGCGGGGTTGCCTCGCCGAATTGAGTCTCGCGGAAGCTGCCTGCGTGGCCAGGTATCGCGCCGAAAGGAAGTCCCTCGTCCTCAATCGCCAGGGAGATTTTCCCGCCGGCTTAGGTCGGGAAGGATCAGCAGCTGGCGGTGAAGAACTGGGGGTTGCGCCTCATCGCTTGTCGTCGCCGAAGCGCTGCGGGCATCTTCTTGTGGTGGCCTGCACCTGAGCGGAGGCGGGCCATCTCCTTGACCTGGCCCTGATGCTGCATACCACTGTGGCCGCAGCGTGGGCCACTCCCTTGCGGCCGAGTCGGTCGTCGGTTCCCGCGGCGGCGGAAGGCAGGCAGGAGGGGCAGAAACGCCAGCGCTCGGCGCCTGTTGAGGCTGGGTCGACGTTGATCGACCTTCACCCCGCCGGCCCTGGCTATAAAACTGACCACTCGGGCACCCAGCTCGCGAGAATGGCGACAGCTGGGCAGGCCGGTTCGTAGCCTCAAGTTGTTGGCAGTTTCCTCGCTGCTGGCGGCCTGATCGGCTGAGCCACCCGAGCGGCTGGGCAGCCGTCCGCAGAGCAACGGATTTGGAGTGACGCGGCCTCCTGGGAAGGCGTAAGTTGGCAGGAAGCCCTCATCGGTAGCATGGCCAGCTAGGGGCCGGTTCTCCAGGTCTTTTGCGGAGCTGGTTGAAAGGCCTTGAGGCTCTCGGTAGAATCTCCGTTTTCGCCTCTCGTTCGGCCTCGGTGAGGAGGCGTCGTCGCGGGCCCGAGGAGCTTCTTGAAGCCTTTCCGCTGCAACTTGCGCCGCCTCAGCGCCAGACGTTTTTGCGCTCGCGATCAATTCCTCAAGCGCTGGAGTCAGCTCGCTGCGTAGGGAGCGCTTCAAAGGGCGCTCTCCCTGGGAGCAGAATGAGATGCGCTGCAGCTCCTGTTGGGTGGAGTCATGCCCACTGGTCGGGGAAGAGCCTGCAAAAAGCGCTCCAACAACTCGCCCTGATGGGCTGGCACTCACCTGCAGCCCAGGTGTAAAGGGAAGGTGTCTGGAAGTCCTGCTTGCCCGCCTTCTCGACCGTGCATCGAGGGCGGTTTGCAGCTGGCGAGCCAGGCCTGGGCCACGATGCCGCTCTCACCCCAGCGATCCAAGGGTGAAGCGATATGCAGCTGGCGCCGCAGGATGGCGGCAGCTCGAGACTAGCAACCGGTGGGCTGATACGCGGCCGCCGTCAAGCACGCCTCCGGCCTCCGCGAAGAAGTCAGGTCGTGGGGGGTGCCGGTGACGAATGGTGCCCGACCCAGGCATTGCCATCCCGGCGGCCGCGCGCGGCCGATACCGCTGCGGTAGTTGGGCGGGCTCGGGGCGGCACCGAGGCGACAAAGCAACGTGGAGAGATCGCCAATGGTGATGCCCATCTCTCAGAGGTAGAGGTGGCCGAGAGAAGGTTTGGGATGCTTGGCGGTATTGGCCGCGGAATGAACTGGGTTTCGAGCGCTCAGCCGAGTCCGGCCGTGGCAAACAGCCGTGTGCTCACGGGGCGAACGAATGCGATTACACGTCCGCCGCGGCCATAGAGGCGGCGTAAGATAGGGGCAGGCGCCGCGGTGGATCGGTGCGGTAATGGCCGAGCATGGCCGTACCTTCACAGGCCCCAGATCCCATCTCCAGATGCGGCAGCTGCTGAGCCCAGCAGCTGCTCTGGCCACACCCGCAAGCAGGTGCAAGCGCGCAGCAGCTGAAGGGGTGGCGCTGACTGACTGCGGGCGGTGGAATAGCCCAGATGCGCTCAGCGCCGCCGCGGGTTTTCCCTGCCAGCAGGCCCGCGGTCCAGTCCAGGGCCGCCACCACCGGCGACGCCAACCACCTCTTTTTCTAGCTGCTCGCTGTTGAGGCTTCTGGCTGTGGGCTGCAGGGTGCGGCTGATGCCATGCTGGGCCCAGGTGGGGCGGCCCCCATCGCGCACACAGCTTGCTCGAAGCCCGCCCTGCCGCGGTAAGCTGGTGGGGAAGGTGGGGGCGCGGGGCCGAAAACCCGAAGCGCGTGTAGGGATGCGGTTGAAGGGGGTCAGGTGTGGTGCCGCCGGAGTGGAGTGTATTCGGCTGCCCTGGGCCGCTGCGGCCGAAGAGCTCAGGAACGACGAGGGCACCGCGCGCTGCGCCCAGTGGTGCAACAGCCCCATCGATCAACGCTGCTCGAAGCTGGTTGCCTGCGGGCCCTGGGCGGCACGAAGGCTCGATTTCGTTCTGCAGGCGGGTGGAGCAGCGCCGGCAGCAGCGCGTTGATGGCGCGGGATCCACCGCCGCGGCCAAGGGCCACCGGCTGCTCCACCGAGAGAGCCCAGGCGTGAGCGGTAGCCCGAATCGGCGGCCACCTCCGAGCAGACGATCGCGCTACCCATGTCCCGGAAATACTGCTTGGGATGCCAGCCGACGGGATGTCTGCTGCTGCAGGGGCGTCCCACCATCGCGCAGCCACTCCGCAGATTCAGGGGCAAGAAGGTGGCGGCGAAGTCGACTCTTTGGGGAAGAGCTTGCTTGACCATCGGCGATCAGCTTGCTCCTGCAAACTGTCCAGACGCATCGCAACTGCCAAATTTGGTGCTGTGCTGTTTGAACAGTGCGGTCCAGGGTCAGTTGCGCAGGTGGTGCGATAGCCGCGGGCGCGATGAACCCAGCCGGTGGGCGGCGTTCTGTACGCGAATCGCAGAAAGGCCAGCAGCTTCTTGCTAACGTTGAACGAGGAGGCGAACAATGAGCGGCCGCTCAAGTGCTGGTGAACTGGCGGCGGAGGAACCGCATCAGTCACGAGGCCTGCTTGGCAACTGCATAGGGCAGTCGCGGCTGACGCGGGGGTGGTTGTGTATCGTGGTTTTTGCAAGTCATGGGCATCTCCACGGCAAGCAGCTCGGGCTCTGGCCAGTTTTGGGCAGACCCCCTGGCCGCTGTCGCTGGGGTGCGCTGCTCTGGCTTAGCCGTGGGATGTCCTGCGCCCGCATGGACCGCGCAGCTGGCGCAGAGCCGGTGCTCGCCCTTTGGCCCCCGTTTGCTGCGGAAGAGATAGCGCAGTTCCGGGGCGCCGGAGAAGTAGGCCTTGTAAGAAAGGCCTTGAAGTTGGTGGCGCGAATCGAGGCGGTGCTGCCCTGGTGCAGGAGGGTGGAAGGTCCAGCACCGTGGCGCCGCAGTCGCGGGCAGTGCAACCACCGGCTAGGTGGGGCTGCCATGTACCACGGAGAGATCCGTCGGAATGAACGAGCTGGGGCTCGGCCTCCACCGAGGCCACCATGCCGGCTTGAGTCTCCCCGCAGCGTCACAGCTGCAAGGCGCAAGGTTTGAGCCAGGCACGCACCTACCCTCGCGGCCATCGAGGAGAGTGGTGGTGCGGCGGGCGTGGGCCACCAAGGGCGATAGATCAGCCTTTCCAGCAGCAGCACCGCGGTAAGCCACGCGGGAAACTGACATCACCAGCCCAGCTGGCGGAGAAGCGCTCGAGCTAGGGTTTCGATGAGCAGGTGCGGCGGCCCTGGCGCACCAGGTTGTGGATGGCCGGGAGGGTGGCCGAGCGCCTCTGGCCCAGGGCCAGCGCCAGCTCTCAGCCTGGATCATCAACCGCCGAGGCGTGGGCAGCAGGGTGTCTGCTCACGAGCTTGCGCCCTGCTGGGTCACGTAGGGTTGCGGGTTGGTTGGCGTTGCCTGGAATATCGAGCGGCTGATGGCCTCGACGCCTGGGGCAAGGCAGGGCGAACGGCCCCGCCGCTGTCCCTCTCCCCGTAGGCGGTTTGGGTGGGCGGAAAAGAACTCCCGGGCGTGAGCCGCTCCTCCTCGGATCAAGCCGCGCCGCCTCGAAGCTGCTCGAGAAGATCTGCGGCGTAGTGGGAGCATCGCCTCCGGGATTCGGGGCCACTCGAGGGTGGCGGAGGTGGCCGACGCACACCAAACGCATTCGCCGGGGCAGTGAGCGATCACGCAGGCGGCGGATCAGACAGAGCCGAGATTCGGTGCCTCTGGGCGCCCATCGAAGTGTGGAACTCATCCACCACCAGATAGCGCAGGGTGCTGGTGCCATCGGCAATGATTTGGTTGTGGGGCCAGAGCCTCTGCACATGGGGGCTGGATGAGGAAGGTAGTCCCCGAGCTGCTTTGTATATTGGTGAGCAGGATGTCGGGCGGCGCTTGTGCAGGGGCGTTCTTTGTCGGTGATGACGCTGGTGCCGGTCATCGCCGCGGTGGGCTTTTCATCGGCAGCCCCGATGTAGAGACCTGCGCCGCAGACCGGCCAGGGACGGATGGAGTGGATGAGATCGGCGATGCGCCGGGCTGGTCGGTGGCCGAGGGCATTCATCGGGTAGATGCGATCGCCTTGATTCCCTTTGCGGCCCCTGGCTGTGCTGCTGGCGGCAGTGCTTCGAGGATCGGCAGCAGGAAGCATTCTCGTTTTGCCGGAGCCGGTGCGCGGTGGCCACCAGGGTGTTGCGGGGTGTGCCGGGCAGGCAGCCGATCGAAGGCCTTCTCCTGGTGGCGGTAGGGCGGAAAGGGCAGGGGGATGTGGGGAAACCAGTTGCGGCCGGAGCCCTTCGTGGAAGGGCAGCGGCGACGGAAGATGAGGGACCCTTGAGCAACCGCTTCACGCCTCGCAAGGAAACGCTCGATCAGCCCTGTGAATGCCCTGGAGTTTGTGGGATGAAAGGCCCGTGCGTGATGCATCGGAAGCTACCTGCCTCCGCTGCGCTTAAGCAACGACTGAGGGGAGCAAGTGTTGCTTGCCGATTAAGAAGATCATGTTAGCCGAGAATCGTTGTTCTGGCCCAAATGGGTTAATGAATAGATGCAGCACACAGTTGAACTGAAGAGTGGATCAACAAGCAGCAGCCATTTGGTGTTGTCCCATGTGATCAGACGCGCACTGCGGGTAGCGTGATGCAGTCACGTTGTCTACGTGGCACAGAAAAATGAAGTGTGGGATCCTGCTGTTACTGTCAGCGGTGATGTCCACCTGATAAAGGGTGACTGAAACACCGATATGGGGTGAAGACGCTCTACCTGCACAAGTGTCTTCGCGGAACGGGGCACTTGAAGGTACTCAAATAGACCCTCGCACGTCCCCGACTCGAATCCGATCCCGCCCAAACTCGGTGACTCGTAGTGAATCGAATCGCGTGAGGCGGCCTGGATGGCCACATCCGCAATGGGCCGTTGGGCAGCTGCAATCCGCGCGAGTCTGAAATCACAATGAAAAACAGCGTCGCTCGGCCGGAGAAATCGGTGCCCTCGGAGGTCGATCATCCCTTCCGCAGAAACAGCAGGCGTAGTAAGGCGCCTTCCACAAGTGAACCGCTGCGGCAGCGTGAGCCGTAGAACATCCCCCATCGTTTGGCGACTGCCGAAGCGCGAGCCATGCCGAAGCGGGGGATAGCGAAATGCGTGGACAGGAGCGGATGGGCTGGAGCATCGGACCCGGAGGGTTTTGGAGCCGGGCTTGCTGGTTTCCACCGATGCTGTCCAGGCTGCCAGCCTGCTCGAGGTCATCACCACGGGCCAACAGGCTATCGATACCGCTGCTGTTTGCACAGCCGCAGCACGTTCCCTGCAGAGAAACCTCAGGTGCTGAAACTGAACGATGGCGCGCAGAACCCTCCCACTTAAGATGGGAGCACCGCATGGCGTCTAGGTACTAGCGCGATCCTCGACAAGCCCTTCGGTGCGCTGTACTTCTCGGCCGACCCACCGTTGTGTCGGTTGGCGGTGTGAAAACCAGTGACGCGATGCTCGCGTCGTGTACCGGACAAGACCGACAAGGCTTGCGGTACAGGACGGTATTCAGCAGGCAGCGCCAGTTAACCGGTTTTGACGCCTGGTCAATGCCCTTGGCACGAGTGAGCGGGGAACGATCTTTCCCGCAGCACCCTGGCCATGGTCCGTGCGGCTCGATCCAAGCTGGTCGGGGCCCGTGGCGGAGCCCACTGCCCTGCTCCTTGCAGCAACTGGGCCATCGATAGCCGAGGCGCTACTGGGGAGTCGGGTGGGGCGCGATCAACGCACGGGGCATGGCTCTGTTGCTTTGCGTCAATCCTAGCCCTTGAAGCGCAATGCATCAAGCGGCTTCTGCATGGCTCAGTCGTTCACGCCACATTCGCGCAGATACAGGCGGGAAATGGCCCCTCATACATGGAATCTCAAAGATTGCGGACTGTCTTTCCATGACGCCTTTGTCCCTCCAAATTCAAAGAGAAAAGTCAATCAACCTGAAAAGATCTGCTGCCATTCTTCCTCCGACAGCTTGTCACGCAATTTCCCGCTTCAGATCAATTTATATCAGAGTCTTGTCCGCTGAGCAACTGAGCGCACCATTGATTTTGGCCATGGCAAGATCATTGTTCCAGACACAAACAATGATCTGTCCGCGATGATCTTTGGGCTCCGTGATTACCGCAAGAATATCCTTCAAGCCAAGACCTCTACCTAGGATTTGGCCGACGACGACAAGAATTGATCCCCACATGCTGTGACTGCATTGGAATTCAATTGGAAATCGGGAAAAAGCACTGGAGTCCGGAAAGCGCAAGCGAACAGGTCAAACAGACTGGCGGATCATATCTCGATATCATGGCCTTTTGTTTCTTTCATCAGCCCCCACATTCTTGGAAAGTTCGGGTCAGTGCCCTGAACTAGGGTGCTGAAAGTTCTGGCTATTGATCTGTCACTCTGCCAACAGCGTAGCTGAAGCGCCTTCTCGGAAAGGCATCTTCTTTGGCTCGCAAGCATAGATGGACTTACAAGCCGTCGATGATTACTGCAGGTTCTTCGACCAAGCCGTTGGAATTCAATGGCGCTAGTTGCCATCGACTCATGTAGGTTTGATTGACGTAATCTGTCATGGGCACTTGGTGCTTAGTGATGAGGAGTGTCGGTTGTTTCATCCTTCTTGAGTGACAAGGGTCCACAATGCCTTCACGCCCCAGATGGAACCTGCGGCTAATGGCCGGGACGACCAAAACTGTGCCAGCCCAACATGCCGCCCGCCGAACCAAGGCGCCCCAAGGCGGGCTAGCCACAGAGGTGGATGCCCGCCAGCGCTGAGCCTACCA
>Ga0163217_1064258_pt1 | contig 17516 bp, 17 predicted proteins | sample SynspAceP_FD_185933 | JGI IMG/M metagenome (GOLD analysis project Ga0163217, IMG submission 185933) | Saline lake microbial communities from Ace Lake in Antarctica - Synechococcus sp. Ace-P (PacBio error correction) | ecosystem: Environmental > Aquatic > Non-marine Saline and Alkaline > Saline ...
ACCCACCAAAAAGAAAAGGAAGGAAAAGGACTTGTTTTTTTTTTTTCCAAAAAAAAATCAAATGGTCCACAGCCCTGGAGTGAAACAGGAAAAAATTAAGTAAAAACCTTTAGCCCAAGAAATTTAAAAATAGCACTGGAGAAATTTATCCGCTAATGCTTTTGCCTGCAGTTGTTTTTAAATTCTCCAAGAAATTCAGCAGACAAATGCCAAAGTAAAATGAATAAGATTCCAACTAAATACGCTACAATACATCAGAAATTCCAATTATAACAATCACCTGTCAGGCTAATCAGCTGGGGATGGGGGATATGGCAATTCTCATTTTGGGGATGCAAATTAACGAACAGCTCAACTTCCCCCAATCACCGGAAAAAATATGAGTAACAAACCCAATCAACGATCAACCAATAATTCCTCTGTGTTTTAAAAGTATTTTTAAACTTGATTTCCAAAAAAAGCCGAAGAATTTCCATTCGGGCTTTTTAAATTTATCCAAAAAAAACTATTCCCATCACCATTTTTAGCCTGGGAACAATCATGATGGATCCAAAAAATTACACTAGACACTCACCAGGTTCCGATACCAGCTCATCTCCTCGTGCTTGGGGGGGAATCACCATTCCCGTAGATTACTACTGAAATTCAACCTTGGGAAATCCGTTATTTCCACCCTCCTGGTACATAGAGCCATGACTTTTCCAAATACAGGGATGAGGGATTCACTTGGTCTCACAATGAAGTTGTTATTCATCAGGAAGATTTCTTGGACCCGGCCCAGTTTTCCCATAAACCCGCTTTGTTACATAAGCAAAACTCGTCCATTCTTATCCATTCAGCTCAACAAGACCATCCTCTTGGGGTGACTGGGAAGGACATAAGAACTTACCCAGCGACTCGGCAGGTTAGCCCCTCAATTTAACTGCCAGTTCCCGGCCATTGTTCGAGGTGACCCCCAGACAATCTGCCGGTCATCCTGCGTAATCGGTACCAAACCCATGGTGATTCCCAACCACAGAAATTCAAATGGGAAATTGTCCCTTGTCTTGTTTAGGGTAAAGATTCATCAGATGCTCATTCCAAGACTACCTTGGATCGAGACTTTGTAACATACTGGCAACCCATTATACAATGTCCGATTAGGTAACTCAGTTCACAGTGTCTCCAATTATACGATAGGCACAGTTCTATCTCATGAACTGGAGTGATCACTGGCTTGCCTGTCTTATCGGGGGGATTCGGAAATACATCCAAATTCGGGGAGATCCGTGTAGACATGTTTGGGGTCCCGAGCTACAGCTACGACCATCCACGGCCACCCATTAATGGTTCCAAGGATCGGAAGGATCATTTCTTCAATACCAACCAACTCCATTACCTGCTCCACCAAATATATATGGGCACCATGTCCTTCATATCGAGAAAACGGAGATAGCAAATCTCCGATATCATCTGATCCCAAATCGCCTCCTCACACCAGCTCTCCTGTAATCCCCCATCGTTTCCTAGCAAAATAGCTTACTCTTGGATTGACCACATGGGACCGATGATCAAGAGGAACCGCCCACAGATCGTTCGAGTAAAGTTCCCCATCTCGGGAAACCAATAAAGGCAATCAAGACGATATCTCACTCATTTCTTATTCACCCTGATTTCGCCAAAGTAAATAACCAAAGAATAAAAAGCGGCGATATCGATTCAATACTTTCCAGGGATTCCCGGCATCCTCTGACGTAACTCTGGCTCCGATCACTGTCCGTCAAACATCGCTGCATGGGGGACGCTGCTCCCATATAATTTTCGATTGGGCCAGTAGTGCATTGCCGGGGGGTGGCAGCATACGCTTAATTTCCTTCGCATTATAATTGGTCGCAATCATTTGATCTTAGAAAGTCTAATCTTTTATCTTCTAAGCCAAGCCCTCTTCAATGGGCATGCTTAAAAATCTTCAAATAATTTTTAGAGGCCGTTCTCATCTGGCTTCCCACCACGCTGTTTGGAGCCTTCTGGTTCTTTTTTATTCACTTGATGTCGAGTAGGGCATAGCTACATCACGCAACTTTGCTAAAATCAAGCCGATTCTTCCTGAAACTCATCTCGAAAATCCCTCCACTCCTTTCCAATATTTTTCCCCCACCCAAATCTCACTCCAAACAAGACCCCTGCATTTCCGAACAGCATTGCCTGTCGAATCGCTCCAGCTACCCCAAAAGAACATCCGATTAGTTCATGATTTGGATATGATGATCCCTGGTGTCATCAATGTAAATGTCTTTTCCAAGACCTTCCCACCCTCCGTATTTTATGGGAGTCCACGCTCTTCGTTAAAAACGCCACCCATGGACCAACCCAAACACACGTCCCGGAGGTAGAGGAAACAATCAGCAATATGCTGAAGAATAGCAAGGCCCATCATCTGCCAAGTTTGCCACGGGTCAGTGAGTTGTAAAGATCCTGCGCCGGCATAATTGATCGGCTGGAATTATCCCACCGTTCTACCCAAGGATCATTAGGACTGGCGAAAGAGCCAATCGCGCCGATTCCCATGCGCCCTTCGATCGACAGATCGATGAAGGGATACCATGCCTCCTGCCTCCAACTCCACCTGAGCAGCGGGCGGACATAAATGACTGATTTTGCGACTCGATTCCACAATTCGCCCCAGACATATTGGTGGCCCTACATTCGGGGGCTTGAACTTGAGTGGGGGGTGTAAAGCATTGGAAATGCTTTCCCATCATTCATAACGCTTTTTTCGTGGTAGTTGATGTCCTGAGCGGTGAAATCTGAATTCACCATCCAAGCATCAATCCTAACCATCAACACCTTAAGGGGTATAATTTTTTTCATGGGTCCTTGATAAAAACGAATATAAACAATGGCATGCAAACCCGATGAGTTTGCCTTTAGTGTAAAATAAAAAAAATAAAGTATTCTGTACAATCTGTTGGGGTAGATGACGGATAGTCCGTTCAATCTTTCGAAATTTACTGGGGAAAACCAATTTTCTTCTGGGAAAATACTTGTCCATCAATTCCAAGAAATTCCAGGTTAATGGAACTGCTAAAAATTTCCCGTCAAAAGAACGCCAATTTGCGGTATTAAACTTTCAGCGGGGTTCTTAAAAACTCGCTAACCTCCTCCCCATAGAAGATATTACATCGGAAACTCTTCTGAAAGTCCTTGCGATAATTGATAAGAAGAGCTCGTTTATCGACAATCAATTTATCGGGGGTATCCTCAAGAAAAAAATCGGGTGAACTGAAAAATCCCTTAGATTTATTAGACGACCTCTCAAAAATCCTCGGGAAGGGAATTTCTTAACAGAAGGTCTGAAAGAATCGGTACAACGATATCCACAATTTTCGGGTCCTTCCTGAAACTAAGTAACAAAGATCCTCACATAGAGAGATCTATAAAACTCTAAGCCAATATATCTCTGTATTGCTATATTTTGGAATATTCTGGAAACGAATTGCAGGATAAAATCTGCCACTTGCAAATCTCTACTAAAAATCCCATTGATAACCTTTCCGATATCTATACGGGTTCCCAAACTCATCAAAACTCCGCGTCCGACATATTGCATAAATTTGATCATTCGTAAAAATATCATTGTTTGGGAATAGCCAAAGCTGCATGCGGAGGTAAAGTCAAACTCGTACTTTTATATGTCCCGTCAATTTTGAAAATGGCAAAAATCCTGCGAAAGTGGCTAGGAATGTATTCACTATCCGTTCAAAAACCTGGCATTTCCCCATCTGCTTCCAGTAAAAATGTCGTCTCGCCTTTTAATAGTGATATAAAATATTCCTGAAGCCGGTTACATAAAAACAGAATCGTGTTTTGATCATCAAAAAAATCGTCCCATCAGACTAATATCCATTAAAATAATTCCGAGGATCTATCACAAGTAAACAAGAATTCAAACTCTAGATTTTGCTCGGCAAAGAGGGGAAGTCGAGCTTTCGTAATTTTTCTGACAGGAAAAAAAAGTGACAAATGATCAAGATAATAAAAATGATTTTCATTCGCACCAATCGAGTTTTAGATACGGAGTATCTTTTCGCGGATGAGAGAAATGGAGTAAACAGACATCCCTAGAAAAAATTATTTAATAGCCCAAATTCAGTTTCCTCAATAATGACTAATCTCCATCAAAAAGAACAAACACCTCGTTTTTTCAACACTCTAACTGAAAATTTATCAAATATCGCCCATCTGAATTAATTTGGTTCAGCGCATCACAGTTAAACCCGCTAAGGTAATTGAATCAGCAAAACAAGCCATCAGGCATCGGGGATCATCTATTTTATAGTTCCAAGAAAAAAAATCTCTAAAGAATGACCACTATGGTTTTTCAGAGGATTTTTTCAAGAAAAGAGGAAGAATATTTCACCGGAAGCGGCTGGTCCAATCGCATGAGTATCCAAAATTCTGCTCTGTCGAATTAAGAAACGTGGGATCTCCAAAAGTGCCAAATGAATAAAGCGCAATTACCATTTTCTCGTACACTACTCAACTGGGAAGCTTGAGGAAAAGGAGTGAAAAAAAAAAAAAAGAATGAAATTTCCAGATTCTAAGTCATACTTCACAACTTGCTTGAATTTTGGCTGAGCGTCAATCCTGCTGACCAAATCTCCACCATCGACCCAAAAGACTCATACAAACTACTCCCCTTCACAAAAGAAGTTTCACTTAGAAGAATAGCATTTGACATCCCTGTAAATCAGATTTACTCCTTAAAGCCTCTGCACAGATCTGAAATAAATCCCTGACACTAGGATCAAATAATCTCATTATCATGGATTTTGCTCCCGATCGATCCCAGTATGTTTGGGCTCGCCCAATTCCGTTATAACGACAAATCGAACCATTGCATCCGCACAAAAGATCTCATGTTGATCGATAAGAGAAAATGAATCCGTCAGACGAATCCACAAGTCAAATCCAAATAATCCACCCACAGGGAACATAAACTTTCAAATTCTAGATTTTGCTGGATAGAGGTGTTGGCGAAATCGATTCTTTGGGGTTTGTAACAGGAAAATCCTATAAAAGATAAAGCGGAAAAATATATTGGTTTTCATTTATCAATTGAAGGTTGGTAAAAAGATAAATCTGGTTCCCTCGGCCCTATAATACTCATCGTCAAGGCAAAGAAGGGTTTTGTCAAGAGTCCTAGTTCAAGATAGTCCGAAACCTCTTGGATTAAAATCCTTCAATCTGACCAGCCAATTTTCCAGCTTGGATCTTGAAGTAAGTCCAACCTGATCGAAAACTTCATGAAATTGTCAGGGTGATATATCCAACGCAAACTGTTCTATCATCCCCCCAAAAATACACCAATTTTTCATCTAATAAACGCCTAATGCGCCCTCAACAAAGTTTTGAAAAATCTTGATTCAATATTCGTCCTTTAGCGGGCCTCTCCTAGGATAAACCTCATAGGATCGAATGCTAAAACTTCAATGAAGGCGCGTCTTTTGCTAGGTCAAAGACATGGATAGAGGCTCGTGAAACAAGCGAGGTAGACGCAGTCAACCTCTTGAAATATCGAAACTTAATCGTGGGGCGGTCATAAATGATCTAAAAAACTTCGAAGTGGTTTCGAGATCTAACGCAAGGAAAATTCCCAGTTTTGGTCAAATTTTCAGCAAAAATCACCTTAAAATACGTTTGCATAAGGCTCCTTCATCTCTACCAGCAAATAACCACAATAATTATTAACACGTATAGGGAACTGAATGGCCTTGGAAGTCTGTAAGCGCCATCCGAAAGAGGTAAGGGAAAAGGCATTTCCCATTTTTTGGCTATGGTAAGACATTGGTCCCAGAGTAGAAGACGTCATGGAAATCAAGATAAATCCCACCCAAGCGAATCCAAATTTCTACTGGGTGTAGAAATTGAAAGGACTCTGGGTCTGGGTCGGTGATGATCTTTGGGGCTAAGAAATTCCTCTAGACATCTTAAAAGTGCATTTCTTTATCACGGAGAGCACACGGGACATTAACACAAGTCCTCTTAGAAATTTCCCCTAAAATACCACCGAATCGAATCAAAAATCACTAATTCCATCTTGGAATTCCTCTCTTGAGAACTTCGGGCTCTCTCCGCATGCGGAATAAAAGGACTAAAACACAATCTAAAGTAAAACATTTTGGAATCATCTGTACCAATTTACTTTATAATCTAAAAAATCTTCTTCCCTCTCCTATTGAGTTTTTCCAACCTAAGTATCCCCCTCCTGAGCAAACTCCTTGTTACGCTCTTGGATGGAATATGCCTTCTAGTTCAGTGTTTTTTCGGATCGAAAATTAAATACCCTGCGCCTAATTCAGCTTCCAGTTTTTTCGTACATGCCCCACTTCCTCAGTTTCCCTATTCCATAATACTTCCGCATCTCCATCTTTTTGGGGAATCCTAATGCAGATAATAGTGTGCCAGACCTTTTCCATCTAGTTATATGGAATCTTCGGACGAAGGCGTACTCCATTTATGATCACCGGGGATCCTCAAAAACGTGAAAAAATCTTTGGGACCAAAGCTGAAAACCGGGAATAGTGAAGACCATCGGTACCAGCGAGCCCGACAGGGGAAAGTCATAGACAACAAGCTCTCCTGCACCCTAACTGAGTATAGTTTGCCGTCTGGGCTCAAATCGTGAATCATCACTCAAAAGTAGCCATTCCATTACAAGATATACTTCCCTTCCTCGCAAATCCCATTCCTTAAGGTCTTTTCTGGCATCAATATCTCAACGCGCCCCTGAAGAGTGAAAAAATTCCTGCTCGCACGGGAAGGTTCGTGATCGGGACGACTGGAAAGATGTACCTTTACATTCAATGTGTAATCTGTGATTTGGCCCAAAACATAAACCGCATCCCCTATTGACTCAGATTCCGATTTTGAACATAGTCCTCAAAATCATATAGAAATGCCCCGCTCAACCCATTACCCACAATCGCTCAACTAAAAAAACCAGGTACTCCATCATAAACCTAAGCAAAACGGTGATCTCTTTTTGGAAAATCGAGATAGATCGGTCCTTTCTGATTTGGTTAATCAAACCTGGGGCGCAAAATCCATAAAAACAAAAATCTACATCCATTAATACGTCTCAATTACGGCGTCACCCAAAATCCCTTAATCAAAGCGAATCGATGATCTAGTGAATAAAAGTCACTACTTGCTCGTTTTTCTCAGAATTGGAGCAGAACATACTAGACAAAATAAGAATAAGCTAAGTAGGGCAGTCTTCATATGTTTAAATTTTCTTAGGCCATATGAATCCACCATTTCGGATAATCTTACCAAGTAGTACCTTCTAGTTAAAAATCCGATTCAAATACTTGAATTCCTCTAAAATATAAACAATTGTTAGTCCATATAACATCAATGGAATAAACTTAAAAAAAATGTAACAATCAAGTGCATTACTCGTATCCTTAATCATCAAAAAGAAACGACGCAAAGAGATAGTTAGGTCAGTTCGTGTAATCAGCTATATTAACTGGCTTAAAACAAGATCCAAACTGAGCGAACCGATCAGGAATCTATTTGGGCGTCCTCGCGAAATTCCTGCGGCTTGCGGGTTCAGAATAAAAAACCCTCCGAACTGATGAAATTCACAGGGGTTTAATAGTTTTAGAAAGCTATAAGTAAGTTTCCAATTCGGCAATCCATTCGCACCGACGGGGGCGACCCAAGTTTAGATAAAAGGGGGTAATAATTGGCTCAGGCAATGAAACCCATGCTACCATACTTCTTGTGGACAACCGCCCAGACATTGGCTTTATTCCCTTGGTAATCCTGGAATTTCAGCTGCCTCTGTTGAGAAAAGCCATTGCCAGCAAAATTCCGAACTAATAAAACCATTCTTACACCACCTTCAAATTCTGCTTGCCTTATCTGCCAAAGCGACGTCATCAAGATCTCCCATGATTTTCTGCTGATTTCCAAGAAGTTGCCAATCGCTCGTCGCGTTCGGTAAGTCCAAGCCACATTAATCCACCTCGCACGGAATTTGATTAGAGCGATCGATCATCATAAAATCGATAAGTCCACCTGCCCACTCGGGGACGCAGAGATTCCCGAACTTTTGGCATCACATATCCACGACAGGTCACTTTTTCTTTCTTCTCAGTAAGAAATGTCAGCCATGACTTTTTTGAATCACGGGGAATTCTTCTCGTTCTCCCTCCAAATAGTACCACTCACGGCAGTGAGGGAATTCTGGTGCGTCTGGATACAATTGGTCAAAAGTAAATCCGGTGCCTAACTCGACCTGAAAAAGCATTTAGATTTTTCTCTCTTCATGCTTAGATATTTTTGTTTCAATGCTCACATAATAAAATCCTGAAGTTCTCCAGCTCAAGCCCAAAAACGTCCACGTCGGATCTATCGCTTGAAAACGAAAGTTCCAGCATCCCACCACAAAATACATTCTTTACAATCGGTACCTGATTTGAATCAAACGGAGTTTCTGCATCATTTCCCAATTCCGGAAGCCTACTCTGAATACATTCGTCCAGGAGCACAAGCCTATTGGATCGCGCAGTTTGCCCAACAGGTTTCGCCGGAATATCAAATTTCTTCGAAATGTCTGCCATAATGCTCGCCTGAAGGATTTTCCTGATCGTCATGTATTGAATCTCAAGACAGGATCCGAATTATCGACCAACATGGTCGATTCGCAAATTATCATATGAGAATCTTTCACCCCGACCGGCCATTCCATGTGATGCCATAAAGCGCCGAACGTCTTTTTCAGACCTTTCGCCCCATAGCCACGTTGGACTGGTTTGCCCAATTCATCGATTACTAGCTTCGCGCATGGTATTCATCCATTCCTGACATAAAAATGGCCCATCCGCCCACGTATTCGATATATACCCACGCAGCAAAAGGTCGCTAGTTCATCTGTCTAGCCACCCTAAGGGTGCATATGCAAGCCACCGACACCATCTTCAGTATCGGTTCTCGGTTATAAATCGGCAATCTATTCCCCAATTCGATTGCGCCTGTCGATCGGTAAATAAGCGTCCTATTTCCGAACTGCGCCGAGCCGTCCGAAAAGCTTGGATTTTGGGAATCATCAAGATTCTGAAGATTCACATGCTGAGCTCCCAAGTACACGACTCTGGATTCAAGCTGATCTCATTCCTTTTTCACAAGATACCTCCATAGCTTCCCCACTTCGTCTCGGTCACTCCGTACCATGCTATTCTGTGTAGCAGACTACTTTAAACCTTTTTTCATTGCCGATGCAAAAGAATTTCCTGCTGAACAATCAGCATAGGCCGAAAACTCGGTTAACATTGGTGCACAAAAAGCAACACCTCGCTCGTTATAATCGGCCGAGTCAGCATCGATAATCGGAGAGGGGATCATCGTAAACTAAGATTGGTCCGTTCCTTTTTATTAAAATTCGTTAAAGTCTTGGTTTGGGTTGAAGAAAAAAGCATCCCGTTCGTTGTAAATCCCTCTTTCGTGCTAACAAAGACAGCCATAATTATCACTTGTCGTAATAGGCTGACAATCTTCGTACCAGCCCAACTTTCACCCAACATCCACCACCTCTTTTTGAAATCATTTGGCCAAATCGTAAGAGACTTCCCCATTATTATGCGTCCACCGACCACTTCTGATCTAAACCAGTCGAATGAGTTCCATTTTCGGGTATAAGGCTCCTCGATTCCCATCCGCCGACATGCGCTCAAATCTCCAAAAGACGAATTCGAGTTACTGCATCCTCTGCGGACGGGTTCCCACGGCTCAACTGGCGTCCACTTCCTCTTTGGCCGGGATCAAAGTCACCAACCAGCTTCTATTACTGCCCACGGTAGCCCAAGCTCGATAGTATTTTTGAGCCATAACCACCCCAGCACCGGAGCCTACGAATATCACATATAAGCTTCTTCCTGAATCATTTAAAAACTCACTATAAATTTTTTACGAAACTCTCAAGAACGTAAAAACATCATCAAGAAAACAGAAGGGATTAGGAATTTAAATTGGTGTTGAGTGGGGGATATTTTAGGAAAAAGTAAAACTCGATTGATAAACAGGCAAGAAGCACTAGCGCCTGATTAAGCTCAAATAGTTATTAGTCCCTCACAAGCCAACTACAACCGACAAGAACAAAATTGAACGGTTAAAAAAAGCACAATCTCGATTAATTTCAGCTTAAATACTGCTGTATGTCATGGCCATATGGTTTCAAAAGACATTGATGTCCTTCTTCTGTGGGTGAATTCATCGGGAAGGTTCAGCTCAGAATGCCGCCCGACTATTTCCAACGGAACGGGATTCAGCGTCCCACATTTTTCTTCTTGCGACAGCTTGGATAGATTTCTTTGAATTCGGGGGTCGAAACTCTGTTCCCATACTTTGAGATCTGCATGCCTTCTAAACATATTTTAGTCTCCCGGGAATTTTGGCCTCTCACTTAATCAACCATCGCCAAAGAATACTTTGTTCGTTTAAAGCGATTTCCCTCAACCCCATCATTCCTCCTAATCTCTAAAATAAAATCCTCAAACCGGCTGAACTTCAAAAACCAATCTAATCGGGGACTTAAATCCACCACAGGGCTCGCCGGCAAACTACACACTATAATCCAGCCCAAACTGTCAATTCTTGTTTCGCTCAAACCAGCAAAGGCATCTCTGACAATCCAATAACCTGCGTAGACGTTTCCGAGAAAGGGAATCTTTTTGGACAAAAACACATAGACAACACCATCACTCGAACGTCTAGCTAATTCCTTATTTTTCAGAATTGCAGGGAAATCAGCCAAGTGCAGCTGGATGAAAACCAGAGGACAAGGTTTATAGGAAATCAATAGGTGTTGTACTTTACAATAAGTAATGCAACTATTGGGAAAAAGTCAGTCATCCTGTTTATCTTCTTGAGCTGTGCTTAAATGCAAATCAAAAACAAATATCCAGCCACCTAACATTAACAAAAGATGATTTATTTAGGTTGAACTGTTCATAATTCGAATCATTAACAAAAGTCTATTCTGCACGTTTCTATACTTATACTATAAAACAGAATACATCTATAAAAAAACCTAGTAAACCTACCAAGTGGTAAGTTAACAGTTTGGACGAGTAAATTCAATTGAAGCTGGCGAAACCTGGAGCGATGTCGGCCCTTCCGTTCCGGAAACCACCTGCTGGACTTGCTTGGCGATTGGATCTCTGCTCTACCGGTTCGGTGAATCTGACGCAAGCAACTGGAAACCTCTCCAGATCACAGTAACTGGATTATTTTTCAAAATTTCAAATGCTCGCCACGACTCTTACAGCATTGACCAATGTATGGTGCCAACCGAAACTTAAAAGGCGCAAAAAGTCAAAAAAGCACAGAAATTAATAAAGTGGTTTGGGGAGATCGACCACCCACTACCCTACCAACTTTCCGGTGCGAAGCAACACGGAGTTTCCGATCGCAGAGCTTTGGGGCAATGAACCAAAAATACTTCCCACACACACTCGGAACTGTGGATACTGAGACTGGCGAAAATGATCGAATAAATTGATTTTGATTAAACAAAGAGGAAGGGACTACCTACGTTCTAGTCACGCATGCATTATTGGAGCTTCTGCCAAACGCAGCGAAAAAAAAAAAATTCCCAAATTTTCCAAATATCATAAAGCGGGGTAAAACTACAGAGACGCCAGCCGAATTTTGGATGGATCAATTAAATGGCTTTCGGATTTCCAAAAAACTTTCCTAATCTCTGTTCCTCATATAATGGGAAAAGCTCTTGGTGCGATTCAGCCTTGCGAAAACTTACTCTCGCTGACATAGATAATCAAGGCCAAGAACTCCTTGGCAGATTTGGTTAATTGGAAAAAATAGTAAGCCGTGAGATCAAGCACTGCATAGTTTGGCTATAGACATTGGCTTCTGAATCATTTTCGTCCATGTAAACCTTCCCAAAACAGGAGCCAGCATGAACTCCAAGTTAAGAGGCTAGAGAAAGCCATTCCCTTTTTATGGGTTTGGGAACGATTCCAGCCTTCAGGGAATCTGATTTCGGGCGCGAGGAAAAAAGCTTTGGGAAAAACCCTAATGGCGCAATCAATGCGCAAGTCGCGATTCAATCAGGTCGGCGAAGGTGGAATTGAAATCGCGGGTGAGCTTCAAAAAACTACCTGGACAAACTGGATTACCGCTACGTTGCGCCTGCATTTACATTCCTCAGGCTTAATCTTGAAGAACTGCTTGGTACAGTACGGATCGCGGGTGAATAACACAACCGCTATTTTCTTTGCGGAGCAAACTGACGGTCGAGGCACTGATCAAACCATTGAGGACAATGGAGAATCCGACTGATCGATGCGGACTACGTTAAGAAATCAAAGCGACGAACAGGGTCGTTCTTCTGCCAATCTTTCAAATTCTTGAGTTTGGTGCCTTTATTGCCTTGCTTTAAGATGGTGTGGAGTGCGAGTGCGTATTGTGTGAAAGAAAAGCTAGCCTCTTAGCAGTGCTGAAAATGTCCTGGATTCTCAAGGGGTACTCTTGCATTACCTGACGGAAATAAATCATGCTTGGCCAGCATCTGGCGCATTCTTAGGAACAACTAACCCCCAGTTTGTACTTCGGGCAGTATCCTCAGATTTTCTTACCTGTAGAGGTCTTCTTTGGAATTTCTGGCTATCATGTGGAATTGTCAATGTCCTTTGTCTCGTGTATGCCGCTTTACCCTTGCTGAAAGGTTCGGAATGTATCGGCCCTTTTGCCCACTTCACCGGAGCGGGGGCAATTCTACATTCTAAAGATCCATTGCCTGGGCAGAATCGTGGAATTTTAAGCCTTTATCTGGGCATTAGCTTTACCTGCTGAGTCGAGTGAAGCTGGCTTTGGCTACGGCTTTGGGGTATTTCTTTAATCCATGGGAGTAGCACAATTGATTGCTTTGGCGTTCGGAGGTTATTTGACCGATTTTCCTTTTACTTACCTTAAGACAATCATGGCCAATTGGTATCGCCCAATAAAAACGGTTTCACTTATGCAAACGATGTCTAGGACGGCGATGATTTCTAACATATAAGTTTTCTCCAAAATCAATTCTACAGAGGCGCGCTTGCAACAAGAAAGAAATCACCGATATCTGATGTTGATATCCAACACTGTTCAATTGAAAATGTGAAAATACGATTAAAGCTCAAGATCCTTCCATTATGCAAGAGGTAGCGATTCGGTCACATGCTATCGATGAAAATTAACGGGATTTGATAAAAAAGGAAAATGAGACCTTTCTGATGAGGAATTATCCACGATGGTTATACAACGCGAGTTCCGGTAGACTTACCGACACACATTAAAAATAAATTCAGAGACCATTACCAGAGGGAATTTGTTCTGTTGAGCTCGAGAGAATATTTTTTTGTTTGTCTCTTGAAAAAGGGTTTGGAGAAGGAAATTGGACCTGAAAATGGAGATGCAAAAAAAAAGGTATCTTCAATTTCAGGGAAGACGATAAAAACCTATTGGGAGTTCGGGATGTAAATCAACAGGTATCGGACCATTCTTGTGCTTCCCCGCGCGTGAGCAAGCCCAAACTCCAACGTGATCACCAAACCAAAATGACCGGCAACGCAGAATTACAAGTCAATCGTCCGGGAGTTTCCTAATATTTCCATTACAACCTTGGGACGATTGAGAAGCCGAAAAATCCTGGGTAAGATCAGTTTTGAATTCAGTTTAATGGAATTTTTCAGCACTTGCTCCGGGATAAATTGGTTCTTGCTCAGTTCCTTGATCATGCAGCAATCTCACGATCGAGAAGAGTATTTGCTCCGGACGCTGGCGCCAAGCCCACAGATAGCCACTAAGATCAATACCTGGAAGTATTCTTTGGAACCTTACCTCCATGTCAGGATTGATTTATTCCTTTGGCGACTTGGCTCCTCAGCGGTTTGTGTTTATATCCAATTCGTAGGACTTGGCTGAGGCCTAATGCTATACCTTCAATTACCTTGACGATCAGTCTTCGGGTGCTCAATGGCCGAAAATCCATCAATCACCTCCAAGGAGATCTGGGGAATAGAAATTTCAGAAAAGCAAAATTAAGAGTATAAAAGGCTCGGATTTTCGGGCTTAATAATTTCTTGTTCACAAAATTACATCTTAGCTTTCTTTATTTTTTAGCTCGATCTCCCTCGTAGCGTCAATTAAACTTGTCCTTTACCAGTTCATAGGTGGACTGAAAATTTTATTCCTTCAGTTCCGCTATTTTGCTCCATTCTTGTCTGTGCGGTATTTAACAGTGTCGCCCAGATGTCAAAAGCAAATTTTTTCATCCCAACTATGCCGCTATCAGCAGTGCAGTGTTGATTCCAATTCTAACTTCCAAAAATCATGCCCCCTTCTTTTTAAGCACGTTTGATTTAAGCAATTCTATGAACTCAGATACTCAAGGTCAGCAAGTAATGAAAATGTCTCGTTTCACTTTTCATGAAATTTGAATTCCGGAAACGCAGAGGTAAGAATCCCAATGTTTTGAATTTTTCAAGCTGGGTACTTGGTATGACTCGTCAAATTCCTGAAACAGTACATCAATTTTATCCCCAATTTCCTCGTGACTTAAATTCGCTAAGCCTCGTAAATCTTTAAACAATAAACATCACACTCACCCTTCATAACTTAGCTTTCCGATTTTCCTTTTCTTTAATTCATTTGCAACATCAGAGCAAAATCATTTAGGGAGAAGTCAAATCGACTTCTTCTTTCAGCAGCAACTCGTGTCGATCTGCTACTTCGCTGCTCTAATTGAATCATTAGAACAGTGCATTTCTAAATGAAATAGCAATTGGCCTTTTAATAGTTTTAAAAGGGCCAACTTTTCTGTGGAAAACCCTTGGAATTATTCTAAGTAAAATGACCCCCGTAATCATCTGATTAAAAATGGCAGCAAAAGAATAGACTTTGTTGTTATTCAATGTAGTCCATCATTTGCCAAAATAAGGAGCTTCAGAAGCATCTTCCCAAGAATCACAGACTCTTTTAAAAGTGCCACTATTTTGACGATGGATTCGGCAAGCTTACCACTATTCTCTCAAGGAGAGATTCAAAGATTTTTACTTTCCCGTTTCTTTTTTCCTTTCGCACTAAAGAATAATTCTCATTCTTGAAGGATAAGTACCTCCGTTTCTGCTCCGGCCATTCTTGAATGATTAATAAAGTAATTCCAAGTACGTTTCTCAACACAACTCTCACGGAAATGGATGGAAGCTTTATACCGTAATAATCGAATTCCACTGCATCTGGTGTGAATCCCAAGGAAAATACTCTAAGAACATCAAAAATTATCTCTGAGTCTAGGCCCTACTTGATTGATTTCCCGAGTAATTGCTGATGCCGAATCAATTGAATGTAACTTTCGATCAGCCCCCATTTCAAGTATGAAATCTGACTTGAATAAATAGGTTACCGCAATATCTCTTTTGAATTGAAGCCGTAATTAAAAAATCGAAAGCACGTCACAAGCGATTCCCCATCAATCAAATTTCTGTCGTTTGCATTCGCATTGCACTCTAAATACATTTCTTCAGCCTTCGCAAAGTCCCCTTTATTTCTAAATATCTCTGCTTTCACTAATTGGAACTTGTGCAGGTAAGTTAGAGGGCTATCCTTGGCCCATTTCTTAAGCTTTTTCTGATTATATTTTACTGCATTTGGCTCCTTAATTTTTGTCGAGCTAAGCACGAAAAAATAAACTGTGAGGTGTATCCATTCCCTCAACAAACTGATTCAATCAAAGCTCTGCTGACAAATAAATGCTCCGCCTTTTTCATATTCATAAAGTAATAATGCCCATCACGAAATGGTAAAGTGCCGCCATACATCGCGGTTGTTACTTGATTCTTTGAAAACTGGGCAGAAGTTCACTTCAAATCTCAGCATAAAAATAGACTCCTTTAATTCGTTTTGCCGATAAAAGGGCGGATAACTGAAAAAATACATCATTAATAAGTGTCACCTTAAATCCCTTTCCCCAATTTTCACCTGGGCTTCATAGTGAGTAGGTTTCAATAAGTTTGTTCAAGACCACCTGAGAAAAATGTATACGAACAAATATGAAGGCATCCAACCTCCATATCTAAATCCCTCATTTTCCGAGGCCGCTTTATATCCTCTAATAAATTGACTTGCATCCGAAAGCGGGTTTGCACACTGATAGATAAAGTCATAATAAGACGAAAGTATATTTTTTCTTTTAGTCTCATCGCATCATATTTATTAGAAAACCAGCCCAGTCCAAGTTTTCCAAATTCATTCCCAGCTCATTCTCCTAAACCCACCAAGAACAAGCCCACTAAGTACATACCCAATAGGACGAATATTCGAGTTTCCCATATTTGAGTGAAGCTTTAGTTAAGCTGACACTATTATGTGAAATACTCCCGGCATGCTAGAAAATGCTAAGAGGGGATACTGATTAAAATCCGATTGCGCTAATTCAAAAGGATCTGTCATTTCTGGGAATGTCAAGTAAAGCCTGAATCTGTTTTTTCCTTCCTAGTGCAAATTTGGCACTTCGATCATCTTTCACACATGCCATTTTCCAGTTTTTTGGTAGGTGGATCGCCAAGAAAGATTAAGTACCAAGAGCCGCCTCTCAATTGCTTAATTAGTTTAGATCCGCCCGCAAAGATTGAATTTAATCTCCAGACGGGATTTTATCATTAAGCCGTTTCCTGAATCTCTTTACCCATGCTAGTGTTTCTTCCATTTTGGTTGGAAGCTCTTTTGAGAAAGACACTTCGACCCATTCGATAAAGAGAAGGAAAATGAGCTCATATGGAGTCTTGTGATTTCGGCAAAAGAAAAGGCGGTATTTAGACTATTCCCTGCTGAAGCAGACATAGGCGTTGGGATATTTTGCTTTAGGGCTGCTTGTAGCGTTTCCACTAGCCAATTGGTAAAGTTTCCTTCCTCGTGGGAGATTCTGAAAATTGCGTAATTAAAATGGTTGCAAATCGAATAATGAACATCTCTTGAATCGAATTGCTTTTGAAAATGTAGATTCCTATTCTATGAGTAATGAATCAATTCATTCAGACTCAAGAGTGAATAGGCTGCTTGGCCTGATCCGTCGGAAAGGAACTTATACCTTTTGTGACAACCTCCCACTAAACTGATGGAGATCAACCTTCTAAAATAGCTTCACGAAGTGATCTTTAATCTTGACAGGGATTATTGCTGCAATTGGGCAACAAGTTACCAAGATAAAATCATTCCTAATCTGCAGCACTACTTATATAACTTTCGTGTTAAGCGAGTTTTTCAATTTTGAAGACACATCACTCAATTAACAATTTTCTGGTAAAGTCCCTTGGTTTTGAATTCTTGGTTATTTCCCATCCCATTGGCAGATGTTGGTTTGAAATTTAAAAATGATTGGATCGTAACGCGATTGAAAAATTGAAGATAGAAAAAAGTTCCCATTGGTTTGGTGTAACTAAGCCTTGGCTAAGCCTTCACTTTTGAATACA